>OKVX01000344.1_pt1 | contig 24537 bp, 21 predicted proteins | sample 1606941 | NCBI WGS metagenome assembly OKVX01 (sample SAMN03281016, study PRJEB24777) | human gut metagenome | isolation source: fecal sample PR161 from 1 month old female Malay infant, caesarean... | reverse complement strand
AAAGCAGAGTAGCGCATGTTGATTTCCTTATTTATTAACTATCCTTTCAATCATAGCGTAACGAACCGATAATGCTGTTGCTAACGCATTGAACGCTAAAGAAGGAGAGAAAGTATGCAGTTTTCAACAACGCCAACCCTGGAAGGACAGACCATTACCGAGTATTGCGGCGTGGTCACCGGCGAAGCGATTCTGGGCGCGAACATTTTCCGGGATTTCTTTGCCGGGATTCGTGACATCGTCGGTGGACGCTCCGGCGCGTACGAAAAAGAGCTGCGTAAAGCGCGCGAAATTGCGTTTAAGGAGCTGGGCGAGCAGGCCAAAGCGCTGGGTGCAGATGCCGTTGTAGGAATCGATATTGATTATGAAACCGTCGGCAAAGATTCGAGCATGCTGATGGTGAGCGTAAGCGGCACGGCGGTGAAAACCCGTCGATGAGGCGCTCGCTTTCAACGCTCCTGCTGGCGATGTTGCTGGCAGGATGCGCCCAGGAAAAAGGCATTGTTGATAAAGGTGCCTACGAGCTGGATACCCGCCATCAGGCGCAGGCGGCCTATCCGCGGATAAAGGTGCTGGTGATCCACTACACCGCCGACGACTTCGACACCTCGCTGGCCACGCTGACGGACAAAAACGTCAGCTCCCACTATCTCATCCCCGCAAAACCGCCGACGCCGGACGGGAAACCGCGCATCTGGCAGCTGGTGCCGGAGAGCGAGCTGGCCTGGCATGCGGGCATCAGCTTCTGGCGCGGCACCAACCGGATCAACGACACGTCTGTCGGCATTGAGCTGGAGAACCGCGGCTGGCAGAAGCGCGACGGTGTGAAAGTTTTCGCCCCGTTTGAGCCCGCGCAAATCGCGGCGCTTATCCCGCTGGCGAAAGACATTATCGCCCGGTACGACATCAAACCGCAGAACGTGGTGGCGCATGCTGATATCGCGCCCCAGCGTAAGGACGATCCCGGCCCGCTGTTTCCCTGGCAGGCGCTGGCGAAGCAGGGGATTGGGGCCTGGCCCGATGCCGAGCGCGTGAACTTCTATATCAATGGTCGTCCGCGCTATCAGGAGGTGGATCGTGCAGCCCTGCTCGACCTGCTGATGCGCTATGGCTATGAGGTGCCGGACAACGCCACGGATCAGCAGCAGCAACGCGTTATCACCGCCTTCCAGATGCACTATCGCCCGCAGGTATGGAACGGCGTCGCGGATGTGGAAACGATGGCCATTGCAGAAGCCCTTTTAGAGAAATACGGGCAGGGGTAAACCTTCGGTTTGCGCCCGAATGCGCGTTTTCCCCTTATTTGTGCTTGAGATTAATCTTAAGTACAAACTCAATTCATTTTTAGTAAATTGACTTAAAATTATCCGGATTTAAGATAGACACATAGCTTGCTAAGTAAATCAAAAAAATATTGCTGGCGGCAGGTGTTCTTATTTTCTCCTTGAGCCTTTCATCAGGAAAAGATTGTTGGTTTTCGGTTTTAATGCCGCGGCCATGCTATGTCTAATAAATCTAATCTTAAATGGGTATAACAATGTTAAGCATTTACGGTAAAAAATTACGTCCACAACCTGAAATGGAAGCCATTATTTCTGCCACGGAAGGTTTTGAAGAGAAAACCTTAAAGAAATGGCAGAAAATTTCCACTGCTGACTCTCAGTATATTCATATTATCGTCAGCGGCGAAGTCGAATTCCGTCGTGAATCAGACGAACTCTGCATGTTTACCGTCACCGGACAGTGCGTGTTTGGCCTGTCCGCTATTTTCTATCAGTCAGCCCATATGTACGGCCTGGTCCGCGCAAACACCATGGTACGCAGCATCAAAAAAGAGGCCTTCGCGCAGCTTATGACCGAGAAAAATCTGTGGCCTGAATTGACCAAAGTGCTCTCCTGGTACATCTGCCTGCTGAGCAAACGCGATGATGTTCTGGTCGCCCGTAGCGCCTATTCTGTGGTCCGCGAATTCCTCTACGAAATTAATGAGCTGATTGTTCACCAGCAGCGCGATATTAATATCTATGACTATATTCAGGAATATACCAACCTGGCCCGCAGTACCATTATTAAAATCCTCTCCGACCTGAAAAAAGGTCAATATATTGTGGTAGAGAAAGGTCGTCTGCTTAACCTCACCACGCTCCCTGAAAAATATTAACTACTCCAGCCGGTCTCCTTTTTTACTCAAAGGAGACTGGACGTTATCGTTATGCAACAAACTGCTTTGCGATTGATCCTGCGTTTCGTCAACCGGCGGCGCGGGAATTTTGCCTTGAGAATAATCCTGCTCTTGTTCTTTCAACGCCTGCTTAAACAATTCGGCTAACGAAGCATCCTCACTTCCCGACGACGCGGTGGCGTTTTCGTGCGCCTCGGTTCCCGGCAGGGTATCACGCGAGGTATCGTGCCCGGCATCCTGCGGCACGGTGCTGTCAGGGGCCTGCTGCCAGTCAGCATCATCGGTGCTTATCGGCAGATCCTGCATGGGCGGCATCTCTTCCCGTACCGGCGCCGGTTTAGGATGCGGATGCGGGAACGGTTTACTCACGTACACATAATGCATATCGGAAAGCTGCGTTTCCGGTTTAGCGACGCTCGCTTTTACCGGTTCAGGGGCCGGGTGGCGCAAATTCCAGTAAATATGCGCGTACAGCCCTGCCATGACCAGGGCGCACAAACCCAATACCCATAAAAAGGTATGACCACAAATTTTTCTCAGGCTGGGGAGGCGGTACGAAAACCAGACCGCCTCTCCGGTGGTGTAGCTGCGCTGAGCCGCAAGACAGATGGTAGACATTAGGAATGCTTCTCCTGCGTGTTGGCGTCCGGTGTGGCATGCGTGGCCTGAATCAGCACGCTCGGCGTGGTATGGGTTTCACGCATTAACTGCATCAGCGTATCTTCCCCTGGAATACCATCCACATGCAGATGCATTTTTTGCTGGAACTCGCGGGTGCGTTTCATCATCTCAGCCGTCCAGGTCTGAGCATGGGTTTCAGGCTGGCCAAGAGCCAGACTCAGCGCCTGATCCAGCCAGCCCATGTCTTTCGCATCGCTGGCGGCGCTGATGGCATCTTTGCCTTCCGGCGTCAGGCGATGCAGCTGGGTAAAGTTACCGGTGGCATGCTGGTTAAACCAGCTGCGGCTCACCTGCCAGGTGCGGTTATTCATCAGCAGATCCATCGAGTCATCGCCTACGCGGGCGACAACAGCGTAGTTAAGATGGTTACCGGTTTTGAGTTCACTGACCCACGGATAACCCTCCTGTGCCAACGCATCCGGTGACGCGTTGCCCTGTTTACACATCAGATTGACCTTCCCGGCGTTCTGACACAGCGCATCATCCGCGGAGGCGTCATACCCCCACATCAGGTACAGCTGGTGCATCGCATCCGGCTGATTAACCACTTCATTGTCGATAACCGGCACGACAGGCGCGTCGGCTTTTGGCTTCTGCTGTTTCCAGCTCGCCGGAACGGGAAGCTGAATCGGCAGTTTTGCATTGATTGAGGCGGTTAAATACCATCCGCAGGCGGCGAACAGAACCGAGGCGAACAATCCCACGGTCGCCAGGCGCTTACCGTGTTTTTTCGCCGGGAGGATCTCGCCTGCCGCCAGGCGTAAATGACGCGGGCTGACCTGCGCTGCACGTTCGGTCCAGGCCGCGAGCATTGACAGGTGCGCCAGTTCATTCAGTTTGCTGATGTTGCCTTTGGTCAGCGCGTGCATCTTGCGCACGCGCGCCGGGGTTAGCGGCGAATTCTCGCACCCGTGTTCTTCACACTGCGCCTGCACATAGCTGAGAAATTCCCGGCAGGTCAGGGGACGCAATGTATGACGGGTATGGGCATATTCGCGAAGTTCAGATGGGGGTAAGAGGGCGGCTTCCTGCTCCGCGCTGCCCATCAGCACGATGGAGAGACGGAACTCCAGCTCCTGAGCACGCGTAAGCAACATCCCCAGCACCTCACGGCAGGTCTCCTTCATCGCTTCCGCGTGACGGATGACCAGGGTTTTGCTGCGGTTTTTTCCGCCCTGCCACTGATGCAGCACGGCATCCACCGCCTGAATGCGGCTCTTGCTCTCTTTCGTTCCCGGGTTGAGCTTGTACAGCAGGCTACTGGCACTCAGCTTAGGAAACGCGTTGAAGGCAATGGCGCCAGGAAGGCTGGCCTTCAGCGCATCGCTGAAGTGGCCCAGCAGCGGTGCGTCGTTGCAAAAGAGCCCGATAATTCCCGCCACCTGGCTTTTCTCTTTCAGCAGGTTGAATACGTCCTGATGATAAGGCACCAGAAAATCGCCGGAGAAACCCGTGATTGTTCTGAATGGCGGTTGTTTAAATTTAAAGTGGCTCTGATACATAACGACTTACCGTCTCTGATTAGGAATAGCAACAGGACAAGAAAGTAAAGCAACGCCACAGGGTGGTCAATTTGCGCACAGGGTAGAAAATATCCAGTTGCAATGACCTAACATCCCGATTTTATTTGGTCAATAGTTTTTTTTATTAAAGTTAATGGCGAAGTCGATGGTCGTATTTACGGCAGTTAATTACTATTTTTCACACATATTGGCGCAGCCCGACGCTGCTTATTTCCGCTTTGCTAAAGGCCAGATGAAAAATGAGGTTCTCATTTCTGTCACGGTGGATAACGCCTTGTATTATGTTTGTGCTGTTAATTTTTTGCGGCCAGCAAGGATATCTCACGTTTAAAGATTATAAAAAAGTTACGAATAAGTTGGCTAAATCTGATGAACAGCCGCTGAAAAATCGTCGTGAAGAAAAGAAATTTACTCTGTTCACGGCTGCGGTGCGTCAGGATAACTTACCGGCTGCCGCAAAAGCCCCGCTGGCAGCGGAAATTGAAGGGATTGTAAGCAGTGACGATGCCTGGCTCTCCTTTGCGGTGATTAAAACCCCGGCAGGCCAGCGCAGCTATCGCGAAGGCGAGCCGCTGACCGGTTTTAACGATGCCTTTATTCAGGAAATTAACAAAGACAATGTGGTGGTTAATTACGAAGGTGCTACGCAGGTACTGGCGTTAAATAAGCCTGACTATTTTAAGGGCGGCGTTGAAAGCGGCCCGGTAACCAAATCGACGAAAGATGCAGGCGCGGAAAGCGTGCATCTGGATGATTATCTGGTGTTAAAACCGGTAATCGAAAAAGGCCAGCTGGAAGGCTACAACATCAATCCAAGGAATGCCTCAGCGTTCTTCAGCCATTCCGGGCTGGAAAAGGGCGACGTGGCTGTGAAAGTCAACTCTGTCGATATGACCGATGAAGCAAAGGCAAAAAGTATTATTGCCAACTGGTCGAAAATGAAAGAAGCGGAGGTCGTCGTCAGACGTCACGCTCACCTTGAAAATATTCGGGTTAATGTTCTAAACAATTAACAAGTGTACAGACATGAAGAAATTTCCTTGGGCGTGCGTGGCGCTGACCGCATTGTCGTTATATTCCAGTTCGCTGCTTGCAGCCAACTTTAGCGCGAGCTTTAAAAATACCGATATCCGCGAGTTTATCGATACGGTAGGCCGCAATCTTAACAAAACCATTCTCGTCGACCCGTCCGTTCAGGGCACGGTGTCGGTCAGAACCTATAACGTGCTGACGGAAGATGAGTATTACCAGTTCTTCCTGAGCGTGCTGGACCTGTACGGCCTGTCGGTGATCCCGATGGACAACGGCATGGTGAAAGTGGTGCGCTCAAGCGTAGCCCGCACCGCCGGGGCCCCGCTGGCCGACAGCAAAAATCCGGGCAAAGGCGATGAGATCATCACCCGCGTCGTGCGCATGGAAAACGTGCCGGTGCGCGAGCTGGCCCCGCTGCTGCGCCAGCTGAACGATGCCACCGGTATCGGTAACGTGGTGCATTTTGAGCCGTCGAACGTCCTGCTGTTAACCGGGAAAGCCTCGGTGGTGAACCGCCTGGTGGATCTGGTGCAGCGCGTCGACAGAGACGGCATTCAGCGTCGCGAAATCGTGCCGCTGCGCTTTGCGTCCGCCAAAGAGCTCTCCGACATGTTGAACAACCTCAACAACGAAGAGCAGAAGGGGCAGAACGCGCCGCAGCTCGCCACCAAGGTGGTAGCGGATGACGAGACCAACAGCCTGGTGATCAGCGGTTCGGAAGATGCGCGCATGCGCACCCGTTCCCTGATCCATCAGCTGGATCGCGAGCAGAACAACGAGGGGAATACCCGCGTCTTCTACCTCAAATACGCCAGCGCCACCAAAGTGGTTCCGGTGCTGACCGGTATTGGCGAGCAGCTGAAAGACAAGGCGGGTGCGCCGAAGTCGAAAACCGCCACGGCGGCCAGCGATCTGAATATTAGCGCCGACGAGTCAACGAACTCGCTGGTGATCACCGCGCAGCCTAACGTGATGAACTCCCTGGAGAAGGTGATCGACAAGCTCGACATTCGCCGTCCGCAGGTGCTGGTGGAAGCGATCATTGCTGAAGTGCAGGACGGTAACGGCCTGGATCTCGGCGTGCAGTGGACCAGCAAACACGGCGGCGTGCAGTTCGGCTCAACCGGCCTGCCTATCAGCCAGATTAAAAACGGCACCATGAAGGGGGCAAGCTTCACCGGCCTGGCGACCGGTTTCTTCAACGGCGACTTCGGCGCCCTGATGACCGCGCTCTCCACCGACGGTAAAAACGACATTCTCTCCACGCCGAGCGTGGTCACGCTGGATAACAAAGAAGCGTCGTTTAACGTGGGCCAGGACGTGCCGGTCCTTGCCGGTTCGCAGACCACCAGCGGCGACAACGTCTTTAACTCCGTTGAGCGTAAGACCGTCGGTACCAAGCTGAAAATTGTGCCGCAGATTAACGACGGTGACATGATCCACCTGAAGATTGAGCAGGAAGTTTCCAGCGTTGACAACAGCGCGACGGAAGACGCCAGCCTCGGCCCAACCTTCAACACTCGCACCATTAATAACGAAGTGATGGTCCACAGTGGCCAGACGGTGGTGCTCGGCGGCCTGATGGAAAACGTCACCAAGCAGTCGGTTTCCAAAGTGCCGCTGCTCGGCGATATCCCGCTGGTGGGCCAGCTGTTCCGCTACACCTCGCAGGACACGTCGAAACGCAACCTGATGGTGTTTATCCATACCACCGTCCTGCGTGACGACGACAACTACAGCGCCGCGTCGAAAGAGAAATATGACCAGATCCGCGTTCGCCAGATGCAGCGCGTGGAGGAGAAAAAGCTCGGCATTATTGAGCCAGCGGATAACGCTATTCTGCCCGCGTTTCCGTCTGCCGACACTAAGACGGCCACCCATGCCGCACCGGTGAAAACCAGCGCGACACGCAATCCGTTTAAAGAGTAAGGCGGAGGGGCAACGTGGACGAACTGAGTAAAACACTGTGTAGCAGCAGCTACGCAAAAGATAACGGCGTTTTATTTTACAACAATGACGTCTATATCCGTGATGACACCCCGGCATTTGCACTGCTGGAAGTGCGCCGGGTGCTGGGACGCGCGTTCGTCCCGGTCATCCTCACGCCGGAAGCGTTTGACGAGATGCTGGCCAAAATCTGGCAGCAGAGCAGCGGCGTCTCGCAGCAGCTGGTGGACGATATGGACGCCGATATCGACCTGATGGCGTTAACCGAGGAGATCCCGGATAACGAAGATCTGCTCGATAACGACGAAAACTCGCCGGTGATCCGCCTGATCAACGCCATTCTCGGCGAGGCGGTGAAGGACGGCGCGTCGGATATTCATATCGAAACCTTCGAGCGCACGCTGAGCATTCGCTTCCGCGTTGACGGCGTGCTGCGCCCGGTGCTGCAGCCTGCGCGCAAGCTCGCGCCGCTGTTGGTGTCGCGCATCAAGGTCATGTCAAAACTCGACATCGCCGAGAAGCGCCTGCCGCAGGATGGCCGTATCTCCCTGCGCATTGGCCGCAAGGCGATCGACGTGCGCGTCTCGACCATTCCGTCCCAGTACGGCGAGCGCGTGGTGATGCGTCTGCTCGATAAAAGCAATCTTAAGCCTGACATCAACAAGCTGGGCCTGATTGATGAAGAGCTGGAGAAGCTGAAAGGGCTGATTGACCGCCCGCACGGCATTATCCTGGTCACCGGGCCGACAGGCTCTGGGAAAAGTACCACCCTGTACGCCATTCTTTCGGCGCTGAATGGTCACGAACGCAACATTCTGACCGTAGAAGACCCGATTGAATACGAGCTGGAAGGGGTGGGACAGACGCAGGTTAACCCGCGCGTGGACATGACCTTTGCCCGCGGGCTGCGCGCCATTCTGCGTCAGGACCCGGACGTGGTGATGATCGGGGAAATTCGTGACGGTGAGACCGCGCAAATTGCGGTGCAGGCGTCGCTCACCGGTCACCTGGTCATGTCTACGCTGCACACCAACAGCGCCGCCGGGGCGATTACGCGTCTGCGGGATATGGGGCTGGAATCCTTTTTAATTGGTTCATCGTTGCTCGGTGTCATTGCCCAGCGTCTGGTGCGTCGGCTGTGTACGCACTGCCGGACCACCAGTCCGCTGGACGCCAATGAAAAAGCGCTGTTCAGCTTTATGGACGCGCCGCCAAAAGCGATTTACCGCGCGGTGGGCTGTGAACATTGCCGCCAGAGCGGCTATCAGGGCCGGGCCGGTATTCATGAGTTCCTGGTGGTGGACAGCACCATGCGCCGCGCCATTCATGAAGATAAGGACGAAATGTCCATCGAGACGCAGCTCTTTAAGCAGGCTTACAGCCTGCGTGAAAACGGGCTGCTGAAGGTGATTAGCGGCGTGACCTCGCTGGAAGAGGTGATGCGCGTCACCGCCGAGCGTGGGGGGGATGCGTAATGGCCTTCTACGCCTGGACCGCAACGGACGGCGCGGGGAAAACCCAGCGCGGCACGCTGCAGGCCGAGGGGCAAAAGCAGGTTCGCCAGTGGCTTCGCGAGCAAAAGCTGATGCCCGTCAGCATCAACGAAACCCGCGAGGCGGCGGCGTCCGGTAAAGCGAAAACCGGCGCAAAGCTCTCCACGCCGGTGCTGTCGATGTTTACCCGCCAGCTTTCGACGCTGGTCAACGCCGCGCTGCCGCTGGAGAGCGCCCTGAAGGCTATCTCGAAGCAGACGGAGGACAAAAAGCTGGCGGCGATGGTGGTGGAGATCCGCGAGAAAGTAGTGGAAGGCCACACGCTGTTCGACGCGTTTAGCCAGTTCCCGCGCACCTTCGACAAGCTCTACTGCACCCTGGTGATGGCCGGCGAAAAAACCGGCCACCTGGGCGACGTGCTGGAGAAGCTGGCGGAGTACAACGAGCAGCGCCAGAAGATGAAAAGCAAGCTGACGCAGGCGATGGTCTACCCGATTACCCTGACCGTGGTCGCCATCGCGGTCATCAGCATTCTGCTGGTGGCGGTGGTGCCGCAGGTGATCGAGCAGTTCACCCACATGAAGCAGCAGCTGCCGATCACCACCCGCACGCTGATTGCGGTGAGTGATTTTCTGCAGGCGTATGGGATCTACATCGTGGGGATCCTCGGCGGCGGGTTTGTCGGCTTTAAGACCTGGCTGAGAAACGCCAAAAACCGTTTTCGCTGGCACAGCTGGCTGGTGAACGGATCGCCGATCAAAAAGCTGGTGTGCGCCATCAACAGCGCCCGCTACATCCGTACCCTGAGCATTCTTCAGGCCAGCAGCGTGCCGCTGCTGGAGGGGATGTATATCGCGATGGACGGTATCGAAAACCTCTATGCCCGGCAGGTGCTGGAGCAGGCGGCGGATACCGTGCGCCAGGGGGCATCGCTCTATGCCGCGCTGGAACAGGCGAAATTATTCCCGCCAACCATGCTGTATATGATTGCCTCCGGCGAAGAGAGCGGGGAATTAGGCAATTTAATGGACCGCGCGGCGGAGAACCAGGAATCGGCATTGCAGCATCGAATTACATTAACGCTGTCGGTATTTGAACCGGCGCTGGTGGTATCCATGGCGACGATTGTTTTATTCATCGTGCTGTCAATATTACAACCGCTTCTGCAACTTAATAATATGGTAGGTTAAATCATGGCTTTAAAACGTAAAAACCTGGCGCGTCAGGCGGGTTTCACCTTGCTCGAATTAATGGTGGTCATTGTTATTCTCGGCGTACTGGCGAGCATGGTGGTGCCAAACTTAATGGGCAATAAAGAAAAAGCAGATACGCAAAAAGCAACCAGCGATATTGTCGCGCTCGAAGGTTCGCTGGATATGTATAAGCTGGATAACCACCGCTACCCGACAACCGAGCAGGGTTTACAGGCGCTGGTCACCAAGCCTGAAATCGCGCCAATCCCGAACGGCTACCGTGCTGATGGCTATATCCGTCGCCTGCCGCAGGACCCGTGGGGCGGAGATTATATTCTGGTTAGCCCGGGCGAACACGGCGCGGTCGACGTCTTCTCCGCCGGTCCGGACGGTGAAGCCAATACCGCCGATGATATTACGAACTGGTCTCTGGATAAGAAAGAGAAATAATGAATAAACAACGCGGCTTTACGTTGCTGGAAATTATTCTGGCGCTGGTGATATTTGCCAGCTGCGCCATGATGGTGGTGTCAACAATACCTTCACGCAGCGGTGCGGATATATTTGGCCAGCAATTAAAAGCCCTCGTTGATTATGGTTCAGACCGTGCGGTGATGGACGGAAATATCGTCGGGCTGGTCATCACGACGGATAATTATCAGCTGGTGACGCTCGAGGATAAAAACGGCGAACGTCACTGGGTGCCGTTATCCGCCGGGCGTATTACCACCAAAGGCGATTTCCCGGAAGAGATGCACGTTTCGCTCTCGCCCCAGCGCCTTGCCGCCACGGTAAGCGCCGATCCGCAGGTGCTCTTTTTACCGGACGGCGAAATCAGCCGCTTCACGCTGACGCTGCAAAGCTATGACAAACAGCACCATTTCCGCGTGGTGTCGCAAGGCGCTGCGCCTGTATCGGTAGAGAACGATGGCTAACGGCAAAAAGCAAAAGGGGATGACGCTGCTGGAGGTGATGGTCGCGCTGGTGATCTTCTCCACCGCCGCGCTGGCGCTGATGAACTCCGTCTCCCTGAACGTGCGTTTCACTCACGGCCTGGCCGACACGCTGCAGGCCAGCTGGGTGGCGGAAAATCAGCTGGCGGAAGCGCAGCTCACGAAAACCGACTTCCCGGACGCCGAGGCGCAGGGGACGGAAATCATGGGCGGGCGCAGCTGGAACTGGCGCAAGCAGCGGGTGAAAACCGCCGACAACGGCTGGGCGAACGCCATTCGCGTCTACGCGGAAGGGGACGACAGCCAGCCGGTTATCGCTTTGCAGATCGTTCCGCCGGGAGAGAGCAAGTGAAAAAAACGCGACGCCAGCGCGGGTTTACCCTGCTGGAGATCATGATTGCCCTGACCATTTTCGCGGTGATCAGCACCCTGGCCTGGCAAATTCTGGACGGCGCAATGCGCACCAGTTCGGCAACCGACGCCAGCGCCGCGAAGCTCAATCAGCTGCAGCGGGCCTGGAATCTGATGGAGCGCGATTTCTACCAGCTGCAGGCGCGCGCCCCGCGTAACGAGCCGGATCTGTTTCGTCAGGTGGATGATGCGCTTGAGCTGACCACGCTGAATGGCGTGAGCGGAACGATCCAGCTGGAGCGTGTGCGCTGGCGCCTGGAAGAGGGGCGTCTGTATCGCGACGTCTGGCCGGTGATTGATGGCCCGGTGGACGCGAAGCCCGATGAAGTGCCGATTGTCAGCGAGGTGAAATCCCTGCAGTGGCGTTTTTATCGTCAGGGCTGGCAGAAAAGCTGGAGCGACCCGGCGCATCTGCCGGACGGCGTGGAGCTGACGCTGACCATGGAAAATGGCGATACCTGGCGCTGGGTCTTTACGACCCCGGGCGATATGCCTGAAGCGGCGGAGCCAGCGCCCGCCGCTGCGCCAGAGACCACGCCTGCGCCGGTGGCGGCACCGGCACCGGAAGCAAAATCATGAGTGCATTACGTAAACAGAAAGGGGTAGCGCTGCTGGTGGTGCTGATCCTGCTGGTCATGATGTCGGCGCTGGCCGCCAAAATTAGCCAGCAGTTCTGTCGCAATCTGCAGAAAACCCATTATCAGGTCAGCCAGCAGCAGTTGCGCTGGGCGATGCAGGCGCAGGAGAAGGTGGTGAAGGACCGCCTGCAGACCGACGCCACCGGTGAAAACAAGGCTCTGAACCTGGACGGCGACTGGCACCAGCCGCTGGAGACGCGGGGCGAAGATTACACGGTGGTCAGCCAGGTGGAAGACGCGCAGGACTGCTTTAACGTCAATAACCTGCTGGCCGCAGAGAAAATACCACAGGGGCAAAACGCGCCCGCCGTGCCGGAAAAACCGCGCAACGAGCAGATTGTTGAACAGATCCTGACGGAAAGCGGCATCAGCCACACTACGGCAGAAGAGGTTTATCAACAGCTGGTGGACTATCTCGATGGCGACGCGACGACGGCCAAAGACGGTGCAGAGAGCGATGCCTGGGCGGGCGTTGTGCCCGCCCGACAGCCCGCAAACCAGATGATGCGCACCATTGCGGAGATCAAACAGCTGCCCGCGTTCCCGGTAGCGGCATACCCGAAGGTGAGCAAGCTGCTCTGCGCGCTGCCGGACTCTGCCAGCAAAGTGGATGTGAACACCCTGAAACCGGAACAGGCCGCCTTACTGGCCGCCCTGTTCCCCGGAAAATTAACGGAAGATGATGCCGTTCGCCTGATTGATTCGCGTCCAGAAACCGGCTGGGAAAATATGGAAACCTTCAGCAAAGCGCTGGAGCAGACCTTCCCGCAGTTGAAAGACGATCTCCCGCAGGTGGCTGAGCTTCTCTCCATCAGCAGCCGGTATTTCCGCGTGAACTATACCGGCAATACCGATGAATTAACGCTTCGCGTGGTTAGCCAGCTTCAGGTCAATAACGAGGCCGGTGAGATCGTGACGTGGCAACGTCGTTACCGAATGATTGAATAAGAAAAGTAGATCGCTATGAAACAGGTACTTTTTGTTCGTCCCGATAACCGCGAGGGCGGGAAAATAATGGGGTGCGTCTCCGGCAGCCAGCAGGTTGAGACGCTGGAGAGCCTGGACGCGCTGGCGGATCACCCACTGGCGGCCCGTGTTTGTCTGCTGCTGCCCGCCAGCAGCATGATCTTCCGCCATTTTACGCTGCCGAAGAAAGTCGCCTCTCAGGCGACGGCATTCTCCTGGATGGCGGAAGAGACGCTGATTGGCGAGGTGGATAATCTCCACTGGACGGTGCTGAACAAAAAAGGCGCTGAGGTTGATGCGGTGGCGATAGACGCCGATCTGCTGCGCGGGTGGTTAAGCCGCTGTCAGGAGGCGGGGTTAAAAGTGATCCAGGTGCTGCCGGATGCCTGGCTACTGCCCGTGACGGCTGGCGGAAGTACTCTTGTCGCTCAGGACGACGGCTACTGGCTACGTTTATCACCGCATGTTGCCAGCGAAATGGAAGCGAGCCTGCTGCCGCTTCTGATGCAGAAGGCCGGAGAGGGGGAGGTGTGCTGTTACGGCGAAGCGCCTGCTGGTGTGGACGTCGACATCGCCCAGCCCTGGCAGCATCCGTTGGTGCTGATCCAGCCGCAGTGGCAGGCCTGTCGCGTGAATCTGCTTCACGGTGAATTCAGCCTTAAGGCCGGTAACGGGCGCGTCGCGAAAAGCATGAAAGCCGCAGTGGCAATTGCGGGCCTGCTGTCCGTTGGCCTGCTGCTGGGGCCGCGCATTGCGATGGCCTGGATGCTGGTGCAGCAGGAAAACCAGATACAGGAGGAGATCCTCCAGGTGTATAAGCACCATTTCCCCAGCATGCGTCACCAGACCAACATCAAATATCACTTTGGTCAGAACGTCAAAAAACAGAGTAGGGGGATCTTCCTTCAGCTGGACGAGCTGGCGGCCGCCCGGCAGTCAGTGCCTGCGATGGAAATCGATCTGCTGGAATACGATGCGCAGCAAAACACGCTGACGCTGAGCGTCAGCGCGCAAAACCAGCCCGCGTTGCAGGCGTTTGTTAACCAGACCCGTGAGAATTTCGATTTTACCTTACAGCCTGTTTCAACCACCGAACCCTATACCGCCATGATCGCAGGGAAACATAAATGAAAGAGCGAATCGCGCAGCTGAAATCACGCTACCAGAACTACAGCGCCCGGGAGAAAGTTATTTTAAAACTCTGCATCGTTGCCCTGCTTGGGGCTGCGGTGTATTACGCAGGAGTCATCCCTTTGGATAATATGATTCAAAATAGTAAATCGACGCTTAAAAGACAAAAAGAGACGCTTAACTGGATGCGCAATGAAATTGATAAAAATCATCTTCAGGTTCAGTTAGTCAAAACGGATAATCCACGCACGGTGGTCGAGAAAAGCGCCAATGAAATTAACCTGTCGCTGACGGACGTGCGCCAGGAGGGACAAACTTTATCGTTCGTGGTTAATCGGGTAAATGTTTATGAATTAAAAAACTGGCTGCGCGAAATTAATCAAACCTCCGGCGTCAGATTGCAAAAAATAAACCTTACGCCGGTTGACCATCTCAGCGATGTAAAAGCGCAGGTGCAGCTCACCTGGGCAAAAAACGCATGAATACCTTCTCGCTGATCAGGGAGGCCTGCCCGGTTAGTTTTCCGATAGTGAGTGCGATCCTGGGCGGGATTATGGGCAGTTTTCTTGGCGTTGTTGCCGAGCGCCTGCCGGGGATCGTGATGGATGAAGAGGGAAGCGGCAACCTGCTCTTTCCTGCCTCGCACTGTCCGGTGTGCCAGCACACGCTTGCTGCATGGGAAAATATCCCCCTGGTCAGCTGGCTGTTATTACGGGGACGCTGCCACCAGTGCGGCACGACCATCCCGCTGCGGTTATTTTTGATCGAACTTTTCTCGGCGCTGTTTTTTGGCGTTACGGCCTGGTGCATGCCGGACGTTCAGGGGTTGTTTTCGCTGTGGTTACTCGCGCTGTTTTTACTGCCACTGGCGATGATCGACTGGCAGTATCAGCTTCTCCCGGACTGCCTGACCCAGCCGCTGTTGTGGGCAGGTCTCTTACTCCATGCATTTGACCACAGATTGCCGTTGCAGGACGCGTTGTTCGGTGCGGTAGCAGGCTATCTGTCGCTCTGGCTGCTCTACTGGGCCTTTCGCCTGCTGACAGGGCGGGAAGGGCTGGGCTACGGCGATTTTAAGCTGCTGGCGGCCTTAGGCGCCTGGTGCGGTTGGCAGGCGCTGCCTTCAATTGAACTTGCCGCAGCGTTGAGCGGTATCGCGGGCTATTTCGCGTTAAATAATTTAAATAAAAATAACCTCACTATTTCTTTCGGACCCTATCTGTCATTTGCTGGAATAGTCGTGTTTATTGGACAGCAGTTTGCTTTCATATTTTAAATATACAGGTCAAGTTTTTTTATAAGTTTTTTTGACGGTGGAAGAGAAGGATGTCTCTTTGCGCTCAGTGTATCGTAAAAGATATAAGCTACACGGAATTTGGGCTTGTATCTTTTTATGGAGGAATACAACGCAGCAAGACGTTTTTTGTCACGGTTTTCAGGTTGGTTAAATACGCATTACGCAAATAGACTCCATGCTCTCAAGGAAGACATGGATTATTACGTTACGAATAAATTTATCAGGAAATAAAAAATGAAATTTATGAAGCCTAAATATCTGGCGCTTTTTGTTGCAGCCGCAACAAGCTCAGTATTTGCAGCGGCGCCGGGTACACCGTCAATTACATCAGGCAATGATAAGTTTGCGCTGGTAGAGGTGGATCAGGCGGCACAGGACTACAACAACCTCATCAAAGTGCATAAAGATGGCGTTGACGTGAAGGTGGAGTGGAACGTCTGGAGCGGCGATGCCCCAACGTCTGCAAAAGTTTTGCTGGACGGCAAGACCGTCTGGACCGGTGCGGGTAGTGCCGCAGGCTCTGCGACCTTTAAAGTGAAGAAAGGCGGACGCTATCAGGAGCAGGTCGAGCTGTGTAACGACAGCGGCTGCACCAAGAGCGCCAGCAAGCTGATCATCGTGGCGGATACCGACGGTAGTCACCTGCTTCCTCTGAACACCCCGCTGCTGGAAAACAACAAAGCGTTCGCGCAGCACACCGATAAAGTGGTTGGCGCTTACTTCCCTGAGTGGGGCGTGTACGACCGTAACTTCTCGGCAGACAAAATTCCTGTCGCGAACATTAACCACCTGCTGTACGGCTTCATTCCAATCTGTGGCGGCGACGGCATTAACGACAGCGCCAAATCCTCCGGCGCGCTGGAGTCTCTGAAACGCGCCTGTCAGGGCCGCCAGGACTACACCGTGGCGATCCACGACCCGTGGGCTGCGCTGCAAAAACCTCAGCAGGGCGTAAGCAACTGGGACGACCCGTACAAAGGCAACTACGGCCAGCTGATGGCGATGAAAAAAGCCCATCCTGATCTGAAAATCCTGCCATCCGTAGGCGGCTGGACTCTGTCTGACCCGTTCTATCAGATGGATAACAAAGTGCTGCGCGACCGCTTCGTTGCGTCCGTTAAAGACTTCCTGACCACCTGGAAAGTGTTCGACGGTGTGGATATCGACTGGGAATTCCCGGGCGGCGGCGGTGAGAACGCCAAGCTGGGTAACCCGCAGACCGACAAAGCGACTTACACCGCGCTGATGCATGACCTGCGTCAGATGCTGAACGAGCTGTCTGCGGAAACTGGCCGTACCTACGAGCTGACCACGGCAATCGGTGCAGGTAAAGATAAGATCGAAGACGTGGACTACAACACCGCGCAGCAGTACATCGACCATATCTTCCTGATGAGCTACGACTTCTACGGTGCGTGGAGTAATACCGATTTGGGTCACCAGACCGCGCTGTACGGTGCGTCCTGGAAACCAGATACTAACTACACCACCGATAACGCAGTGAAAGAGATGCTGGCGCAGGGCGTTCAGCCTGGCAAGATCGTCGTCGGTGCGGGCATGTATGGCCGCGGCTGGACCGGCGTTCACGGTTATACGGGTGACAATCCATTCACCGGTACCGCGACGGGTCCAATCAAAGGGACATGGGAAAACGGTATTGTTGACTACCGTCAGATTGTAAACCAGATGCTGGGCAAACCAGGCTGGGAATACAAATACGACGAAGCAGCAGAAGCGCCGTACGTGTTCAACAAATCCACCGGTGAGCTGGTGACATACGATAACGCCCGTTCCGTCAATGCGAAAGGCAAATACGTGCTGAGCAAAAACCTGGGTGGTTTGTTCGCATGGTCTATCGAATCCGATAACGGCGATATCCTGAATGCCATGAACGAAAGCCTGCTGGGCGGCAGCTCTACGCCTGTTGAGCCGGTTGTAACCAACCATGCGCCGGTCGCTTCTGCAACCGACATGACGGTAACGGGCCCGGCGACTGTCACGCTCGACGGCTCAGCCTCCAGCGACCAGGACGGCGATGCGCTGACCTATAAATGGACGCAGGTTTCCGGCGCCACCGTGACCCTGGCGAACAGCACCAAAGCGAAAGCCAGCTTCAGCGTACCGGCCGTGACCAGCGATCAGAACCTGGTGTTCCGCCTGACCGTGACCGACGCGAAAGGGTTGAGCAACGCTATCGACGTACAGGTAGTGAACAAAGCGCCTAAGGCCAACCAGGCTCCGGTGATCAATGCCATGGAATCCGTTACCGTTGAATCCGGTGAAGCGATTTCTCTGCATGCACAAGCCTCCGATCCTGATGGCGATGCGCTGACCTACAGCTGGAGCGTACCGGCTGATATGAACGCAACGGGTACCGATACTGCTAACGTTCGCATCACTGCGCCAGAGGTGAACAATACCTCTTCTTACACGCTGAGCGTTGTTGTGACGGATGGTAAAACCAGCGTGCAGTCTAACGTGCAGGTGACTGTGAATCCAAAACCGGCTGACGTAACGCCACCGGCTGATGAGGTGACCCCTCCGGCTGACGATGTGACCCCACCAGCTGACGATGTGACCCCTCCGGCTGATGATGTGACTCCGCCATCTGACGAAGGTTCTGCAACCGGTAGCTGCGATGCGCCTGTCGATGCTAACGCCAGCAAATATGCTGCGTGGGATGCCAGCAAAATCTACAACAATGGCGATACCGTAAGCTTCGACCATCTGGTGTGGAAAGCGAAGTACTGGACGCAGGGCAACCAGCCTGGCTTCGGTGTGGATGCATGGGAACTGGTGAGCAACGTGAAGATGAACTGGCGTTCTGACCTGGTCTATAACGGCGGTGATACCACCACTTACCAGGGCAGCGTTTACCGTGCCAAATGGTGGACCCGTGGTGATAACCCGGCTAACAGCGATGTATGGGTAAAAGAAGGCGCAGCAACAGACTGCAAATAATCTAGCCCAATAAATGCTCCCCCCTTATTGGGGGGAGCAATTCAAACTTCATTTTACAGGATGTTGGCCAGGAGAAATAACCGAAAATGTCAGCAGGTAAAAATGAAAAAGTTCATCTTGTTATTATTGATAATAAGCCACGGCGCACTGGCAAACTGTTGGAATAACGCCGCGCACTATTATCATGTCGATCCTTATTTGCTGTATGCCATTGCTAACGTTGAATCCGGGATGAACCCGTATGCGGTTGGGCAAAACCACGATGGCACTCGCGATGTGGGATTAATGCAAATAAACAGCTCGCACTTTACGGAGCTTGAGAGCAAAGGCATTGATGAATATCAGTTGATGGCCGAACCCTGTACCTCAATTATGGTGGGAGCGTCAATTCTCTCAAACATGATTAAGGTCTACGGCTATAACTGGGAAGCGGTGGGTGCCTATAACGCCGGGTTGAAAAAAGAGAATTATCCGCAGCGTATGATGTATGCCCATAAAGTCTGGAAAAAATATCAGGAACTGAAATTAGCAGCGCGTGATTAACGTTTTTTATTTTTGAAGAATTCCTTTTGGTGTTCTTCGAAAAGTGAAAACAGCTGTCTGTGGTTTATTTATTAATGGATTAATACATAAACCGGGATTCTTTTTTTAATCTTAACGAAACAGGAATATTGAAATGAACAAAAGGACGTTACTGAGTGTACTTGTTGCTGGTGCTTGCGTTGCACCTTTTATGGCGCAGGCTGCCTCTTTGCAGGCGACCACCGGCGAGCCGTACACCATGAAAGCCAGCGATCTGGCGAAGAAAGAGCAGGAGCTCACTAACTTCCCGCTGATGACCTCCGTTAAAGAGACGATTCAGACACTTGATAACGCGCAGGTCGAAATGATTGAGCCAGGTCGTGCGGCGAACCCGGACAACGTTAAGCGCGTGGAAGGGATCGTGAAGGCCAGCGACTGGGATTATCTCTTCCCGCTGCGCGCTCAGGCCTATACCTACAGCAACTTCCTGAAAGCCGTAGGTAAATTCCCGGCGCTGTGTAAGACCTATAACGACGGTCGCGACAGCGATGCGATCTGCCGCAAAGAGCTGGCCACCATGTTTGCCCACTTTGCCCAGGAAACCGGCGGCCACGAAAGCTGGCGTCCGGAAGCCGAGTGGCGTCAGGCGCTGGTCCACGTGCGTGAAATGGGCTGGAGCGAAGGCCAAAAGGGCGGCTATAACGGCGAATGTGACCCGAAAGTATGGCAGGGCCAGACCTGGCCGTGCGGTAAGGATAAAGACGGCGACTTCCTGAGCTACTTCGGTCGCGGCGCGAAGCAGCTGTCCTACAACTACAACTACGGTCCGTTCTCCGAAGCAATGTACGGCGACGTGCGTACCCTGCTGGATAAACCTGAGCTGGTGGCGGATACCTGGCTGAACCTGGCGAGCGCGATCTTCTTCTTCGCCTACCCGCAGCCGCCAAAACCAAGCATGCTGCAGGTTATCGACGGCACGTGGCAGCCGAACGATCATGATAAAGCCAACGGTCTGGTCCCTGGCTTCGGTGTGACCACCCAGATCATCAACGGCGGCGTAGAGTGCGGCGGCCCGACTGAAATCGCTCAGTCTCAGAACCGTATCAAGTACTACAAAGAGTTCGCGAACTACCTGAAAGTGCCTGTTCCGGCCAATGAAGTGCTGGGCTGCGCCAACATGAAGCAGTTCGACGAATACGGTGCCGGCGCCCTGAAGATCTACTGGGAGCAGGACTGGGGATGGAGCCCGGATACGCCAAACGGCTCTACCTATGCGTGCCAGCTGGTAGGCTACCAGACGCCGTTCAGTGCGTTCAAAGACGGCGACTATACCAAGTGCGTGCAGAAGTTCTATAACGTCAATATCGTGAACGATGACGGCTCTGCCGTAACGCCGGACGAAACCCCGGTAACGCCAGCGCCAACGCCTTCAGAAGATGAAACGCCGGCACCAGCTCCAGCGCCAACGCCGGATGAAACCCCGGCTGAACCTGTTGCGGTGAACCACGCGCCGGTTGCGCAGATTGCGGGTCCAATCGGTGCCGTTGAAACGGGCGCGCAGGTGTCTCTGAGCGCGGAAGGCTCTACCGACGCGGACGGCAACAAGCTGACCTACACCTGGCATTCTCAGGATGGCCAGACTGTGACCGGCGAAGATAAAGCGGTGGTGACCTTCAAGGCACCTGAGTCCGCAACGGCGCAGCAGATTGAAATCAGCCTGACCGTCAGCGATGGCGAGCTGAGCAATACCACCACTTACCTGCTGAACGTGAAAGCGAAAGCGGCAACGCCATCAGGTGACGAAGGTGCTTACCAGGCGTGGAGCGCGAACAGCAAGTACAACGCAGGTGATATCGTGAACAACCACGGTAAACTGTTCCAGTGCAAACCGTTCCCGTACAGCGGCTGGTGTAACAACTCCCCGGCATACTATGAACCAGGCGCAGGTCTGGCATGGGCTGATGCCTGGACGGCTCTGTAAAAGCAAACGGCAACCGAAAGGTTGCCGTTTTAGTATTTGCACTTTCCCCTCACCCTAACCCTCTCTCCGGAGGAGCGAGGTGATGTAGGCCCGGTAAGGCGAAGCCGCCACCGGGCAAAAAGGCTAGCGGTGCAACTTCCCGTGATCCCGTAACCACGCCGCCGTGCGCACAATGCCTTCATCCAGCGTCACAATCGGCTTATACCCCAGCTCAGTCTCCGCGCGCGTGATATCCAGCGTAAAATCAAAGTTAAGCTTCGATACGCCGTAGTGCGTCAGCGCGGGCTCTTTGGCGGATTTACTGCCAAAACGCTCCATGCTGCGGGCGATCATGTCCAGCATCGGGTAGGGCACAGAACGGATACGGCAGTCGATCTGCAGTTCATCAATCAGCCGCTGCACAATGCTGCGCAACGTGCACGGTTCACCGTTGGTGATGTTATAGGCGCGACCGGAGATAAGCTTGTCGCAGTCCGGCTGGCTTGCCAGCCACATGGCGTGGACGGCATTTTCGTAATAGGTCATGTCCACCAGCGCATCGCCGCCGCGCGGCAGCAGCACGCTGCCGTAGTGGTGCATCATCTGCGCCAGACGCGGAATAAACACTTTGTCGTGCGGTCCGAAGAGGCTTTGCGGGCGCAGGACGGTAAAACGGGTATGCGGGTTTGACTGCGCCAGTAGGTCGATCACCTCTTCGCTGGCCGCCTTGCTGCGGGCAAACTCGCAGGCAAAGCGAGCAGGGCGGAAATCTTCCTGCACGTCGCGATGGTGGTGATAATCAAAATAGAGCGACGGGGAGGAGATATGGATAAAGTTACGCACGCCCCAGGCGACGGCCCATTCGCCCAGACGACGCGTGGCGCGCACGTTGGCGAGATCGAAGGCTTCCTGGGTTCCCCACGGGGAGGTAAAACTGGAGCAGTGCCACAGCGTGTCGATACCGGCGAGCATCACCTTCGCCTGCGAGGAGACCAGCTCCGTCAGGTCGGCATGGACGAACTCCGCGCCCATTTTTTGCAGCAGTTTCCCCATCGCTTCGTTGCGACCGGTGGCCCTGACGCTGATGCCCTTGTTGCGCAGAAATTCGACCGCATTTCGGCCTAAGCCGCTGGTCGCCCCGGTAACCAGTACCTTCATATCAATCCACTGTGTTGAAAAGAATTTCGTGCGCATTCTTTCGTGAATTACGATGTGTTGCAATGGGAAAGGTGAAAGAAAGAGGGTTTTATTAACTTATTTTCGTCTTTTGTTCTGCCAGTTGCGCAATGCGTTTTGCCATTCCCCGGAAGATAAACAGATGGGCGGGGATCATAAACAGCCAGTAGAACAGACCCGGCATCCCGTGTGGGTGCCACCAGGCGCGAACGTCCAGTTCCCGATGGTCGCCTTTGTCCTTAAGCGTAAAGCAGAGCCGCCCCAGCCCCGGCGCCTTCATGCCGAACAGTAGCGCCAGCTGTTTTTCCGGCTCGACGACGATCACCTTCCAGCTGTCGACCGCATCGCCTGGCTTAAGATACGGATGCGCCGGGCGGCCTTTCGCCAGCCGGTGACCGACCAGCAGATCCATCGCACCGCGCGTCTGCCAGAGGATATTGCCGAAGAAATAGCGCTCTTTGCCGCCGATCTGGTTCACCACCTCCCACAGCGCGTGAAGGCTGGCAGAGGTTTTTACCGTGCAGCCCGCCTGTTTCGGGTAATAGCCGTACTCGGGGCGCCAGCGGGCAAAGGCCTGCGCGTCGTAGCCCCAGTCGCTGGAGTTCACCAGCTTCTCTTCTTCTTTCAGCGTATGGCGCACCGCGTCGTCAAAGCGGATCAACGCCTGGGGGATCAATGCGCGCAGCGCGCAATCGTCCGCCAGCAGATCGTGCTTTAGCCCCTGGATCAGTGCTTTGGCAGTCGTCGGGGGAACCGAGGTGATCACATTCAAAAACCACACTGAAATCCAGCGGGTCGGGAAGGGGATGGGGATCAGCCAGCGGCGGCGTCCGCTGACGCGCATGAAATGTTCGAACTGCTCCTGATAGCTCAGCACTTCCGGGCCTGCCGCCTCCAGCACGCGGTGTTGCTCTGCCGGGTGATCCAGCAGGGCCACCAGATAGTGGAGCAAATTCTCCAGCGCAACCGGCGTGGTGCGCGAGCGCACCCAGCGCGGCGGGGTCAGCACCGGCAGGTTGTAGACCATATCGCGCATTACTTCGAAGGCGGCGGAACCCGCGCCGACGATGATCCCGGCGCGCAGTTCGGTGACGGGAATATTCGCCCCGCGCAGCGTGTCTGCCGTCAGTTGGCGGGCGCGCAGATGGTCGGACTGCTCGTGTTCGGGTGCCTGGAGCGAGCTTAAAAAAATCACCTGCTTAACCGGGGTTTGCAGCAGGGCATCGCGGACGTTCATCGCCACCTGACGCTCGTGGGCGATAAAATCCCCGCCTTCGCCCATGCTGTGGACCAGGTAGTAAAGCGTGTCGACCCCTTCCAGCAGCGCGGGGAGTTCCTTCGGCCAGTTGAGATCGACGTTGTGACAGGTCACGCCAGGCAAACCAAGCTTTTGCAGGCGCTCGGTATTGCGTGCCGCTGCCCGCACCTGATGCCCCTGCTGGCTTAATGCAGTAGTGAGGTGCTGACCGATATATCCGCTGGCGCCGAGCACCAGAATACGTTGCGGCACGTGATGCTCCTTAACGCTGTAAAAACGCCTGCCAGTGTTTCACCACGTCCGCCAGCTGTTCGCGGCTCACGTCGAGATGCATCACCAGGCGCACGACCGGGGAGGCGTTGATCATCACGCCACGCGCTTTCATAAATTCACCCAGCGCAGCGGCGTGCTCGTCGCCCACGCGCACAAAAAGCATGTTGGTGTCGTGACGCATCACGTCCGCGCCGATCTCGCGCAGCTGCGTTGCCATCCACGCGGCGTTGTCATGATCGTCCTTGAGGCGCGCCAGGTTATTTTTTAATGCGTACAGTCCGGCAGCCGCCAGAATGCCCGCCTGACGCATGCCGCCGCCGGTCATTTTACGCCAGCGGTTGGCGCGCTTGATGTAGTCTGCGCTGCCGACCAGCAGCGAACCCACCGGCGTACCCAGCCCTTTTGAGAGGCAAATGGTGAACGAGTCGCAATATTGCGTTATCTCTTTTAGCTCGCAGCCGTACTCCACGACGGCGTTGAAAATGCGTGCGCCGTCGACGTGCAGGCCGAGGTTGCGCTCGCGAGTGAATTCCCACGCTGCTTTCAGGTATTCGCGCGGCAGCACTTTACCGTTGTGGGTGTTTTCGAGGCTGAGCAGCCTGGTGCGGGCGAAGTGAATATCGTCAGCTTTGATTTTTGCCGCGACTTTATCCAGCGGCAGGGTGCCGTCCGGCGCGGCGTCAATCGGCTGCGGCTGGATGCTGCCAAGCACCGCCGCGCCGCCAGCTTCGTACAGGTAGTTATGCGCACCCTGGCCGACGATATACTCTTCACCGCGCTCGCAGTGGCTGAGCAGCGCCACCAGGTTAGCCTGCGTGCCGGTCGGCAGGAACAGCGCGGCCTCCTTGCCGCTCAGCTCTGCCGCATAGCGCTGCAGTTCGTTGACCGTCGGGTCATCGCCGTAGACGTCGTCCCCGACCGGGGCGGCCATCATCTCTTC
>OKVX01000343.1_pt1 | contig 24559 bp, 26 predicted proteins | sample 1606941 | NCBI WGS metagenome assembly OKVX01 (sample SAMN03281016, study PRJEB24777) | human gut metagenome | isolation source: fecal sample PR161 from 1 month old female Malay infant, caesarean... | reverse complement strand
CGATATTAGTATGATGTGTCGATATTTATAATGTGTTACGATGTTATTTATTTATTATTTGTTACGATGATTGTTGTGCGGCGAGATGACGGGTTTTTTAATGCAATAATATGAAGTGTTATTGAATTCTGAAATATCACTATTTCATATTTGTATTATGTTACGTTAATGACGGCGTATTTCCAGCCGATATTGAATGAATAAAAGAGGATATTGAATCAGCGTGTTATGATGGCCAATTCGCTTAACTAAGTTTATGTGATATTCAATTATTTTTATTTAAAAACATAATGTTACGTATTGTCGCTTTTAGCCACTCATATCAACATTGCACCTTTTGGTGCTGTTTTGATTTATCTTATGCTTCCACAGCGCTTCGCGCTGTACGTTGTATTTGGCTACCCAGAACCGAAAGAGCCACCCAAAGGTGGCTCTTTCGTTAATTCCTGGCTTTTGCGTCAGCCGCTTTTATGCAGACTGCTCCCAGCTCTTCTGACTCTCGCGGAGGATATCCATAGGGATAAGCATTGGGATAGTGCCATGCTCGCTAACACTTTCGCTGGTAGCCCTAAATTCGAAGCTCTCATAAAACGATCGAGCCTCTATTTTTGCATCGAGGTAAACCCCTTTGATGCCCCTCACTAAATCAGCGCTTTCGACGCTGTAATCAAGAATTGCACGTAAAATATCGTGCCCCCAGCCTTGCCTTTGTAGTTTTTTATCGATGGCAATCATGGGGATTTTCATCACCGCTATTGCAGGCGGAAGCGCGTACGGATAAGTGTCTTCCGGGATGCTCTCCCGCCCCAGCTGATAAAGCGTGGCCGTGGCAAAACCTACTAAGTTTTTATCCCCATCAAGCAGTAATAATGCGTTGATGTTGTCACGACCACACTGCCGCTTTAGCTGTGGGACGAACTTGTTAATTACACTATCCCCGCAGTCGAAGGCTTTTACCCCTTTCATTTCTGTTTCTGGGCCGCACTTCACCAACTGCATTTTTACATCAGTACTTTCGTTCATACCTAGGTTCCCTCGTCATCAGGTTTCGCAGCTTATCGCCTGGCTGATGAGGGGTATTCAGGATTTCATTTAGTTGTGCCCACTCGCTTGCGGTCACTACGCGCATGCGTTCTGCATCAATAGCGCGCTGTGCCGCCTGTGTAGCAGCCATCAAAATAAACGAACTCATGTCTACCCCAGCCAGAGAAGCGGCTGCTCGTAACTTCTCTTTTATGTCGACGCTGGTTCGCAGCTCGACGCGCGTGTCTTTGGCACCGGCCAAAGCAACGTTTGCGGAACCACCACTTACGTAGGTGTTTCTCATAATCAAAATCTCCAAAAATCAAACATTGGTTTTTAAGTGGGTTGCCTCCTTATCTTGTTCATCGGTATCTGCCCGCCCCGCGATTGATTGTTCCTCTGATCATTTAATATTCCTCTATTGTTTTCTTAATAAATCAATACTTTAACTAATGAATGAATAGATTGCTTACTGACTAAATACATGTTTGAAGCTCGTTGCAACCTTCATATGGTCACACATCAATCAATTTTTGTCAATCAAAGCCGTACATTGTACGGATGTTTTGTCCGTATGATGTACGGTTGTGATTGTCATTGTGAAAATCTTTTTTTAAGGGATTTTGCATAAATTGTGTTGCTTTGCGTCTTTTTTGGTGCTTTACTGTTTTTACGCAAAGTTACCGGAGAGTACGAAAGTGAATTTAAAATCGCGTTTGGATGAACTGATTTCTCGTGGCCATGCCATGACAATGGCTATCGCACAGGCCCAATTTGGCGATGATAGCCCTGAGTCTCGCGCCATCACTCGCCGCTGGGGCATTACTGAAGCGGCAGAGCTGATCGGTGTTACACCGCAATCTATTCGCAATGCAGAAGATGGTGGGCGACTGCCGCCGGCTGATATGGTGACTCGCGGTCGCGTTCCACAACGTGCCGGCTATACCATCGAGCAAATCAACTCCATGCGCGATCACTTTGGTACCCGTCCGTCTCGACCTGAAGGCCAATCGCCGGTTGTACTGGCTATTGCCGCGCATAAGGGTGGCGCATACAAAACGTCGACCAGCGTACATATGGCGCAATGGGCTGCACTGCAGGGCCTTCGCGTTCTGCTGATTGATGCGACTGACCCACAGGCAACCGCCAGTTTGTACCATGGCTACGTCCCTGATCTGCATATCCACGCAGAAGATACGCTGCTGCCGTACTACCTGGGCGAACGTGATAACGCTGAATACGCGATTAAGCCAACCTGCTGGCCGAACCTCGATATCATCCCGTCCTGTCTGGCCATTCACCGCATCGAATCAGAGATCGAGGTACTGGAGAAAGAAGGTCGCTTGCCGGTGGCATCTCACCTGCTTCTGCGCGCCGCTATCGAGTCTGTCTGGGATAGCTACGACCTGATTGTTATTGATAGCGCCCCAAACCTCGGCATAGGCACAATAAACGTCGTATGCGCTGCTGATGTGATCGTTGTGCCTACACCAGCTGAACTGTACGACTACGTTTCCTCTCTTCAGTTCTTCACGATGCTTCGCGACCTGATGGCCAACGTCGACCTTGGCGGCTTTGAACCTGATGTCCGCGTTCTGGTAACTAAATACAGCACAGCCGTCGGCAACCAATCTGCCTGGATGGATGAGCAGATCCGCAACGCCTGGGGCGGCATGGTGCTGAAGGAAGTTGTCCGCGTAACAGACGAAGTAGGTAAAGGCCAGGTACGCATGCGCACCGTGTTTGAGCAGGCTGCAAACCAACGTAGCACGCCTACCGCCTGGCGCAATGCCGTCGCTATCTGGGAGCCGGTTTGCCGGGAAATTTACGATCGCCTGATTGCTACTCGCTGGGAGAACAACAAATGAAACGCGCACCAGTAATGAAAAACGCACCACAAATCAATCTGGACACTGTGACCGCGGTCCCACGCCATGATGACGCGCATAAACCAGCTGCGCCGGCGGTGGCTAACCTCAGTGAACGCGTCCGCGGGATGACCGGGAACCATATCACGCTTCCGGTCTGTGGGCGGGATGTGTCGTTCAAACTGGAAACCGTCGATGCGAACATGGTGGAAAAGGCGACCATGGTCTGGGGCGGAAATGAACGAGACCAGGCACTGCTGACAAAAGATGCGCTGGATGATCTGATCCCGTCATTCCTCGCGTCCGGGCAACAGAACCCAGCATTTGGCCGTAAAATCTCTGGCATTATTGAAGTGGCCGACGGTAGCCGCCGCCGCCAGACAGCCATTTACACCAGCTCTGAATACCGCGTTCTCGTCGGCGAGCTGGACGACGAACAAATGGCCTGGCTATCACAGATCGGGAACGACTACCGGCAGACCAGCTCTTACGAGCGCGGAAAGCGCTATGCTCGCCGTCTGGCCAATGAGTTCGGCGGTACAGTCAGCAAGCTGGCCGAAGCTGAGAATATCTCCCGAAAAATTATCGTCCGCTGCATGAAGACGGCAGAGCTACCACGCGAAATTATTAGCCTGTTCCGTAACCCTAACGAACTGAGCGCCCGAGCTGGTGAGGCACTGGCAAAAGCCTATGCCGAGAATGAAGAGGCGATGTTTGCGTTTGCTCAGCATCTGGCCAAGCGTAAGCGTGCTGGTGAACAGCTCGAAACCGATGACATTCTTGACCAGCTACACCAGGTGGCGCAAAAACCAGTAAAACCTGCAATGCGTGAACGCCTGTTTGGTAAAGGGATAAAAGCGAAGTACAAGGGGGATTCTGTATCCTTCCAACTGAGCAACGTACCGCCAGCGTTAGTACAGAAGATTGAGGAACTGCTGGAAGCTCACCAGGCCGAGCAGCAAAAATCGGTTGGTGAAGCAGTGGATGAGGCATTTTTAGAAATTAATGATGTGACCAACTACATCCGTGCTGCGGCTACAGGCTTGGAATACGATATTCCCGCCAACGAAATTTTGGCCCTGATCCCGTTCGCCAGAACCGTGCTGAAGGATGAAGCTACTGAAAATGAGCGGATTAAGAAAATTGCCGATGAAATAAACAAGCGCTACATACTTTGATTTAATAGAAAACCGCCTTCCATGGCGGTTTTTTTTTCAACTATTACCTGAAGATATTTTCTCCACCAGTGCTTCCAGGGCCGTAACTTTCTGCTGTAGTGCCTGAATGACGATAATCATATCCGCCATCACAGCACGGTCATTGACATTCAGAATGTTGAATTCGTTACCGTCCGCGTCTTTCGCGGTAGAGACAGATGATTCGAACACATACATCTCATCAACTTCACCCATCTGTTGTGCCAGAAAACCACGCTGCGGAATGGCGCTGCCGTTATACATATATTCGCAGATGCCGATTGCCTCTACGCGTTTCCACGCCCCTAATTTTGGCGGTGTGAAATTGTATTTGATACGAACGTCCGAACCCTGAACTGCCAGAGCACCAAGGGGCGAGAAGGTTTCCCCCGTTGAGGCATTCATGCTCCAGAATTTATTATCAGAAAAAGCGCTAACATTAAATGTTAAAGCGACATATGTACCTACTTTTTCCTGGATGAATATATCGCCAATTTCACCAAGGGCATCGCCATTAGCACCGCGTCCGTTAACACGCATTCTCAACACAGGACTATTAATAAGCTGCCCTGATGCCGGGCTGGCGGGTCCATCGACGGCGACCACTATTGGCGATTTTATAGTTTGAGTCGCGCCCCATGTATTCGCTGCATTCAGAAGCGGAAGTTTTGCACCACTGGTCCCTATTTCAGTTGTTGCCGCTGATGATAGCTTTAAGGCTTCCCTGGCACCCGCTTCTGTCGTCGCCCCGGTTCCTCCGTGCGCAATATCAATTTTCTTATTATCAACATATCCCTTTGTCGCCGCGTCCCCCTCACCCACAGGAGCCGCTGCCAGCGGTGTCGGGCCTGTCGGGCGGACATTCATCCATGCCTCATCGCGGTCTTCCAGGTCGGATAGGTTTTTGCTTTTGGCCAGCGCCCAGGTCGGGTTGTTCATGGCATCAATCAGCTTGAGCCAGGAGGGGCCAGTGTAGCTCGAACCGTCAGCCATTTTGATTGTCACATCGCCGTTGACTTCCAGCAGCTGATACCAGTTATCAACCTCTAAAACGCGCTGGCGAACTAAATACGATGTATCTGCGGCAGTCTGCGCACTGATGCGGTTCAGGGTATCACGCGGCATTGCCGTCCATGCGGCGCCAGTCACCACAGGGCCGTTGTAGTTTTGGGCAAGAGTCAGTGCGGTATCGCTCTCGATAGATTTCACCGGCAGCGTATAGGTCACCCCGCCTGTGGTAATAACGATGAAATCACCCGCGGATAATTCAGTGGTAAATACCGTTCCATCGCCGGCCACCGCCGCGGCATTATTTTGAATGGAAATAGTTCCAGCAGACATTGCCTACTCCTGATTAATAAAAGTTCGGGATGACGGGGAGTTTTACGCCCGATACGCCCTCTGACTGAATATCGAAGGTCTGACGTGAAACACGTCTGACGATACGGCCAAAACCGCTCTTTACGTTGCCGCCTGACATCATCAGTCCTTTCATCCTGACAATGTTCCAGCTGGTTGAGTTGGTGGCAGGCCGTACTGCCCAGCCACAGGTTCCGAGCGGGACCATGCCGCCAATTCCCTGCCAGTTAGTCGACGGGTAGAAAAAGCCCTGAATCACAAAAGGTTTGCGGGTAGTTGAAAAAGTGCATTGCCCTGCGGCGTTGAAATAATTAAGCCCTGTTCCGGCATAAGGGGCAGCATTCCCGAATATCGCAATGCGTACCCAAATATTCCCGCTGGTTTCTTCATAAATATTCTGGTCGAGTGTGCAATAAATTGTATTGCCCATCCGTGATAACACCGCGCTGGGATTATCCCAGGACGCGAATACCATTCCATCAACAGGTATATTCCAGGCTCCGTTTATATTAACGTCGCCATACCATATACAACTTCCAAGGTTGGCGTTGGTGGGTATAACGGTGAAATCAGTGGAATCCTGAATAAGTAACCCGGAGTTACCAGACTGGCTGGCTGGCGTGATAAACCAGACCTGACCGGCCCACAGATTTCGCCTGCGCGGTCGCCCACTGGTTGAACCGGAGGTCAGACGCAAGCGGCCTGATTCCTGATTCACGCTGGTAAGATAGGCAACCGTGGGATACAGGTCCGTTCCGACTTCATACGCGGCTACGGTTTCTACGGGGATATAGACCGATTCATAGCCTCCATTCCAGCCAGGCGTATCAATATACGAAACCTCGTTTCCGTCACCATAATACCCACCCGCAACCCCTGTACTGAATACAGGGGCGCGGAGTCCGGCGGTAATAGCCATAGGACGTCCATCATTTAAATCAATTAATAATCCACTCGCCATATTATTACCATGTGCCGAGAACGATCCGGCCACCGTTTGGAAGGTTTACAGTCACACCATTACCATTCAACACAACAGTATTATTCACACCGTTAAAGCTGAATGCGCCGGATGATGCATAAAGAGCACCACGGAAAATGCCACCATTAAATTCAGGGGTGCCATCCTTGGGAATATTCCAGCCATTAACACCACTTACAAAATCATTGCCTCGAATGTAATTACCAATTTTGGCATTGGTAATTGTGCCATCCTGAATAAATGCGCTACTGATAAATACCTGACCGTTAATCACTGCAAACGGTGAATATTGCTTATCGTCCAGACCACTCATCAGCACAAACTGATTTGCGTTAAATCCAATTCTGGTTATTACTGGCTGACCAGCATCCGCAATAACAGCAACGGACATCCCCGCACCATAATATTGGTCGCCAATTCTTACGCCGACTTTCAGCGTATGAATTGCTGAGGCGCCATCAGCATCGACAACCGCTGTCAGTTTATCTTCCAGCGTGGCCGTAATATCATCAACCTGGGCCTGAACTGTCGTCGATAGCTCGGCCATCGCTTTATCAACATCGGCAATTGTCGTTTTGACAATCAGGATATCAGCGCGAACCTCTCCATATTGCTTCCACTGGTGATCGATGGTGGCATTATTCGCCTGCGCATTTTGTAGAATCCCCTCGATATTCTGGTCAATCTGACTCGTCAACGCGTCACCGTCTTTTGAGGTCAGGAAACCATCACCGATCCCCTCCAGATAATCACCTGAGTTATCGTTTGAAATACCGCGCTCCCATCCAGTCCAGTCCGATGGGTTTCCTATCTTGTCGATAAGACGCGCCCGATACCAGAACTCCTGCCCTGCACGAAGGCCCATCTGTGAATATGTGGACTGCGGATATGGAATATTGCTCAGCAATAGCGCCGTATTGCCGTCGCGTTCCTGCGCATACTGCAGCTCCGTATAGAGCGAGTCCTCAGCTCCTGCGGGAATAGACCAGTCAATACGAATACCCCATAGCATCGGGGTTGTTCTCAAATTGACAGGAACGGGCGGCTTTCCGATTTTTCCATCCAGCTGGACTTCCTTTGATACTGCCCATACCGAGGCAACATCCATCGCGTTGATGGCCCGAACGCGGACGACATAACGGCCAGCATAAATACCGTCGACCTCAATTCGGGTATTTCCTGTCCTGCCTGCATTAATCCAGTCGCCGCTATTCTGGCGCCATTGCACCTCGTAGGCGATGGCGTTTATCACCGGGTCCCATGTCGCGACCAGGGTGTTTATACCTATCCCCTGAACAATTCGGTATTCACTGGTGATTTCAATGTTCGTTGGTACAGACTGGCTACCAGGTGGGACCACGGTCACAGGACGGTCTTCGACAATCGCGCCATCATCAATTTTCGCGAATTTGTTCGGGTTATAGGGCAACCCGGATATTGTTACCAGGTCATCACTCCCGATGGCCACACGGCGAACCCTGAATAACTGGATGGCCAGATCCTGCTGGTCAATTACCCACGCCGACTCAGCGTTAGGTAATACGCTGTATGCAGATTCCACAGTGACCGCGCGGCCAGATACTGACTTAATCGTTCGTCCTTCGGCCTTTCCCGTCGGCAGGTTGATGATCAGGCGATTACCGGGAACGGCAACGGTATTTCTGTCCAGCGTGATTTTTGTACCTGCAGCTGCAGCTACACGGCCACCGTTCGCCCGTCCGGCCAGTGGTGCGTTATTCACGCCGATCACTTTGCCAACCCTCGGAATACGGCCTTCCATGCCTGTTTTGAACTCAACCGCATTATCATCGCGGTTCGTCTCGATACCCCACAACCCGCGGCGCTGCGCCTCACTCTCGCGCGTGCAGCCGACGGCAGTCATTTCCATCGTATTGAAACCAAATCGCGAAGAGACTTCAGGTACGTGAACGCTGGCCTGATCATCGTTGTAGCCGTTGTTCGGGTTGCTGTAAGTCACTATCGCCGCAGAATAGTTGGTACGCTCGGATGAGCTGGAGAAGTTGAACGAACCGACAATATTGGACTTGTTGAAGACAAAGTCCGGGTCCAGCTCGCGCGGCATATCGGCATCAAGCGAAAGCAGATTATTCGACCAGCTGATCATCCCCCTGAAAATCGCCGCCAAATCCATCAGGACCGTCCAGGCGTCGGTTCTCTGTGAAATGTACAGGTCACAAAGATGACGCGCTTCTGTGCCTCCTGCGCCGTCAGAAACCTTCGCATCGCAGTACTGAGCAATCTGGTAGAGCGTCCATTTATCAACGAGGTTTGTCGTTATGCGGCGACCAAGGCCGTACCGGGCATTCGTCACGATGTCGTAAAAAATCCAGGCCGGGTTGTTCGTCCATGCCCATTTAAACGTCCCGTCCCACGTACCGCTATACGTCCGGTTGATCGGGTCATAGTTCGATGGAACGCGAACGATGATCCCCTTCATTTTTATCGTTACTGTCGGCGTACGACCATCGAACAACTGAGAATCGAACTGGACGAACAGCAGCGAGGTATGGGGATACCGCAATTTGGCATCAACGATATCGGTTATCGATTCGATCCGGGATGTATCGGCGTGCCGGGCATCATTGGCGTTTGGTGTAAGGCGTCTTACGCGAATTTGCCAGCCAGTCTGCGCCGGTGGCAGCTCAATTCGATAGCTACGCTCATAGCCGTTATTAGCAATACCGCTTGCGGTATCCCGCCCGTATTCGACATAGGAACTGCCATCAGTTGAGATATCAATGGCAAACTCAACGGTATAACCACTCTTCCCACCTGAGTCTCGCAGTTCATACAGGCCATTCGGGAATTTCAGGCGCAGACGAACGGCTGAGAGCTGCGTGTTGTTAATCGACTTAACCCACGGCGTCCCGTACTTCAGCTCCGTAGAAACGGCCACTTCATTTTCTACAGCAGGAAAGCCGGAAATATATGGCTGGTCGACAGTCCCGCTACGCCATTCCCAGGTAACGCCTGGGAAGTTTGCATTCCCGGAATCATCCAGCAGCGGCGTACCATCGAGATAAATATCCTGGCCTGAGAATCCGCCGGCGGCTTCCCCCTCGGTCAGCGCCAGTAATATCTTCATGTAAGCAACTGAAGCGATCTCGGTACCGCGGTTCTCGCCTTTATCGCTACTTCCGCTGCCGCCGCCACCTTTTGCGCCTGTAATTTCCATTGCTAACTCCGGGCAAAAAAAATCCCGCCGAAGCGGGATAATTGGATAAAGGTCTTTTAGTTCTGGTCCTCGGCGTAAATGCCGCCGCTAATCAGTACGCCGCCGATTTCACGGATGCCGTAAAGAATCGGAACACCACTCCCCGCGGCCACCTGGTTCGTCGGCGCACCGAATGAGTAGCTTTTGCGGGTATCTTTCGTTTCTGTCGTCATCCCCTGCGTACCGGCGGGAACAAGCATCTGCGCTATGCCGCCCAGCATCATCGCGGCACCCATTTTGTAGAGAAACGGCGAGGCGGCGATAGCCGGCGTAAAGCTAAGAACGAACCCAACGGCAACAAGTACTGCACCAAAAACCGTCTGGAACATCCCGCTCTTCTTGCTGCCGATAATCACCGGCGCAATGCGGATAACTTCGTGTACGCCATCCAGCTGCAGGTCCTGCTCGCGGATATTGCGTTCGCCGTTAAAGATGGCGTACGTGATCCCCCGATCCTGGCTTGTTTCCAGCCAAAGTTCGAAACCGGGGATCATGATGCAGAGCGCGCGTATCGCTTCACGTACGGATGAGACGGACAACCGGTGCTCGCGCCCAAATAACATTCCCAGCTTGCCGTACAGGCGCACCAGGACGACTTTCTCAACGGTATTAAGGGATTCACTGCCCATCTCTATACCTCAGCGTTAACAGCGTACGGTCGCGCCACATGCCGCCGTACGGAACAACTTCACTCAGCCGGCCATACATGTGGTGGAACATCTTTCCGTCCCCCAGGTAAATGCCGGCATGGTTAATTTCATCGGCCTTGTACTGCATCAGGATGATATCGCCCGGCTGCAGCTCGCTGGCGTGCGAGTAAAACCCCGCCTCGGCATAGTGCCGAACGTAGAGATTCTCGCCGCGTGTCCACCAGTTATCGGTCCGCTCAAAGTCGGGCAGATCGATACCGCGCTCCTGCTTATACCAGTCACGGATAAGCCCGTAGCAGTCCCAGCTGCCATGAATAAAAGGACGCTTCAGCAGCGGCGGTGTATCGGCTGGCGTGGTAACGGTATGCTCTCCGGATGGCCACGACATGATGACCCACGGCAGGCCGCTTTCATGGCATTGCTTCAGGTCTTCTGCAGACGCATGCGGACCTGCATCCGGATGTGAATGCACCACCGCCAGCACTTCGCCAGCGTCCTCAGCATCCGCCCAGGCTTCAGCACTGATCCGGAAACAATCGGCGGGCTGATCGTGGGTGTTTTCACAGGGAATATAGCGGCGCTGCCGCGTCGCGCGGATAATCAACCCGCAGCACTCCTGCGGGTACACTTCCGCGGCGTGTTTCTGGATGGCGGTAATCAATCGCTGGCTCAGCATCATTCACATCCTTATCAGCGCAATGGCCGGATAACCGCCAAACGGCAGCTCTGAATTTTCGCCCCAGCGCAGCTTACAGCCGGCGACGGTACCGGGGCATTCATCCTGCGCCGGGTTGTCGACCCGGTTGCCGAATTTGTCGAAGTAGTTCGTTCCGGTATAGCCGCAGTCAGGACCACGATATTGGCCCTGCAGGCACCAGGCGCAGCGGCTTAGCATCTGGCGCGCGGGTAGCTTCTGCCCGGTTACATCAACCGGAGAGGCCAGCTTGAACTGGACGGTCGTGTCGTTCTCCGCTGCTTTACTGTCGATGTACCAGACTTCCACGCTGTCAGCGGTCGGGTCGGCGCTGGGGTTACCGTCGGGGAAGTTCTCCGCATCGAGATAATGTGCGTAAGTACGGTGAACCGTGACTTTGGCCTGCTTCATGTCCTGGAACATACCGCACAGCGAAGAGATCGAGCCGTCCAGGTTGGCCACCGATAATTTCGGTGTAGCCGGCGAGCCGTCGCCATTAGATTCCATGTCCTCAATCCGGCACGGCCACGCATCGTAGCGTATGCCCTGCCAGAAGATAGGTTTACCAGGCAGCAGGCTGGCATCATCGCCGGCGGCGAGGATCTCTTCTGCGGTGTACGGGATAGCATGGTTGTGGAAGTAGAGCACCTCGGCCCCGAACGCGGTGCCGTCCACCTCGTACAGCTCGATTTTGCTGCCGGGTTCTAATTTCTGATCATCAGCTGCGATACCCATGGGTTTCTCCTGATTGGGACCATGGTCCCAATAACAAAAAACCCCGCAGAGCGGGGTTTGTGGGGGTGTGGGGGGATGAGGCTATTTGACGTCATCAGACCATTTGACTGCATCCCATGCTACGCCTTCGGTGACATCTTTGAATGATTGGTTGTAATAAACGAAATAATACAATTTATAACCCGTATATCCGCCATAGCTATTTTTTGCATTAACACCTACGGGAACTACAAATCCAAAGTGCCGTGTACCCTCTGTATATCCTTTTTTGGGGTCGAAAAACCGATATTTTGCAGAGTCAGGATCTTTCAGTCTAAGCTCAATCGTTGACTTTATTTGCTCTTGGTAATCTGCAGGCAACGGTTCATAAACTGCACGATCAACTTCAGCTTTTGTCATAGGTTGGACACAACCAGTTAATGCAACACACATAACAAGTGCGGAAAAAAGTCCTTTCATATATCCCTCTATGATGATTCGGCGCGAAATGCCGTCACAAACGTAACAGATAGCGACATACGAGCAAAATCCATCACAGTGGGTTTGATCTGGGTGGCGCGATATAACCCAAGCTCACCCAGTGGGTTTACCCACTTAAACGCGCGCGTTTCGCCATGCTCTCTGACGAACTTCAGGATGGGCCTGATATCTTCATTCAGCCCGACAAACGTCAATGGCCATGACTGTGTTTCGGAGTTTATGCCGTCGCCAGTCACCTGCTCGTAACCATCGCCATATTGCGCTGACCGGGTACGAAATTGAATGTCCCCGACAGGACCATTCCTCGGCGACCAGTTAAATGTTTCCAGCGCCATTATCACGCCCCCTTGATTGCATTCAGGATCATGCCGTTATTCGATAACTCACGGTCAAGCACGCTGTAGCAGACCTGTTTTATCTGGGATAACGCCTCGAGGCTAAGAGCCTCATCGCTGGTTTTTCCCTGGTCTTTTGATTGCTGGTTTGCCGCGGCGCTCTGCTTAATCACCTGCAGCGGGATGTTGACCGTAAAGCGGATGTTTCGATTATCACTGCCGGCATCTTCATTGCTGGAAGGGCGGGCAACGCTACCACCAACTAAACCGCCGTCTGCATAGCCGCTGCCATAGGTCAGCTGGTTCAGGAAATTCAGCATGCCGGGTTTTTGCACGACGTTCTGAGGAATAACCCATTCGCCTTTATGGACCACGCCAGCAACGTCATGCTTGCCGCCATCACCGGTATAACCACCATCAGCCCAGCCGAACATGCTACTTATGCCAAATGCAGATGCGCCTGATTTAACCGCATTCATGACCAGCATTTTGGTGATCATCTGTCCGATATCATTGATGACTGAAACCGCAAATGACTTAAAATCAGCCTTCCCTTTAGAGGCAAAATTCCAGATGCTATTGCTCATGCCGTCCATAGCATTAACTGCAATATCTCGCGTCATAGCAAACTGGTTTTCAGCATCTTCACGCCAATCCTGAAGCCCTTTCTTCATGCCATCGAGCCAAGATCCTTCCACTTCTCTTTTTCGCTTAGCTCCGCTCAAAACAATATCGAACTGCTTCTGCTCTTCGCTGCGTAACACTTCCGTTTGCTGGCGATACTGTTCAGAAGCGTGATCACTTACGGTTTTATCAAGCTCTTCCCTCAGTTTTGCAAATCGCTCGCGAATCTGCTGTTCGGCAACCATCTGATCATACGCGGTTGAACTCATCGTCATCTGCGCTACACGGTTGCTGTACTCCTGCTGCAACTGGATTGTTGAGCGGTACAGTTCCTGGTTCTTCTCCTGCATCTGCAGGCCTATTTTCCGCTGCGCGTTGGCGCGGTCCAGGCTGGCGTTGATCTGCAGCTGGTTGCGAAGCTCCGTTTCCTGCGCCAGCAGACTGCGCTGGCCAGCGGTCAGGATGCGCTTTTCTTTCAGATCGGCGACTTCCTGATTGAACTGCAGCAGCTTGCGCTCGCTGTTCGTCAGCTGCTCGGTCTGGTCGTTCTGCGTGCGCAGCACCGCTTCTTCCTGCCGCAAGTCCTGCAGACGGCGTGTCGCGGTATCATCGGAATACGCTTTCTCACGGGCTTTCTTCTGCTCGGAGTACATCTTGTTCACGCCAGCCATCGCCTGCGTGTACTCAGCCGTCCCTTTCGTATAGTTCGCGTTGACCAGCGCAATGGCATCAGCGCGCTCTTTCTCACGCGAGACGCCCGCTTTCATCAGGCCGGAGAGGGTGTTTTCATCCTTCAGGCGCTTCGTCAGCTCTTCGCGCTCTTTCTTCCGCTGCTGGTAGAGTTTTTCAGCCTCTTCACGCTGTTTGATGGCGGGGTCTTCGGTTGGCGTCAGATCGACATTGGCGCCGGCGGCCATTGCCTGGGCGGTAGCCATATGCGCATCGCCCCTGGTCTTAAAGGCATCAGCCACAAACCCTTTCAGGGACTTCCATGCGCCTTCCAGCACACCCACCTGGCTTTCCTGAATTTTGAGCTTTTCGGAAACGTCATCCATGGCCGCCTGCTGCAGCAGCGCGGTAGCCTCAGTCGTTTTCCCCTGGCGGCTCAGGGTAACAATCTGATCGACCATGCTGCTGTTCAGCAAAATTCCCTGATCGGTCAGCTTTTGCAGCGCATTCAGCGGGTCGCCGCTGAGACTGGAAAGCAGCGTAACCAGGTCATCAGAACTCTGGCCAATTTCTTCCATACGGGTGCCAAGCCCCGCCACCTGATCCAGAATATCGCCGCCGAACCCGGCGCCGACGGCGGCAGTGACCGACTTAACCGCACCGGCGGTGTCGCCCAGGCGGGAAACCAGGTTCTGCAGGTACATCACGTTCATCACGGACTGCTGCCCGGACTTCTGCAGCGCCTTGTTGAATCCGTCGATCTCCGCCTGGCTGCGCGAGAACGCGGTATAAATCGCGGTACCCGCGCCGGCAACCGCCATCACGGCAAGACCGACCGGACCGCCGACCATCGCCAGTGCGCCACGCAATAACCCGGCGCTGGCCGCAGCAGCTCGTTGGCCGAGCGATAGTTCCTGGCTCACAACTGCCAGATTTCGGGTCGATGTGGCCAACTGCAGCTTACCGTCAGATTCGGCAATATCAGCCGCCAGCACCGCTTTGGTCGCTTCGGCCAGACTATTTTTGCCCTTGGCTTCCGCCAGGTTCGCTTCGTTAATCACGCGGGAGTTTTTAACGTGCTCTTCCTGATAATCAACGGTTATGCCGTACTGCTTGTTCACCTGGGCCTGCTTGGCGTAATACTCATCGAGCGCGAACGCGCGCTCGCGGTCCGCTTTAGCCGCCTCGATCGTCTTCACTGCAGCATTCTGTTTGGCGATGGCCTCTTCGCGAAGGCTCCTGGCGTTCTCAATGACGCCACGCGCCGCATCAACCTGCGCCGCGGTGAACTCAATCTGGGCCTGCCGCTGGTTCTTCAGGCCATTCACGCTGTTTGATAGCGCGGTGCTCATACCTTCGCTGAGCGACGTAACCAGCGCGTTTGCTATCGAACTGCCGGCAACGTTGCTACCGGCAGAGATGCTGGCCAGCAGGCCGCGCATCTCATCAAGCCCGGTCAGACGCTTATCAACCGTGCGGCCAAGTTTATTAAAGTCAGCATCGAGACCGGTGATCCCCTTGCTGACTCCCTCGTATGACTGGCGGGTATTTTTGGCATCCGCCTGCGCCTTTCTGTTGAACTGTTGCGCCCCACTATCAGCCGACCGCATCGCATCAGCAAACTGCGATTTGAAACTGGCCGAATTCAGGTGAAGCGCAACGGCCAACGATGCAACATCAGCCGCCATTTCCTAAGATCCTCAGACAATCAGCGAACTGCTGAGCGCCCTCAGACGGTGCAACAGCAGGCTGCGGTGATGATGGCGGTGGCTCGCCGGCGGTCTCAGTCTTCAGGAGGTTAAAATATGCCTCCCAATAGGTGAGAATGTGCGCCGGCAGGTCACCAAGTTTGCGCGGGTCAGGCTCGCCCCAGCGGTCTGCCAGCATGAACAGCAGTCTGAGCCGGGGCGAGGTGGTTAGTTTTTTTCCGCTTCCTCTGGCGTGCCATAGGAATAGCGCTGGACGGTGGTAATCGCCTGCAGCAAATCAGCTGAAGCATGCGCGTCGAGCAGTTCTTCCGCCGTCGGAAGGTCCTTTTTCCCAGGGCGAGAGCCATCTTCGTTAACCAACGCCTGCAGGAACAAACTGGCACCCAGAATGGACAGCTGGCGCGACGATTGGCCTTCTTTGCGTGCTGCATCAACCGTATCGTTGTAATTATCCAGCTCGGTATTAGTCAGGCGGCGGATAAACACCTTCTGGCCAAGCAGCGTTTTTTCAGTGGTGGTGTTCAGCGGGGTGGTCAGCGATTTGTAGTTCATGATGATGATCCTGATGATAAATGAAGGAAGTGGCTGGCAATGGCCAAAGGATTACGCGCCGCCCTGGTCCGGTTCGGCGGGGGTCACCGTCCATTTCAGTTTGTTCTGCTTGCCGTAAACCTCCAGCTGTAGCACCTTTCCTTTCGGTGAATCGACGGTCTGCATGCTCCAGCCGGCCAGAACGAGCTGAATCTCTGCCAGGCGACGGTTCGGGAACTGCATGAAAAAGACAACCGTTTCTTTCGCGTCAGCAGAAGCCAGCAGCGCCTGCTGTGCAACATCATCCGGGTCATCGATAAAGACCAGCGTTTTGTCTTCACCTTCGCCCATATCAGCCATGTACTTCGGCTCAGTGTCGATCAGGCGGGTAACTTCGATAAACGTCCCTTTGTTGCCGGTGGCCCCGATGGCGGTTGCCGACTGCAACAGTTTTGCGGTAGCGATCGTAGCGCCAACGGCGCCGTAATAAACGCGGGTACCCGCCGGAAGGGATGCATACTCCGAGGGGGATTTGATATCGTCTGCCATTTTTTATCTCCGATTATTGACCTTCCAGCCCGATGCGGATTTCAGTTGCCAGCACCTGCAGGACTTTCTGAACGTTGTAATCCAGCGCCGGGCGAATAAACGGTTTGGCAACCTGCTTAACGGTGCCAAACTCTTGAGCCAGGGCTTTCATGTGATGGGTTTTGCTGGGACCGACACGAAGCGTGACGATCGTGTTATAGCGGGAGGTTTCTGCTACGTTGGTACTACGAATTTTGATGCTATCGCGCATGTGCGGCCCGGTACTTTCCTCATCGAAACCGGCGTTGCTAATCATGTCCAGCTGAACGATTTTCATCGCCTCACGTCCGGCATCACGTAGCAACTTCACACCTACTTTTTTGTCGATATCTTCCAGAATCCGATCGAAATCCTTCCCGGTCGGGAATTTGATTTCCATCTCCATGGGAGTTACTCCGGAACGGTAAAAGTGAAATCGCGGACAAGGCGGTACTGCACGCGGCCACTGGTCAGGGTGACTTTATCCTGCTGGATGCCGCCTCGCTCGACGTACTGGACCGGATGGCCCTCAAGCTCTCCATGTACCAGGGTTTTCCACTCGGCCCACAATGCTCTATCCAGCTGCAACGCGCGGGTGTAATCATCAATCAGATAAAGATTGACCTGCATCCGGACGTCAATTAGCCCGGTACGCACCAGGCCATCACCGACCTGCGGGTCGGAAATACGCTGAAAGGTTGCCCCTTCCTGCACGCTATCAGGCAGCAGCAGCGGGTACGCTTTCAGGCCCGTTATGCGCTCCAGCGCAGGTTTAATTGCCAGCTCGATCATGGCGCCCGTCAGCCTCCCCCGTAATGATCATGCGGTCCGGAAGTCGGTCAACATTGCGAACGGTATAAACCCGGTCCTTTGTGGCCACCTTCCAGTCGATATCCACTTCACGCGGATAGAGGGTAAATTCACAGGTTTCGACCACCTGCTGCTGGTCCAGCGTCCGGATTTTCCGGCCTGAAATCAGCTCTTTCTTCGCCCAGGCTTTCCCCGCTTGCACCTCCTGCGCCGGCAGCGGCTCACCCAGCGGTCCTTCGCCGATAACGATGTAGCTGAACGACAACCGGCAATTCAGCTCTCCGGGTTGCAGTGGTTTCTGGCTCATACGGTATGCTCCATCAGCGGAAACAGCAGGTAAGAGACGCCAAGTTCTGACGGCGTTCCTTCGCCAGCCCCTGTCGGGTTGAGATACCAGTGGGCGACCATCATCTGCATGGCCAGTTGGATATCGTCATCAATCAGGTACGCCGGTGGACCATCCGGAAGTTTGTCCAGTTCATCCTGCGATTCTGCCAGGCGACAGTAATACGAGCGCTCGATACTGCGACGCGCGGCACCAATCAGGCGCGTCAGCAGATCGTCATGCTCGGTAAAATCCAGCTCGAGGCGAAGCTGGACCTTAACTTCATCCAATGTCGGTTTCATGGTCATCGTCTCCCCAACGAGGATTCAACGCACGCTTCGCATCTTCTGGCCAGGCTGCAATTTTGCGCGTAACCAGCTCTTCAGCGTATTCAGCATCGAATGCAGCGACATCAGCGCGCGAATAGCGATGATATGGCCCCAGGAACACAACAGCGCGACGTTCCGGCGCGGATTTAACCGCTGGGACCACGGTCCCAATTTCATCACCGGTGATCGCATCAGCAGAAATCACACCGTCGACAATATTGGCGGTATCAATAATCGCATCACCACCATCAACGGAAGTTGTGGTGTCTGCACCGGCATCTTTTTTAGATTTTCCAGCCATGGTCTATCTCCAGCAAAAGTGAATAAAAAAGGCCCGCAAAGCGGGCCTTTGTGGCTGTGGTCGATTACCAGAGAACGCCGGTACCGAGCGCCAGACCTTCGACGTGACGGAAACCAATATCGTGCTCAACGATAACGCGGATCAGGGACTGGTTACGGGCGAACGCCGAAACGGTGTTGCCGTCGGCATCGATGTAAGTCGCTTCACGGGAGAAATCGACCTTCATATCACCTTCTTCACCGATCAGCACATCGCTGAAGTCAGCGAAGTAAATCTCGGACTCGTTACCGCCGGTGCCGAGGTTAGCCGGGATCGCGCTGGTACGCTCAATCGGATAGCCTTTCAGCATACCGCTGGCCATTTCCGGGTATACCTTGTTCCCGTTACCATCACGCAGACCAAACAGCTTCATGTAGGTACGGTTGGACATACCCCAGCCGCACTGCAGCATGTTGCTGTTGCCGTCCATGGTCATCAGAATCAGCCCATCCAGATAGGTATCGATGGTCTGCAGGGTGATATCCGCATCTTTATCCCAGGCTTTAATGCGCGCTGAAGCTGTGGCAACTGCTTTCATCCCTTTCGGGGTGTCTGCGGTACCATCATCACGCAGGAAGGCTTTATCTTCGCGGGTAGCAATACCGCTGATGATATCGCCCAGCACCAGCTGCTCGACAGAGAACCCGGCACGACCGATCAGCTGGTTCGACAGCGGAACCATACAGATCAGCGTTTTCGCGCTGAGTTTCACATCATCAAAGCTGGCGCCGCTGGCTTTCACATCCTTCCCTTCACCGACATAGCTGGCAGTCGAACCACCGGCCAGGCGCGGGAGAGCAAGGTTGCCGTTCGGCAGCGGCACGGAACGCGCACCCAATTTACGAACGATGGTACGGTCGCGCAGCAGCTCGATCACTTCGTTCTGCATATTGGTCGGAACCAGCGCGCCACCAGAGCCGGCGGCAGTGCTGATCGCCATCGCGACCTGATTATCGTTCAGTTCCTTAGCGGCAAAGGTCTGCGCCAGGCCCAGATCACCACCACCGGCAGCAATAGCCATAACCATGCGGGTCATGCTCGCGCCCTTGTACTGCGGCGGTTCGGCTTTCACATGAATCTCCGGCGCGCCAGTACCCGTTGCGGATACCGGGACCGCCACCGCTGCTGCGGCGCGTTCTGCCGCTTCCAGGCGGGTGATTTGGGCGGTGATATCAGTGAACTGCTGCTGCAGGCTGTTAAACTGAGTCAGTTGCTCAGCGGACAATACGCCGCCGCCCAGTTCAACCTGAGCCAGAGCCTGAACCTGATCGTTAATACCCGCGCGCTGACGACGTAATTCTTCAATCTGAGGCATAATTTTTCTCTCTTTTTAGACATAAAAAAAGCAGCCATATGGCTGCTTTCAGGGTGACGCGTAGGCGTCGGGTTAAAGTTGGGTCTGCATGTCCATGACTGAGGCCCGTAACAGGATTGATTGCTGTGGGGTTCGGTACTTCGCTGCAATCGCGTTGATCGCCGATTGCGGATCGGAAACTTCATCGGCCAGACCGACGGCAACTGCATCAGCACCGAAATAGAATGCGGCCTGCGTATCGATAACCGCTTGCTGGTTCAGCCCACGATATTCAGCGACCGAGGACGTGAACTTCTCGTACATGTCATCGATCATGCCCTGAAACATCGCCTGGGCCTGCTCGCTCAGCGGTTCGTGTTGCGAGCCATTGTTCTTGTTATCGCCGCGGAAAATCGTCGTAAACTTCAGGCCGATATTCTCTTCCCACTTTGACGCCTCCATGTGCTCCATGATGACGCCAATCGAACCGACACCACTGGTCTGGCTCACGATGACTTTGCTGCATGCCGACGCGATGAAATACGCTGCTGAGTACGCGCTGAAATTGACGATTGCGGTGATCGGCTTCACTTCACGCGACTGGAAGATGTAATCGGCCAGTTCTTTACATCCGGCTGCTGCACCACCGCCGGAGTTGATATCCAGCACAATTTCACTGACGGCTGTATCGCTCAGCGCGGCGCTAATCATGCCGCGGATTCGCTCGTAGCTGGCCAGTTCGGTACAGGCCGCCGTAATCTGGCCGCGCCGCGGCACCAGGATGCCGTGAACGGGAATCACTGCAACGCCGCCTGCGGCCTGCGTTTTCTCTGGCTCCGGAACGTCGTCAGATTCGAATGCCATAGACAAATCCGGAGAACCGTTCCCCTGCAGGCGCGGGACCAGGACAGCTTTCACCGAGTCCATGATCTGGCGCGTGGCATAGTGCGGAACACCGAAGACCTGATCCGCGAGGTGCGGAAGGTTAATCATTTTTAATTTCATGGTTTCCACCAAAAGAAAAGCCCACGGCTGCGGGCTTGTTTCAGGTACGTGCCAGAATGGCTTCAATCTCACTAATTTGCTGCGGTGAGGCTTTATTGATATTTGCCGGCAACTTGGCGCTGTCCACCATATTCAGCGGTGTCAGATATGTTTCACCACCAGGAATAGGCGGCAGGTTCTCCATTCGACGGATATCGTTAACCGATAACCAGCCCCACTGGCGCCCCAGCGCGTAGGATTCATAGCGCGATTTCTGGTCCCCTCGCAGCAGCGAGGAAACATTGAATTCGATATACAGATCCCGGCGTTCGCTGGGCAGCAGCAGATCGCGCATCATGGCGCTTTCATGTCGCTTCAGCCAGGCCAGCAGCGTGTACATCACGTATTGCAGGCCCTGGTGCTCGATGTTGTTGTTCGTGGACTGCTCCAGCAGCTGAATCATGTGCGGCGGGACTTTATACAGCCGGCAGATTTCGTTCACCGACCATTTACGCGATTCCAGCAGCTGCGCTTTCTCGTTGTCCTGGGAAAGCTGCTTATAGCTCATTCCCTCCTGCAGCAGCGCGACAGAGAACGCATTACGGACGCCGGAATAACGATCCGTCCATTTGGCCAGCAGCTTATCAATCGCCTCCTGGCTCTTAATGGCCGTGGCTTCTGCTGGGCGTTCAATCACACCACTCATTGTCGTGCCGCGCGCAAATACCTGGGCCGCGTGCTGCTCAACAGCCAGGCCGAGGCCGAGTACATCAGCGTTCGTCTGAATCGGCGAAGTGCCGACATAACCGTCGAACGAGAAATATTTAACGTGATGCACCATACGCATCGGCAATGTTTCGCCGAGATCGGGAAGATGGTAATAAGGCATCGCGTCCGGGCCTTTCATCACAATGACCTTTTTCGGGTTCACTGGAATCAATTCCGTCGGCTCACCTTTCCCGTTGCGCTCAATCAGCGCAAACGAGTTACCTTCAATGCCCAGCGCGCCCTGCTGCTGCTCGTAGTATTCAAAGGAGGTGTCTTTCTTGTTGGGCTGGGAGTGAATTAGGTCATAGAGTGGGTGATCGGTCGCCCGAATACGCCCGCCTTTTTCATCCCGGCGATACAGTTCGCACGGCAGCTGCGCCACCGACTCAGCCAGAAGCGTCACACATGCCCGGACCGCCGACATGGCCATGGCCGTTTCCGGTGTGATAATTATGCCCGATGAGCTGCTTCCACCCCTCATACCGCCGAGGATTGTCCAGTCGCTGCTGTTGGTACCGGCTTTCTGGCCACCCTGGAAAAATTGGGGGATAAACATTAGTTACCCCCTTTATCAGCCGCTTTACCCAGCGATTTAGCCCAAACGCATGAGCAAAAAATGCAGAGGACGCCACCAGTGATCAGCCCGGCAGCTGGGGCAATTAGCCAAGCACCGGCAGAAACCATCACCGCGCCAGCCAGCCCGACCAGAAAAACTAAGACTGCAATCACATTTAACATGCGACATCTTCCTCATCGTAAATAGATTTCCCGCCGCCACCGCCGCCATTTTGCAGCGCGCGGGTCAGGGCATTGAATAACGCTGTCGCGCCGTCGATTTTGCTCTGTTTGTCGCCTTTGCCTGGGCGCACTATGTCATCGCTGCCAGGAATAAATATTCCTAGGACGTTGCTGATACACCAGGTCAAAATCGGGTTTCCATCGTGATGGAATCGCCCGCCGGCGAGCGCCGCCTCAAGCTCTTTCATCGCAGGGGACATGTTCTGGAAATTCTGGGTGATCTCGACACACTCCACCCCTTCATCTTCCAGCAGATGGCGTAACGCCGTCGCACCTGCAGGGTCGATATCAGCCTCTTTGATCCTGATTTCCTGCCGGAGATCGAGGATACTGGCGTGAATTTCGCGGTAATCGGCCTCGGCGCCATCCGTCGCGTCCAGCACATTCATATTGACGAATTTCCGGTATCGATCTGCAGCTTTCAGATGCTTCGGATCGGTACTGTGCACAGTGTCTTCCGGTACCCAGAATTTAGAGCCGACGGCGTAGTAATGTTTTTTGCCCTCAATTTCCCGGGTAAACAGCGGGATGCATGCGTTCATATCCAGCTTTTTCGCAAGGTCCAGACCCAGATGGGCATCATCATCAGCAAAGTCTGCCAGCTTCAGCGTCTTGTCCTCAGCCTCTTTCCATTGCTCCATGTTGAAGAACGCCGTGGCGCCGGAGACCCACATGTTGAGGTGCTTAGTCTTAAACCCGTTCGTCATGCGGGGAACTTTTTTGGCGATCTCCAGCTTTTCAACCAGGTCGTTGTACATCACAGACACGTTGAGGTTTGGGTTTGCCTTAATTAGATGGGCCGGGTCGGTCCAGTCATCCCCCTGATCCAGCTCGTAGATCATGCCGAACAGGCGCTCGTTCGGCGTAATGCCGTCCAGTACCTCTTTGACCTCCTTGTCCTTGTCGTAGCAGGGCGATTCGAGGTCAACGCCTGCAGTGGTAATGATAAGCACCAGGGGCTGGCTACGGGCACCCATCCCTGTCGTCATTGCCTGGTATAGCCGGTCTGTCTTGTGTTCGTGGTATTCGTCAACAATGGCGCAGCTAGGCGAGTCACCATCACCCGGGTCGCCGACGACTGGTGCAAATACCGAACCGTCCGGACGCGTCAGCTTTTCCGTCCAGACTGAAACATCAAAACGCCGGCGCAACGCCGGCAACATTTTTGCGATTTGTTGGGCTGGGGTGAAGACCTTCTTGGCCTGCCTCATCTGCGTGGCGCCACAGTAGACTTCTGCGCTGTTTTCGCCATCAGCGCAGAACATATACATACCAATGCCCGCAGATATAAACGATTTACCGTTTTTACGGGCAACGCGGATGTAGGCTTCCTTAAAGCGTCGTTTTTTGTTGGATTTCGTAACCCAGCCGAAGATTGAACAGAAAGCGAAGGCTTGCCACATTTCCAGCTTCAGTTTCTGCCCTTTGAGGTCCCCACTGGAGTGGGGTAGCAGCTGAACAAATCGACATGCACGTTCAGCTAAATCCCGGTCAAACCGGTACGGATAATCCTTATCCAGTGATTTTTTCAGGTCGTCAAAATGGCGCTGGCAGGCCAGCCGGATGTATTTGCAGGCGACTATGCTGCCGCTTAGCACATCACGCGCATACTGGTTCGCCAGATTGACGTTCGGGTATGCGGCCATATAACTCATCCATAAAAAATGGGACCGTGGTCCCAATTAAAATTCGTCGAAATCGTTTTCCGCTTCTTTTCCACCTTTCCCCGGAGCAACTCTTACTCGGCTGTTCGGGTCCAGTTTCAGAACGACGCTCAGCCTGATGAGCTGCGAAATGTACTTATCGCGCGCTTTCACCGCGGCGCCCAGCTTCTGGCCGCCGGCAGCAGTTTCATCGCCTATCCCGTCGCCTTTGATTTCCTGATTTGCGTCGTACAACAGCTGCACGGTGTTGCAATATTCCATGAGCAAATAGCAGTCTTCCATTTCGAAGTTGCCACGATTCATCATGATCTTGCAGGTCCGTTTCCAGGCATCAACGGCCATATCCCCCAACAATTCATCTGGCGGCGAAACGGCGCGAGTTACGGAACTGACTTGCGTGCCGGCATTGTTCGGTTTCCGGCCCCCGCCAGGAGAGCGCACACCTGTCGCCATCCGTGCACCTCCATGCATCAATTGCGTTTTCTGTTACGTTAAGAATCACCAAAAAAAAGATCTTATTTCCCACGCGTAAAAATCGACCGGAAGCGGCAGTCCTCAATGGCGGGGGGCTTTAGGGATTTTACTCCCCC
>OKVX01000334.1_pt1 | contig 24923 bp, 24 predicted proteins | sample 1606941 | NCBI WGS metagenome assembly OKVX01 (sample SAMN03281016, study PRJEB24777) | human gut metagenome | isolation source: fecal sample PR161 from 1 month old female Malay infant, caesarean... | reverse complement strand
CCGCCGTATTTCCGGCGGTTTGCTGTTTATTATTTATTCAGTAATCTATAATGTATTTGCTAATTAATTGAAAAACTGTGTGAAATTTTCGTTATCCGGCGTATCCGTTCCTTTTCCCGGAGGCCCGGTAACTCGTTGTATAATAAGATATATAGCGTATTTATCATGGTAATTCCCGCAGGGCAACGCTAGAATCAACTCACTTAGCGTGGTTATTAACAGCATTAATGACAACGATTAACTCCTAGCCTTCACACCTACGTTTCAGGTCGGAACCGGAAATAGGGTGAGCTGGCCGTGACACTCACGAGTGCCACCAGGGTGCAGGATAGAAATGTCCGCATCTCCCGTATTTGGAAAGGTGTTATGACTGAACAACTGACAGATCCCTTTGCGCGCAAATTTTACTATCTGCGCCTCTCCGTGACAGACGTTTGCAATTTCCGTTGCAACTATTGTCTGCCTGATGGTTATAAACCAAACGGACACAAATCCTTTCTTTCTCTCGGCGAAATCCGCCGGGTGACCCGCGCGTTTGCTCAGCTGGGCACGGAAAAAATCCGTCTGACCGGCGGTGAGCCGACCATGCGCCGCGATTTTACCGATATCGTTGCCGCTATCCGCGAAAATGAGAATATCCGCACCATTGCCGTGACCACCAACGGTTACCGCATGGCACGGGATATCCGCGACTGGCGTGCCGCCGGGCTGAGCGCCGTGAATGTCAGTGTGGATAGTCTCGACCCGCGCCAGTTTCATGCTATCACCGGGCAGGATAAATTCATGCAGGTGATGAGTGGTATCGATGCCGCGTTTGAGGCCGGTTTTGAGAAGGTAAAAGTGAATGTGGTGCTGATGAAGAATGTCAATGACATCCATCTGCCTGCATTTCTGAACTGGATTAAAGACCGCCCGATCCAGCTGCGTTTTATCGAATTGATGGAAACTGGTGACGGCAGCGATGTATTCCGCCGTTTCCATATCTCCGGCAATGTTATCCGTGCCCGTCTGTTACAGGCAGGCTGGCAGCAGGTGGCGCGTGCCCGAAGTGACGGCCCGGCACAGGTGTTCAGTCATCCGGATTATCAGGGCGAAATCGGCCTGATTATGCCGTATGAAAAAGACTTCTGCCAGAGCTGTAATCGTCTGCGGGTGTCCGCGGTCGGTAATCTGCATCTGTGCCTGTTCGGCGAGCAGGGGATCACACTGCGTGATCTGCTGGCGGAAGACGGACACGATGCGGAGCTGAAAGCACGGCTTCAGCGCGCATTGCAGCACAAACGCGAAACCCATTTCCTCCATCAGGGGGATAGCGGTATTACCCCGAATTTATCCGTTATCGGCGGCTGATCCGCCGGTCATATCAGGAGTTTACATGTCTCAACTCACCCATATTAATGCGGCGGGCGAAGCCAACATGGTGGATGTGTCCGGAAAGCAGGAAACTGTCCGCGAAGCGCGCGCCGAAGCCTTTATCACCATGGATGCCAAAACCTTACAGATGATTATTGACGGCAACCATCACAAGGGGGATGTCTTTGCGACAGCCCGTATCGCCGGTATCCAGGCCGCTAAACGAACCTGGGATCTGATCCCGCTGTGTCACCCGCTGATGCTGAGCAAAGTGGAGGTTCAGCTGAGCGCGGAGCCGGACACATCCCGTGTGCGTATTGAATCCTGCTGCCGCCTGACCGGTAAAACCGGGGTGGAGATGGAAGCCCTGACTGCGGCTTCTGTGGCGGCACTGACGATTTATGATATGTGCAAAGCGGTGCAGAAGGATATGGTTATCGGCCCGGTGCGTTTACTGGAAAAAAGCGGCGGGAAATCAGGACATTTTAAGGCGGACGCATGATTAAGGTACTGTTTTTCGCGCAGGTGCGCGAGCTGGTGAATACCGATGAGCTTTCTCTGCCGTGTGATTACGCCACAGCGGAAGATTTGCGGGCCGCGCTGTGTGAGCGCGGTGAACGCTGGGCACTGGCGCTGGAATCCGGCAAACTGCTGTGTGCGGTGAATCAGTCTTTTGTGCCGTTGTCGCACCCGCTGACAGACGGTGACGAAGTCGCGTTCTTCCCGCCGGTCACCGGAGGCTGAGCCATGAATAATACCCGGATTGCTGTTCAGACGGACAATTTCAGTGTCGGTGAGGAATATCAGTGGCTGGCCGGTTGCGCGGATGACGGCGCAGTGGTCACATTCACCGGTAAAGTCCGCAATCATAACCTGGGTGATAATGTGGCGGCTCTGTCGCTGGAGCACTACCCGGGCATGACCGAAAAAGCGCTGGCGGATATTGTCACACAGGCGCGTGAGCGCTGGGAATTACAGCGGGTGACGCTGATCCACAGGGTCGGCAGTTTATACCCGAATGATGAGATTGTGTTTGTCGGTGTCAGCGCCGCCCATCGCGGCATGGCATTTGAAGCGGCTGAATTTCTGATGGATTACTTAAAAACCCGCGCGCCGTTCTGGAAAAAAGAGACATTGCCGGAAGGCGGTACCCGCTGGGTGGATGCCAGAGAAAGCGACCAGAAAGCCGCAGATCGCTGGTAATTTACCGCTGATAACCTCCTGATCGCCGGATTTTTTCCGGCGGCTGTACATCAGGTTAAAAATATTCTCTGTTTGTAAAGAAATGGGGAGAATTCCTGACAGTTTGCCTGCTGGCAACACCCTTTTTATGTGATAATCTATAGTCCTTGGTCGTTTATCATCCGATAAACAATTTGATACAGATGAAAGGGTTATCCATCATGGACCGATTTCCTCGTTCTAACGGCTCGATAGTTTCACAGGCGGGCTCCGGTATTCAGGCTTATATGGCCCAGGTTTACGGCTGGATGGCGTGCGGCCTGCTGCTGACTGCCTTCGTCGCCTGGTATTCGTCTAACTCGATGGCGATTATGAGCTTTGTTTTCTCCAGCAAAATCACCTTCTTCGGCCTGATTATTGCTCAGCTGGCACTGGTCTGGGTTATCTCCGGCATGGTTGAGCGCCTGAGCGCGTCCATGGCGACCGGGCTGTTTATGCTCTATTCCGCACTGACAGGGCTGACGCTCTCCAGTATCTTTATCGTGTATACAGATGCATCTATTGTCAGCACCTTCTTTATCACGGCAGGGATGTTCGGTGCGCTGAGTATCTACGGCTACACCACCAAGCGCAGCCTGTCCGGGATGGGTAACTTCCTGTTTATGGGGCTGATTGGTATTATCATCGCGTCACTGGTTAATATCTGGCTGAAAAGCGAAGGTATGACACTGATCATCACCTATATCGGTGTGATTGTGTTTGCCGGTCTGACCGCGTATGACACTCAGAAACTGCGTGAGCTGGGTGAGCAGATTGACAGCAACAACAAAGACACCATGCGCCGCTATGCGATCGTGGGTGCGTTGTCGCTGTACCTGGACTTCATCAACCTGTTCCTGATGCTGCTGCGCCTGCTGGGCGACCGCCGCTAATCACAGACAGCGCAGGATGTAACAATGAAAGGCCGGTGAAAACCGGCCTTTTTGCGTTCTGATTTACGCAATCTTGCGCCGGAACAACGCATAGGCGGCGGTTCCGGTGGTCACGGCGATCACCAGCAACGGCCAGAGGCTTTGGCGGATAACACTGAAATCCGCATCTTTAAGGTAAATCTGTTTGGTGATTTCATTGAAATGACGGATAGGATTGACCCAGGTGATATGTTGCAGCCAGACCGGCATATTCTCCACCGGGGCAATATAACCGGACAGCAGCACGGCAGGCATCATAAAGACAAACACACCGATAAAGGCCTGCTGCTGAGTCGCGGAAAGGGCGGAGATTAACAGACCGAACCCGACCAGCGACAGCCCGTATATCATCATGGTGAAATAAAACAGGATCAGTGAGCCGGAGAAAGGGATGCGGTAAGCAAAAATCCCGATTATAAGCACAATACTGGCCTGTACCGTGGCCACAATCAGTGCCGGAACGGCCTTGCCGACAAAGATTTCACCGGTGGTCAGCGGGGAAACCAGTAACTGATCCAGCGTGCCTTGTTCCCGTTCGCGGGCAACCGACAGTGAGGTGACAATCATTACGCCGATAGTGGTGATCAGCGCTACCAGCGACGGCACGATAAACCATTTGTAATCCAGATTCGGGTTATACCAGTTGCGCACCACCAGCTCACTGGTGACCGCCTGCGGCATCCGCTCCTGCTGGTAATGCGCGGTGATTTGCTGAACATAATTGGCGGCAATCTGCGCACTGTTGGAATTCCGTCCGTCGAGCAGGATTTGCAGCTGTGCCGGTTTCTGTGCGGCGAGCTGAGCACTGAAGTTCTGCGGGAAATGCACCAGCAGCAGGGCTTTGCGGTTATCAATCACATCCTGTACATCATGCCGGTTCTGGATCAGCAGCACATCAGAAAACGCACTGGCTTTGGCAAACTGCTGGGTCAGTTCAATGGATGCGGGGCCTTTGTCCTCATCATAAATGGCGATAGTTGCGTTGGTGACTTCCAGCGTTGCCGCCAGCGGGAACAAAATCATCTGAAAAATTACCGGTACGATCAGGATCGTACGGGTCTGCCGCTCGCGGAGAAGTAATTGCAGCTCTTTGATAATTAAGGTGAGTATCCGGTGAAACATGGCAGTCTCCTTAATCAAGCCGGCGGCGGGTTTTCAGGGCGGTCAGGCCGATAAACACAAGCGCTGACAGGATCAGCAACACCAGATTACTGATAATCACCGGCATAATATTACCCGCCAGGAACAGTGTCTGCAGGCTTTCCACAAAGTAGCGCGCCGGGATCACATACGTCACCACCTGTATCGCCACCGGCATACTGTCAATTTCAAACACAAAGCCGGACAGCATAATCGCAGGCAGAAACGCCGCATTCAGTGAAATCATGGCGGCGTTAAACTGATTGCGGGTCACGGTGGAAATCAGCAATCCCATACCAAGCGCGGTGGCGAGATAGAGGGAGGTCACGAGGGCCAGAAGCCACAGCGAGCCGTGGTACGGCACATCCAGCACATATACGGTCACCACCATACACAATACCATGACAAAACTGCCGAGCACCTGATACGGCAGCAGTTTGGAGAGCAGCAGTTCCGTTTTGGTTACCTGAGTGGAAAGCAGGGCTTCCATGGTGCCGCGCTCCCATTCCCGCGCCACCACCAGCGAGGTCAGGATAGCGCCGACCACGGTAATAATGATGCTGATAGCCCCCGGTATAATAAAATGCTGGCTGACAGCCGCCGGGTTAAACCAGTAGCGCAGCCGGACATCAACAGTCGGCTCACTGCTGATCCCCCGATCCTGTGCCCGCTGCTGCTGCCAGACCTGCCAGATACCGCTGGCATAGCCCTGTACAAAGTTGGCGGTATTGGGCTCGCTGCCGTCCGTAATCACCTGAATCTGTGCGATATCACCCTGACGAGCCAGACGTTTGTCCAAATCCGCCGGGATCACCACAATACCGCGGATATGCCCCGCCTGGAGTTTATCAATTAATTCACGGCGGTTATCACTGAGGGTGGCATCAATAAACGGAGAGCCGGTAAAGGCGTTGATCAGCTCCCGCGCCGGTTCGCTCTGCTGATTCACCAGAATCCCGAGGCGCAGTTTTGATGAATCCAGATTGATGCCGTAACCGAAAATAAATAACAGAATCAGCGGGATCACAATTGCGATCAGGGCACTCGACGGATCGCGGACAATCTGTTTGCTCTCTTTGATGCACAGCGCCCGCAGACGGCGCCATGAAAAACCGGAAGGTGTGCTCATGATGCGGCCTCCTGTGCGCTTTCTTTGTCATACTCCTCGACCAGCCCGATAAAGGCATCTTCCATTGACGGGTCCGGATGGGTGTCATCAGCCACCGAGGCTTTCAGCTCATCAGGGGTACCGGCAGCAATGATTTTGCCGTGGTAGACCAGCCCGATGCGGTCACAATATTCCGCCTCATCCATAAAGTGAGTGGTCACCATCACTGTCACACCTTTATCCACCATGCCGTTAATATGCAACCAGAATTCACGGCGGGTGAGCGGATCAACGCCGGAGGTGGGTTCGTCGAGGAAAAGAATATCCGGTTCATGCATCAGGGCACAGGCCAGCGCCAGCCGCTGTTTGAAACCGAGCGGCAAATCTTCGGTGGTCTGGCGCAGGATCGGGATGAAATTAAAAGCATTTACCATATCATCGATTTTCTGCTGCTGCGCTTTGCCGCGCAGCCCGTAAGCGCCGGAGAAAAATTTCAGGTTCTGGGCGACCGTCAGATTGCCGTAGAGGGAAAACTTCTGCGCCATATAACCCAGGCGGCTGCGGGCTTTGGCTGAGCTGGTTTTCAGATCCAACCCCAGCACCAGGGCGCGGCCGCTGCTCGGGATCATCAGGCCGCACATCATCTTAAAGGTGGTGGATTTTCCTGCGCCGTTCGGGCCGAGCAGGCCGAAAATCTCCCCGCGTTTGACCTGAAAATCCACATGATCGGTTGCGGCAAAATCGCCGAATTTTTTCGTCAGGCTGACGGCTTCAATCACGGTTTCATCGGGTGCCGCCGGGATCTGCGGCATAATCTGCGCCAGCTGTGAGCGGTGAGAAGGGCCGCCGCCGAGCAGATCAATAAATGCATCCTCAAAACGGGGCTTAGCGGGCAGCAGTTCTGCATCCGGGCATTTCAGCGCGCTGAGCAGGGTGCGGGTATCTGCCTGTGGTTTTACAATCAGCCGGACATAACGTCCCTGAATAACACCATCAGACACCTGTGGCTGAATCAATGCCTCCTGTAAGATGCGGCGGCGTTCACCGGGGGCTGCGGAGAGCAGGAAAGAGCGGCCTTCCATCGTTTCTGTCAGTTGTGCCGGTTTGCCCTCATAAATGACTTTTCCCTGATTGAGCAGCAGCACGTCGCGGCACTGTTCTGCCTCATCCAGATAAGAGGTACTCCAGAGGATCAGCATGCCGTCATCGGCGAGAGAGTGCACCATACGCCACAGTTCGCGGCGGGCGATAGGATCGACCCCCACACCCGGTTCATCAAGCAGCAGCACCTGCGGCTGCCCGAGCAATGTGCAGGCCAGCCCGAGCTTCTGTTTCATGCCGCCGGAGAGTTTGCCCGCCATGCGGCCGGTAAAACGGGTCAGGTCAGTAAAGGTCAGCAGGCGGTCAAAAACAGCCTGCTGTTCATGGTGCGGCAGGCCGCGCAGTTCGGCATATAAACGGAGGTTTTCCATCACGGACAGATCTTCATACAGCCCGAATTTCTGCGGCATATAACCGAGCTGTGCGCGCAAAGCCACACTGTCTTCAATCGGATCAAACCCGGCCACGCGGATCTCCCCGCTGTCCGGTTTCAGTAACCCGGCCAGCATGCGGATGAGCGTGGTTTTTCCGGCACCGTCCGGCCCGGCAAGCCCGGTCACACCGCCGCCCCGGATGGTGGTGGTCAGCCGGTTAACTGCGGGATTATCAAGGCCGGGAAAGCATTTTTCGACGGCACTGAGGGAGATAGTGATGTCTGGCATCGTCTCTCCTTACGGCTGCTGCTCTTCATTATCAAAGCGGATAGTGACCGGCATCCCCTGACGCAGCAGCGGATCGGCATCCGTCACCACAATACGCAGACGGTAGACCAGATCTGTCCGCAGTGCCGGGGTTTCAACGGATTTCGGGGTAAACTCGGCGGTCGGGGAAACGAATCCGACATGCCCGTGATACGGTTTGCCCGGGCGGCTGTCGGTTTCCAGTAATACTTTACGGCCGGGCTGTGCCTGTCCCAGCTCGCTTTCGCTGACATACGCCCGTACCCATACCGGATTGGTCAGTGTCAGGGTGAACACCGTGCTGCCTGCCGGCAGAATCGTACCGGGCTCGATGGCGCGGGTCAGAATAGTCCCTTCTGCCGGTGCGGTCAGCCGTGTGTCCGCCAGGTCAAGCTGTGCCTGCTCCACGGCGGCTTCAGCCTGTTTCAGCTGTCCGCGCGCTTCGGCAATCTCTTCTTTGCGGTAACCGTTTTCCAGCTGGTTCAGTTTGTCCTGTGAGGCTTTCAGTGCCGCATCGGCCTGATTGCGCTGATTACGGGCATTTTCCAGGTCATTGGCGGAGATAGCACGGCTTTTCATCAGTCCGGCCTGGCGCTGATAAAACTGACGTGCAAATTCCGCCGCTGCCGTATTACGGGCAACATCGGCTTTTGCCTGCGCGATTTCTTCCGGGCGGTAGCCGGTTTCCATCATCAGTAATGCCGCCTGTGCGCTGTCCCGTACCCCTTCCGCTTTCAGCAGGGCGTGACGGTACGGTGTATCATCCAGCATACCGAGCAGCTCACCGGGCTGAACCGCCGCCCCTTCATCCGCATTCAGGGATTGCAGTTTGCCGCCGACACGAAAACCAAGATTCACCGTCCGGATATCCACATTACCGTACAGCAGTACAGGCCCCGACGGGCGTGACTCCCACCAGTACCATCCGCCGGCACCGGCCAGCAGGATCAGAATAATGATAAATATCCCGGTTTTTTTCATTGGCTTCATGAATTGATTCCTGGTGAGTTATCAGAGACAGTGGTGTATCAGTTGCGGTAATGCTGTTTTAAACCGCTGAGCAGCAGCCGGATATGTTCCCGCAGCACATCGTTGATCATGTCATACTCTTTCGGGCCGATATTATCCCAGCCGGTCTGGCGCAGCAGGTTTTCCCGTGCCAGACGGAAAGATAAAATCTCACCCATCAGAGCGTGTGTATGGATCAGCGTATTGATATGTCCGTCCGGCAGCCCGGTATAACGGGCAACTAATCTGGCCTGGCGGGTAAAAATCGCAGACAGCGCCTGTTCGTGGATAAGCGTGTAAGCTTTGGTCGGAATTAACTGCTCGCGCGACATAATCCGGCTGATATTAATATTACTTTTCTTCAGTACCAGCTCATTGTAGGCAAGAAAACTCAGTTCAATCAGTTGCAGACAGCGGCTTTCATCCCGTTCGTCAGCGCCGTTTTCCAGAAACAGATCAATTTCTTCAATGACAGGACGGAATTCATCACGGATAATGTCGGCAATATGCTGTGCAACGGCCAGATACAACCCGTCTTTTGAGCCGAAATAATAAGCAATAGCTGCGATATTTTGATCCGCACGTTGTGCAATCTGGCGAGTAGTGGCACTATTTGGGCCGTTCAGTCCGAAAATCTCAATAGCGGCTTCCAGTAAAGCGAGTTTGGCTTGTTCGCCTCGCGGCGTATTAGTCGTATTGACTGACATGGCGTATATCCTTATGGGTGTGTCGGCATAAACGAGAGATCAATCATATGATTAACTGTATGCTCATCAGTATCTGTTGTAAATGAGCAGTAAGCAACGGATTGATCACAGACGTATTTTATCGATATTTCTTCCGGAGTGACGGATTAATTTTCGACATTCAATTATCAGCAGGCCCCGCAGACAACAGACCGGGGCGGAGTCTTAACAATTCATGAGTTTTTCATCATTACCATTATGCCCGGAAATTCAGAAGGCCGTCGCAGAGATGGGCTACGAACAGCCGACCCCGATTCAGATGCAGGCCATTCCGCAGGTTCTTGCCGGACATGACTTATTAGCCAGCGCACAAACCGGTACCGGAAAAACCGCCGGTTTTACCTTACCTATCCTGCAATATTTACAGGATAATCCGCGCAAAGGCGGCGGGCGTCCGGTCCGCGCGCTGATTTTGTCCCCGACCCGTGAACTGGCCGCTCAGATCGGCGAAAACGTCCGCGAGTACAGCCGCCATCTGCGCACCCGTTCGCTGGTGGTCTTCGGCGGGGTGAGCATCAACCCGCAAATGATGAAACTGCGCGGCGGCGTGGATATCCTGATTGCCACTCCGGGCCGTCTGCTGGATCTGGAATATCAGAATGCCGTGGATTTATCCAAAGTCGAAATTCTGGTGCTGGATGAAGCTGACCGCATGCTGGATATGGGCTTTATCCATGATATCCGCCGTGTTATCAAAAAATTACCGGTGAAACGTCAGAATTTACTGTTTTCCGCGACATTCTCCAATGGTATCAAATCTCTGGCGAATACCATTCTGAATAATCCGGTGACGGTGGAAGTTTCCCCGCGCAACAGTGCCTCACAGCAGGTTACGCAGTTTGTTCATCTGGTGGATAAAAAACGCAAAGCAGAACTGCTGGCGCACCTGATTGGCCGTGATAACTGGGAGCAGGTGCTGATTTTCACCCGCACCAAACACGGTGCCAATCGTCTGGCGGAATTCCTTAACGACAGCGGCATCAAAGCGGCGGCTATCCACGGTAATAAATCCCAGGGCGCACGTACCCGTGCACTGGCGGATTTCAAAAGCGGCGCTATCCGCGCTCTGGTCGCGACTGATATCGCGGCACGCGGTCTGGATATCGAGCAGCTGCCGTATGTGGTGAACTATGAACTGCCGAATGTGGCGGAAGATTATGTCCACCGTATCGGCCGTACCGGGCGTGCGGAGGCTACCGGCCTGGCATTATCACTGGTATGTGTCGATGAGCATGACTTATTACGTGACATTGAAAAACTGCTGAAAAAGCAAATCGAGCGGATGGCTGAACCGGGTTACGATCCGGATCCGTCCATCAAAGCCGAACCTATCCAGAAAGCGAAGCAGGGTCGCGGCGGCAACGGCCGTTCCGGCGGAGGACGTCAGGGCGGACAGGGTCGCAGCGCCGAAGGCCGCGGTAACAGCGGTGGCGGTGACAAACGTCCGCCGCGTCCGCGTCAGCACAAACCGCGTTCCGGCAACAGCGACTCCGGCAGCCCGTGGGGTAACCGGGGCAAATAACGGAACCGGCTCATGCGTGTTCTTTTAGCACCAATGCAGGGGGTCTTAGACCCCCTCGTCCGTCATCTGTTGACGGCGGTGAATGACTATGATCTCTGTATCACCGAGTTTGTCCGTGTGGTGGATATGCTGCTGCCGGAGAAACTGTTTTTCCGTCTCTGTCCGGAGCTGGAAAACGGCGGTCTGACCGAATCCGGTACGCCGGTGCGGATCCAGCTGCTGGGGCAGTTCCCGCAATGGCTGGCGGAAAATGCCGCACGTGCGACGGAACTCGGCTCGCACGGGGTGGATCTCAACTGCGGCTGCCCGTCCAAAACAGTGAACGGCAGCGGCGGCGGGGCGATGCTTCTTAAAGACCCGGAGCTGATTTATCAGGGCACCAAAGCTATCCGTGAAGCGGTACCGGCACATCTGCCGGTGTCGGTGAAAGTGCGGCTCGGCTGGAGCAGCAATGCGCACCAGTTTGAAATCGCCGATGCGGTGGCACAAGGCGGGGCAACCGAGATCACGGTGCACGGGCGCACCAAAGAAGCAGGTTATCGCGCGGATTTGATTGATTGGCCGGCGATCGCAGCTATCCGTCAGCGGCTCTCCATTCCGGTGATTGCCAACGGCGAAGTCCGTGACTGGCAGAGTGCGCAGCAATGCCTGGCCGTGACCGGCTGTGATGCGGTGATGCTCGGGCGCGGAGCGCTCAATGTGCCGAACCTGAGCTGTGTGGTTAAATATAACGCGCCCTTTATGCCGTGGCCGGAAGTGGTGGCATTACTGTACCGCTACACGCAGTTGGAAAAGCAGGGTGATACCGGGCTGTACCATGTGGCGCGTATCAAACAGTGGTTCAGCTATCTGCATAAAGCCTATCCGCAGGAAGCGGATGAACTTTTTGCCGTGATCCGCCCGCTGAAAGATTCTGCCTCGATTGCACAGGCGATTGCCCGGGCTCAGGGCGCATAAAATTTGCTTTTTTTGCCATATCGCACTTTAATTGACAGGTGAGCCGGATTTTTTCTTAACCCGTTAATACAGCAGGAGGTACTGATGAATTTTCTGTCCTGGATTATTTTTGGCCTGATCGCCGGTGTGCTGGCGAAATGGATTATGCCCGGAACCTATAGTATCGGCATTATTATGACGATTGTACTGGGTGTTGTTGGTGCTGTTGTCGGGGGATATATCAGTGTTTTCTTCGGCAAGGGGCGTGTCGACGGGTTTAATTTCGGCAGCTTTGTGGTAGCGGTGATCGGTGCGATGGTGGTGCTGTTTCTCGCCGGGAAGTTTGCGGGCTGACAGCCGCATAACAGATTTAAAAAATGCCGGAGCAGCTGACGCGCTCCGGCATTTTTTTATGGTTCAATCGGCAGGGTGTCTGAGCCGCCCCATTCCGCCCAGGAACCGTCATACAGACGGACATTCTGATGGCCGGTGAGTGTCAGCGCCAGCAGCAGTATGGCGGCTGTCATACCGGAACCGCAGGACACCACCAGGTATTTGCTTAAATCCACACCCGCATCACGGAATATCTGCTGAATCTGCGTCGGGGATTTGAAGATCCCGTTTTCCACCAGGGTATTCCACGGCACATTGCAACTGCCGGGAATATGGCCTGAACGCACGCCGGGACGCGGATCCGGTGCCAGCGCCTGAAAACGATCGGCAGAACGGGCATCGACAATCTGAATTTCCGGGTCCGTAATCGCCAGCAACACATCATCTTTATTTACCGCATTATGACGCTGAAATTCCGGCACAAAGGTTTTCGCCTGTGGCAGCGGGATATCGCCGCTTTCGGTGGTATAACCGGCACCGGCCCAGGCATTCAGTCCGCCCTGTAAAATACGCAGATTTTTCACACCGAAGGTTTTCAGTGTCCACCAGGCGCGCGGGGCGGAGAACAGGTTACCCTGATCATAAATAATCACCATGGTGTCATTATCGATCCCGAATTCACCGGCAGCCTGTGCGAACACCTCCGGTGACGGCAGCATATGCGGCAGCGGCGAGGAGAGATCAGCGACTTTATCCAGATCAAAATAGTGTGCGCCCGGAATATGGCGCTCAAGCCATAACTGATGGCAATCTGCGGGCTGACCGGGTGGCGCTTTGCTGACATCGAGCACAACAAGATTGTCGTCATTCAGGTGCGTGTGCAGCCAGTCTGCTGTCACAAAATAGTCTCGGTACATCGCAATTAACCTCGTTAGCAGGACGCAGAGTGCTACCGGGCTTCTCCGGTGGTCGTTTCCTGCGCCGTGGATGGAGTCTCAGGGGCAACCGAACGATTATACATATTCATACCGGCAAGAAAAACGCCGCCGAGGGAGCCGAAGGCAAAAATAAAAATGAAAATAATCAATAATTTCTTCATAGATGTATTCTGGTCTTATCTGATGGAGCCTGTCTTCCGGACAAATCCGGGGGCTATGTTGATTAATTGTAACAAACTATTGAAGCAACCGTATGCAGAAAATGAGCGGTAACGGCCCGGACATGCTGATTTTTTTTCTGTAGTGTGAAACAATAGCGCCCTGTTTATTTATCCATAGGTTTTTCAGATGCCCCTTTCCGCCACCGTCAAACAACAAATCAGCGCCTGGTACAAAGCCCTGCCGGAGCAGATTGACGGCTTTGTCCCGCGCGCTCCGCAGCGGGAAATGATTGCGGAAGTTGCCCGGACGATGGCGGGCGATGAAGGGCGGCATCTGGTGATTGAAGCCCCGACCGGGGTGGGAAAAACCCTCTCTTATCTGATCCCGGGCATTGCGGTCGCGAGGGAACAGCAAAAGCTGCTGGTGATCAGCACCGCCAATGTCGCGTTGCAGGATCAGATCTACAGCAAAGATCTGCCGCTGCTGGCAAAAATTATCCCTGATCTGCGTTTTACCGGTGCATTCGGGCGCGGGCGCTATGTGTGTCCGCGTAATATGGCGGTGATCGGCGCGGCGGAAGGGGAACAGATCGACCTGATGCTGCTGCTCGAAGATAAAGCGGATGTGGCAACGGCCTCTGAACGCGATACCGTGCGCAAGCTGCAGAATGATTTTACCTCTTTCGGCTGGGACGGCCTGCGCGATCACCATAAAACCGCCATTCCGGACAGCCTGTGGCGCAAAATCAGCACCGATAAACTCAGCTGTCTCGGCCGCAACTGTCAGTATTACTCGCGCTGTCCGTTTTTCCTGGCGCGGCGTGAAATTGAAAGTGTGGATGTGGTGGTCGCCAACCATGCGCTGGTGATGGCGGCAATGGAGAATGAATCGGTTCTGCCGGAAAGCAAAAAATTGCTGCTGGTGCTGGATGAAGGGCACCATATCGCTGATGTGGCCCGTGATTCCCTGGAAGTGGAAGGGGATATCACCCTGGTATCCCTTCAGGCGCAGCTGGATAACCTTTCCCGCTTTGTCACCCAGTATCTGCAACAGTTCCGCCCGGTAAAACCGCCGAAACTGGCGGACAGCGCCCGTCTGCAGAAACATCTGGACGCGATGTCAGATGTGTACCGCGATGTGGCGATGTACACACAGGCGCTGCTGCCGGAGCAGGCGGCGGATCCGCACTATCTGTTTCCGCTCGGGGAACTGCCGGAGCCGCTGACGGCGGCGGCTCAGCAGTTGTCAAAACAGACGGATGCCCTGCACAGCATGGTGGAGGGGATACTCAGTGATCTGAACGAACAGACGGCAAAACAGGATATTGTCCGTCTGCACCGCGCCATCCTCACCGCCGGAAAGTTCCTCGGCGTACTGGAAAACAGCGCCAAACTGTGGCGTCTGGCGGCGCTGTCGGAAATCTCACACGCGCCGGTCTCAAAGTGGCTCAGCCGCCGCTATGAAAAAAATCAGTCTCACCTCTGGTTCCACTGCGCGGGGATCCGCGTCAGCGAACAGCTCGGCCACCTGTTATGGCGCAATGTACCGAATATTGTGGTGACCTCGGCAACCCTGCGTTCACTCAACAGTTTCAGCCGGTTGCAGGAAATGACCGGGCTGAGTGAAAAGGCTGACGACCGCTTTGTGGCACTCGATTCCCCGTTTGATCACTGCCGCCAGGGGCGGCTGGTGATCCCGAAAATGCATTATGAACCGACACCGGCGGATGAAGCCGCGCATATCGGGGAGATGGCGCGTTACTTCCGCTCACAGCTGGCGTCCGGTGAACACCGCGGCATGCTGGTGCTGTTTAACAGCCAGCGGGCAATGGATCTGTTTCTCACCCATGTGACGGATTTGCGTCTGCAACTGCTGGTGCAGGGGGATCAGCCCCGTTACCGGCTGGTGGAAACCCATTGTCAGCGGATCCGGGACGGGCAGAACAGTGTGCTTATCGGCTTGCATTCTTTTGCTGAGGGGCTGGATCTGAAAGGGGATTACCTGACTCAGGTGCATATTCACAAAATCGCGTTTCCGCCGGTCACCAACCCGGTGATTATCACGGAAAATGACTGGCTGAAATCCCTGAACCGCTACCCGTTTGAAATCCAGAGCCTGCCGGGAGCCTCATTCACCCTGATCCAGCAGGTCGGACGGCTGATCCGCAGTCACCAGTGCCACGGGGATGTGGTGATTTATGACCAGCGCCTGCTGACCAAACGGTATGGCAGCAGGCTGCTTAATGCATTACCGGTCTTTCCGATTGTGCGGCCGGATATTGAACCGGAAAAATAATTAAACGGGTGAGCGTTATTCTGCTGTGGCGGTAAAGGTCACGTTGCCGCCCTGATCATTGATATTACTGACAGTCAGATGGTCACCGCGTTTAACCGCTCTTTTTACCGCTATTTCCGAACTGCTTTTCGGTTGCAGCATAAAGGATTTATGCAGTATTTGTTTTTTATCCGCCAGGGTGATTTCCGTAATGGTAATGTGGTACGGCGATGTATTATTGACCCGTATTGAATGACTGCCGGACTGAAATGACACCTGCTGTGTGGCAGTGTTTCTGTCACTTAATCCGGCAGGGCGGTAAAAGACTTTAAACCGGGTACGGACGGCCAGTTGTCCTGAGTTTTTTTCCTTCAGCGATGATGTTTCACTGAACGGCGGAATATCAAGAACATTCAGCCACCACAGGCTTTCTCTGTCTGACGGCATACTGTTTTTATCTGTCAGCCGTATACGTAAAATCTGCTCTGCTCCGGGATTGATGCGTGAAACCGGCGGGGTCAGCTCAAACGGCGTGGCGGGCAGTGTTTCTGAATCCCCTGAATCAAGCCAGTATTGTACAAATACCGGTGAGGCGGATTCATTATTTATCCGTGCCGTAATATCGTGAGCACCTTCCGGATAAATATACCGTGTACTGTTCGCACTGATACCGTCAGCGAAAGAAAAGGCACTGATAAAATACCCGATAAATAACAGATATGATTTCATTTTATTTCCCCGCTGTGCACGAAGAAATACACAGACAGGTATTATTACTGAGAAAATTACCTGCCATGATTACGTATTAACGTATTCCCTTTATTTCATTTAATTTTATGCGTTTTTTTTGTTTTTGAAATACGTATGTTTTCTTGGTTTTGTTTATTACGGAATACCGTTAATACCGAAAAATAATAAGCAAAAAAAACCGCCCGGAGGCGGTATAAAGGGTAGGATTGACTCACTAGGTCTTACTGTTTTTATTGTCTGCGACACATACTCACACATGAGATGTTTATTTCAGCACCGTAACCCGCCGGCTGCGGTGCCGTATTTCTGACTATTATTCGATATTGGCTTCGATGAACCACAGGTACTGGTCGAGGTCGCGGGAGGCGGCAGTAAACATATCTGCGGTATTTTCATCCTCAACGCGGCTGACGGCACGGCGGATATCGTTGGCGACGATGGCATAACGGTCGGCCAGTGCTTTCAGGTGATCCTGCACGGTGTGGATATCGGTCGGATAAGCCGGTAAAGCAGAGGCTTTACTGACAGCCTGTGAAGTACCGAGTGCCACACCGCCGAGCTGAACAGCGCGTTCGGCAAAGGTATCCAGGTGGCTGTTGAGGCTGTCACGGAAGCCGTCCAGCATTTCATGTACAGCAATGAAATTGCGGCCGCGCAGATTCCAGTGCGCCTGTTTGGTCATCAGCGACAGGTCGATAAACTGCAGAACCTGATGATTCAGTTCATCAATGGTTTCCTGCTTAATATCATCAGTGACATCGTTACGGGTGTACACTAAGTGAGAAGCTGTGGTTTTCACTAATTTCGCGGTGCTCATTATTGTTCCCCTTATTTATTCCGTTAAACATCTTTGTTTCGATGGGGTTACTATAGGGCAGCGCAGATGATAGTTAAATTCGATTAAATCTATAGAATCGATAGGCAAACCGGCACGAGGCCGGTTTCAGTATGGCGGGGGATTACAACAGCTTTGATTTTTGACTTTGGTTTGATGGTCAGTGCCGCGCCCATGGAGGCGATGACAATGCAGCTCAGCGCCAGCCATTGTGTGAATAACAGATGCTCGCTCAGGAAGATAATACCCACCATTGCGCCAATCACCGGTTCAAGACTCATCAGTATGCCGAATGTCCGTGTCGGCAGGCGGGTCAGTGCCACCATCTCCAGCGAGTACGGGAAGGCTGTTGATAAGATAGCCACCGCCACCCCGACCGGCAGTACCGCCCAGCTGAACATCACACTGAGATCACTGTGATAAGCCCCTACCGGAAAAAAAATCAGTGCGGCGATAAGCGAGCCGACGGAAACCGTGGCTGCGCCGTAAAACCGTCCGGCCCGCTGGCCGAAGATAATATAGAGTGCCCAGCCCGCCCCGGCACCAAGGGCGTATAACATCCCCACCGGATCCAGCTGGTTAATCTGTCCGATCTGCTCACCGAGCGGCAGCAGGAAGGCCAGACCGGCGATCACCAGAATAATCCAGAGATAATCCGTTATTTTCCGTGCCCCGAACATAGCAACCGCCAGCGGCCCGGTAAACTCCAGGGCGACTGCAATCCCGAGCGGAATGGTGGACAGCGCCAGATAGAACAGATAGTTCATCGCCCCGAGCGAGAGGCCGTATCCCAGCATCGGCAGCAAAGACTCACGGGTAAAACGCAGCCGCCAGGGTTTAAAAATCACCAGCAGAATCGCTGTACCCAGCAGTAATCGCAGGGCGGTCACACCCGGGGCACCAATAACCGGAAACAGGGTTTTTGCCAGTGAGGCACCGCTCTGAATAGAGATCATCGACAGCAGCAATAAGCCGATCGGTAACCACGGAGAACCACTTTGCTGGCGGGGAGACGCAGACATGAAGAACCTCGGGAGCAATAAAAATGCGGTGAGACAATTAGTTATGTTGAATTGCATGCAAAAGGCAGAACTCGTCCTGCAATCTTAGCGGGGCGGCTGACGGATAGCAATTACTGATTTAAGAGGATATTAATCCGCAGACAGCGATTGCCGGGTAATATAGCAAAATCTGACGAGTGCTATCTTCAGACCGCTTGCGTATACTGACTGCCGGATTTTCATTTCATCACGATAAGGACAGGGCAGATATGCGGGATATTAAACGAATAGCAGTCTATTGCGGATCAGCTGCAGGTGCATCAGAGATTTACCGCCTTGAGGCCGTGAAATTTGCCCGGATTCTGGTTGAGCAGGGAATTACCCTGGTTTACGGCGGTGCCAGTGTGGGGATCATGGGGACGGTGGCGGATACCGTACTCCGCGAAGGCGGGAAGGCCATCGGCGTGATCCCGGCATTGCTGGAAGGACGGGAGATTGCTCATAAAAACCTGACTGAGCTTCACCGCGTCAGCACCATGCATGAACGTAAAAGCAAAATGATTGAACTGGCGGACGGCTTTGTCGCGCTGCCGGGCGGCTTCGGTACCCTGGAAGAGTTTGCTGAGGTCTTTACCTGGAGTCAGATCGGGCTGCATCAGAAGCCGGTCGGGCTGATGAATATCAATAATTATTATGACCCGCTGCTGTCTCTGATCAGCAAAATGACCGATGAGCAGTTTATGCAGGAAAAATACCGCCATATGGCGGTAGTCGAAACTGACGGTAACGCGCTTATCCGCCGCTTCCGTGACTATGAGGCACCTGCGGTCAAAACCTACGATTAACCGGAGAATACTATGATAATCCGCCCTGCCGCACTGAATGACACTGATCGCATTGCTGAGCTTTATCAGCAGTTATTTACTCTGATGGCGGATTATCAGCCCGACCGCTGGCGCCCGGCGCAGCAGGATCGCGGATTTATCGAAAACGCGGTGACAGATGAAAAGTTCTGTCTGCTGGTGGCGGAAACGGAAGGGCATATTGCCGGGTTCGCCTTTGCGCAGACGCAGGTTACCTCACCTTATACCTGTGTGGTGCCGCGTCGTTTCGGTTATATCTTTGATATTGTGGTTGATCCGGCGGTACGCGGACAGGGCACCGGAAAAAAATTACTGGATGCTGTTAAAGACTGGTCAAAGGCACAGGGCCATACGCATCTGGAGTTGTCAGTGCTGCCGGAAAACACCGGTGCCATGCGTTTATATGAGCGCGAAGGCTATCAGCCGGTGATCCACACACTGGCGATTAAGCACTGAGATAAAAAAACCTCATCGCAGGATGAGGTTTTGGTTTATCAGACTGCGGATTACCGTCAGTTGGTCAGATGAACGGTTTTACCGCCGACAATGGTGCGCAGTACTTTCACATTGGCAATATCATCAGCAGGTATCTGAAACACATTGCGATCCAGCACGATCATATCAGCCAGTTTGCCCGGTTCGAGGGAGCCGAGAATATCTTCCCGGTGCTGGGCATAAGCCGAGTCAATCGTGGCGGCACGCAGCACTTCCGTGACAGTCAGGTCACGGTCGGTGTCCAGACGCTGTGCCGGCTGACCGTTGACCGGATGACCACGGCGGGTGGCGGCCACTTTCAGATCATACCATTCATCAAAATCATCAATCGGCCAGTCACTGCCGAACGCAACGACCGCACCGGCATCAATGAACTTACCGATAGGCTCCAGCTGCTGAAAACGGGTTTCACCGATCATATTGCGGGTGAATTCCGCCAGTTCCGCAGTCGGTGCCGCCCACTGGAAGGAGAGGCAGGCAATGGTGCCGAGTCTGGCGAAACGCGCGTAATCTTTGGCATCCACCAGCTCATTGTGAGCCAGTCCCGGACGGATATCTTTGCCCGGATGCGCAGCCCGCATTTTTTCGATGCCGTTGAGCACCATATCAACCGCACCTTCACCGACAGTATGCAGATGCGGATCGTACCCGGCAGCTGCGATACGTTCGAGCAGGGCATCGATCACCTCTGAAGTGAAATAGAGATCACCGTAATTTTCTGTCTCACGCCAGTCCGGTTGTGCCGGGGTGCCGTGATTGATGCGGTACGGTTTCAGCAGGGAGGCGGTCATGGTCGGGAACTGAAGCACACCATCAACAAACATTTTGATGTTTTTTACCGCGATGCCCGGTTCCGGGCCCCATTCAGGCTGATGATAGCGCTCCGCAAAGGCAACGGCGTTTTGCACGGCCTGCGGCACGGATGCCACATCCGGCGCATCATCCGGCGTGATTTCACGGGCAGCCTGCACACGCAGTGTCAGTTCACCCTGCTCCTGTAATGCACGGAACGCATCCAGCTGTAATTCTGCCACGCGGGCATCCATGACCATGGTGACGCCCTGTTCATTGAGGACTTTCTGCACCAGACGGGCAACATCCACCGCACGGTCGGCCTGAATGGAGGGAATACTGTCCGCCGCACGCATGGCCGGGGCATCCTCAAGGATACCGTTCAGCTCACCATTGGCGTGTTTGCCGATTTTACCGTCACTCGGTGCCGGGGTTTCTCTGGTGATGCCGAACAGCTCCAGCGCACGGCTGTTGGCGAGCAGGGTATGGCAGTCATTGGAGAACAGCACGACAGGGCGGCGGGTATTGAGCTTGTCCATATCTTCGCGGTACATATCAATACCGGCCGGTAACATGCCCTGACGCAGCCAGGCGGTCACTTTCAGCCAGTCGTTTTCGCCGGTACGCGGATCATTATCCAGATGCGCCTGCACACGGGCGAGGATCTCATCAATGGTCAGGGATTCATAATTCAGATGGCAGCCGAACAGCTGAATACCGCCCCAGAACGGGTGCATATGACCATCAATAATCCCCGGCATCATCATTTTGCCGTCGAGGTCGATAAACTGTGTATGCTCACCACGGAATGCTGCCATGTCATCATTATCACCACAGGCAAGAATACGGCCGTCAGCAATGGCGATGGCCCCGGCGACGCGGTTTTCCGCATCCGCAGTATAGATATAACCGTTGTGATAAATAATATCAGCGGCAGTCATTTTCATTATGCTCTCCAATCCTCATCAACAGAGTTAATTGATAATTAAGTGAGTTTCTTCTTCCGTGATTGACGGCGGACGGCGTGTAAAGAAGCGGGTGATCACACCGAGGTATACCACACCGATCCCCAGCCAGATCAGGCCGACAGTCAGTGCCTGCGCATCCAGGCTGGTCCACAGCCACAGGGTCAGCATCACCCCGATAGCCGGTACCACCAGACAACGCAGGATCACGGCAGCCGTCAGCGGTTCTTTCCGGTCAATAATAAAGTGTTTGATAACACACAGATTTACAAAGGTAAACGCAATCAGTGCGCCGAAGCTTATCATGGACGCCACCAGGCTCAGGGAGAGCACCAGCGCCATCAGTGAGGCGAGGGCGACAAACAGGATCGACAGTACCGGCGTGTTGAATCTGGCATGCAGACGGGCAAACACTGAGCGCGGCAGCACCCCTTCACGGCCCATGGCATAGAAAATCCGCACAATACTGGCCTGGGATGTCATCGCGGAGGCAAACACGCCGATCACATAGGCAGTAATAAAGGAGGATGCCATCAGTGCACCGCCGACTTTTTCCATCACCTGAATACTGGCGATATCGGTGTTCGGCAGGAAATCACGCCACGCCGGATAGCTCAGGTGTGCGGCGTAAGAGATAATGATAAACAATGTTCCGGCAATAAACACGGTATAGAGGATTGCTTTCGGCAGCGCCCGTTTGGCGTCTTTGGTCTCTTCCGCCATGGTGGAGATGGCATCAAACCCGAGGAACGCGAGACAGAGAACCGCCGCACCGGCAAACAGCCCGGACACCTGATCGGACATCACCGTCAGCGGGGCGAGCAGCGCCTCTTTATCCAGTGTGAACGCGGAACTGAAGCTGAGATACAGGAACAGCGTGATAAATATCAGCTGCATCACAATGATCAGCATATTCATCGAGGTGACCAGTTTGATCCCGAGAATATTCAGCACAGAGACAATCACAATGGTGGAGACGATAATCAGCTCCATCGGCACCGACGGCAGGGCTTCATGTACAAAAATACCGATGGCGATATAGTTGATAATCGGCAGAAACAGATAATCCAGCAATTGCGCCCAGCCGACCAGAAACCCGGTATTCCCGCCGAAGATTTTCTGGACATAGGAATACGCAGAGCCGGCCAGCGGCAGTGTGCTGGTCATTTTACAATAGCTGAGTGCGGTAAAAAGGACGGCTGTCAGAGTAATAATATAAGCAACCGGTAAATGACCTTCACTGAGGACGGTAACCTGTCCGTAAGTTGTGAAGATACCAAGGGGCACCATATAGGCGAGCCCGAAGAAAACCAACGCGGGGGTATTTAAGACGCGTTTCATCTGCACAGTATTCTGTTGCATTTTTACAGCCCTTCCCAATAGCCTGAAACATGCCGCGGATATCGCATCCGGGCACAATATATATCTCCGGCCGTCAGCGGATGACGGTCAGTCTGCATTTATTTTCAATAAACCTCGCACCTTGCGTCTGCATCGTGCGCACTTTACTGAAACGTCAGTGATAAACGGGCCATCACCACACGCTGGGGTAAATGCAGGCGGCGTACAATATATGAGTTATCTGTATTTGGCAACAGAAGTTGAACAGGATAATAATAAGGATAAACCATCCTTACCTGTCGTGCTTTTCCGGCTTATTATCAGGCATACCGAAAACAACATAGACTGGTATATTTTTCAGTAAATTCATTGTGATAGCTGTTTTAAGTAATAAGCCGGTGTTACCGGCAATACATTACGTGACATAACGTAATTCGTTATCCGGCCGCAAAAGAGAATAACCCGGGGATTTTTGAAGCGGGAGGGTGACGGATAAGTCTCAGGCTGCTGCTTTTCATCGCCGTAAAACGGCGGATGACCGATAAATAAAAATAAAGTAACAGCGGGTCAAAAAGAGAATGTAAAAAATAACCGCATCTCCGGCGGAATATCCCGGAAAATAAACGTATTGCGGGAGAGAAACAGGATCCGCAGCGATTCAGTCTTATTTACCGGCAGTCATACCACTTTTATCGTTATATAATATGATGGTAAATAATTAAAATAATAATAAATTGATTTTCATGTGATTTTTTGTCTTTCTGTACAACTGCGGCCGGCTTTTAATCACTTTATGTTCACGCCATGATGACGGATATTACCCTCCCGGCTGAAAATAACAGAGTGCCGTAATCTGAAATACTCTTTTTGTATTTTCTGCCTGTTTTTGCCGCCGGAACGATGCTTGATACAAATATTAACAATGTGTTAATTCTCTTAAAGTGTGAACGAAATCGTTTGCTTTTGTTTTTTGCGGCTATAGAATTCGTCAGATTTTTTTGGCCTGAGAAAAGCAACAGGAGGTAATTGTGTCCGGGGATAAAAATTACAGTCATGGGCCTGTGCCCATATCCGCGCGGAAAGGCGGGCTGGCATTAACCTTTGTAATGCTGGGTTTGACCTTCTTTTCCGCCAGTATGTGGACCGGAGGTGCTCTCGGTACCGGTCTCAGTTTTAATGATTTCTTCCTCGCAGTTCTTATCGGTAATCTTCTTCTTGGTGTCTACACCGCTTTTCTTGGTTTCATTGGTTCCAAAACCGGCTTAACAACCCATCTTCTCGCGCGTTACTCCTTCGGTATTAAAGGCTCCTGGCTCCCTTCATTCTTACTCGGCGGCACACAGGTCGGCTGGTTCGGCGTCGGTGTGGCCATGTTTGCCATTCCGGTCGGCAAAGCAACGGGCTGGGATATCAACTGGCTGATCGGTATCTCCGGGGTGCTGATGACCATTACCGTTTTCTTCGGTATCTCTGCGCTGACCGTACTGTCGGTGATTGCGGTTCCGGCGATTGCCATTCTCGGCAGCTATTCTGTTTACCTCGCGGTAACCGGTATGGGCGGCATGAGCGCACTGCGTGATGTGATCCCGGCACAGCCGATTGATTTTAATCTGGCGCTCGCCATGGTGGTCGGTTCGTTTGTCAGTGCCGGCACGCTGACAGCGGATTTTGTCCGCTTCGGCCGCAAACCGAAAATTGCCGTTCTGGTGGCGATTATCGCCTTCTTCCTCGGTAACTCACTGATGTTTATCTTCGGGGCGGCCGGGGCGGCGTCTCTCGGTATGGCGGATATCTCTGATGTGATGATTGCCCAGGGGCTGTTATTACCGGCGATTATTGTTCTCGGTCTGAATATCTGGACCACCAATGATAACGCGCTTTACGCCTCCGGCCTGGGGTTTGCCAATATCACCGGGCTTTCCAGCAAAACCTTATCTATCGTCAACGGGCTTATCGGCACACTGTGCGCCCTGTGGCTCTACAATAATTTTGTCGGCTGGCTGACCTTCTTATCCGCCGCTATCCCGCCAATCGGGGGCATTATTATTGCCGATTACCTGATGTACCGTCACCGTTATGAAACGTTTGACCGCAGCAAAATGCGCGATGTGAATGTCAGCGCACTGCTGGCCGTGGCGGCAGGTGTGATTGCCGGGCACTGGCTGCCGGGGATTGTGCCGGTGAACGCAGTTCTCGGCGGGGCATTAAGCTATGCTGTCCTCAATCCGTTACTTAACCGTCGTCGTACAACCAACCCGGAGATGACCCGTGCTTAATCAAACCGTAAAACATATTTTTAATGCCCGTCTGCCGGATCGTGCTGGCCTGTGGCGTATCGACATCGATAATCAGCGCATTACCGCGATTGTGCCGCAGCCGGAGGGTGAAATATTGCCGGAGAGCCTGGACGCCGAAGGCGGCCTGGTC
>OKVX01000332.1_pt1 | contig 24977 bp, 16 predicted proteins | sample 1606941 | NCBI WGS metagenome assembly OKVX01 (sample SAMN03281016, study PRJEB24777) | human gut metagenome | isolation source: fecal sample PR161 from 1 month old female Malay infant, caesarean... | reverse complement strand
TTGGGGGAGGTGCCTATGCTCAATCAAGAACTGGAACTCAGTTTAAACATGGCTTTCGCCAGAGCGCGCGAGCACCGTCATGAATTTATGACCGTCGAGCACTTGTTGCTGGCTTTGCTCAGCAACCCCTCGGCACGCGAAGCGCTGGAAGCCTGTTCCGTGGACCTGGGCGCTTTGCGTCAGGAACTTGAAGCCTTCATCGAACAGACCACTCCCGTCCTTCCGGCTACGGAAGAAGAGCGAGACACCCAGCCGACGCTAAGCTTTCAGCGCGTGCTGCAGCGTGCGGTTTTCCACGTCCAATCCTCCGGTCGCAGCGAAGTGACCGGCGCTAACGTACTGGTCGCGATTTTCAGCGAGCAGGAGTCGCAGGCCGCCTATCTGCTGCGTAAACATGAAGTCAGCCGCCTTGATGTGGTGAATTTCATCTCTCACGGCACGCGCAAAGACGAGCCCAGCCAGCCTTCGGAAAACAATGCGAGCCAGCCGGGTAACGAAGAGCAAGCAGGCGGGGAGGATCGTATGGAAAACTTCACCACCAATCTCAACCAGCTTGCGCGCGTAGGCGGTATCGATCCGCTGATCGGCCGTGATAAAGAGCTGGAGCGTGCTATTCAGGTATTGTGCCGCCGCCGTAAGAACAACCCGCTGCTGGTGGGAGAATCCGGCGTCGGCAAGACCGCGATTGCGGAAGGGCTCGCCTGGCGTATCGTCCAGGGCGACGTGCCGGAAGTGATGGCGGATTGCACTATTTACTCGCTGGATATCGGTTCGCTGCTGGCAGGAACCAAATATCGCGGCGATTTTGAAAAACGCTTTAAAGCGTTGCTGAAACAGCTTGAGCAGGATACCAATAGCATCCTGTTTATCGATGAGATCCATACCATCATCGGCGCAGGGGCGGCCTCCGGCGGCCAGGTTGATGCGGCTAACCTGATTAAACCTCTGCTTTCCGGCGGCAAGATCAGGGTGATTGGCTCCACGACCTACCAGGAGTTCAGCAACATCTTCGAAAAAGATCGTGCCTTAGCGCGTCGTTTCCAGAAAATCGACGTGACCGAGCCTTCTGTCGAAGAGACGGTGCAGATCATCAACGGCCTGAAACCGAAGTATGAAGCGCACCACGATGTGCGTTATACCGCTAAAGCGGTGCGAGCGGCGGTCGAGCTGGCGGTGAAATACATCAACGATCGTCATCTGCCGGATAAGGCGATTGACGTGATCGACGAAGCGGGCGCGCGGGCGCGGCTGATGCCGGTCAGCAAGCGTAAGAAAACGGTCAATGTGGCGGATATCGAATCCGTGGTTGCGCGCATCGCGCGTATTCCGGAGAAGAGCGTCTCCCGCAGCGATCGCGATACGCTGAAAAACCTTGGCGACCGCCTGAAAATGCTGGTCTTTGGTCAGGATAAAGCGATTGAAGCGCTTACCGAAGCCATCAAAATGGCGCGTGCCGGGCTTGGACATGAGCATAAACCGGTTGGGTCCTTCCTGTTCGCCGGGCCGACCGGGGTTGGGAAAACTGAAGTCACCGTGCAGCTGGCGAAAGCGCTGGGTATTGAACTGCTGCGGTTTGATATGTCCGAGTATATGGAACGTCATACCGTCAGCCGTTTGATTGGCGCCCCTCCGGGATACGTCGGTTTCGATCAGGGCGGGCTGTTGACCGATGCGGTTATCAAACATCCGCACGCGGTGCTGCTGCTTGATGAGATCGAAAAAGCGCATCCGGATGTCTTCAATATCCTGCTGCAGGTGATGGATAACGGTACGCTGACCGATAACAACGGCCGTAAAGCGGACTTCCGCAACGTGGTGCTGGTGATGACCACCAACGCCGGGGTGCGTGAAACCGAGCGTAAATCGATTGGTCTTATTCAGCAGGATAACAGCACCGATGCGATGGAAGAGATCAAAAAGATCTTTACGCCGGAGTTCCGTAACCGTCTCGACAACATCATCTGGTTCGATCACCTCTCTACCACCGTGATCCATCAGGTAGTCGATAAGTTTATCGTCGAACTGCAGGTACAATTGGATCAGAAAGGCGTATCGCTGGAGGTGAGTCAGGAAGCGCGTGACTGGCTGGCAGAGAAGGGCTATGACCGGGCAATGGGCGCGCGTCCAATGGCGCGGGTGATCCAGGATAACCTGAAGAAACCGTTGGCGAACGAGCTGCTGTTTGGTTCGCTGGTGGACGGCGGCCAGGTTACCGTTGAGTTGGATAAAGCCAACAATGTGCTGACCTACGGCTTCCACAGCGCGCAGAAGCACAAACCGGAAGCGGCGCATTAATAAATTCTGAATTGTTCAGTGATAAAGACCGGGCTGGTGACAGCCCGGTCTTTTTTTATTAGCGTGGAGCAGGACGGATCACATCACAAGGATGAACCATGAAACCCGGCAAGCTATTGCTCTGCGCCTCACTGGCGCTGTTTTCTATTACCGCTCAGGCGCAATGTCCGGATATGACGGGAAGTTATCGTTTTACCGGTGCTGAACATCCCTTCTACCTGGTGAAAATCCCAGGACAATCACGCTATAACGCTTTTTTCCCCAACGAAGCGGGCCAGTTTACCCGGGTGCAAACGGTCGATATCTCCGCGGAAGAGATGAAGACGCAGCAGATACCGGAGTGCGCATTAATTATCCAGCGTGTTGGTATGATGATGAAAACCAACAAAGGGGAAAAGGTGGATGTGATGACGCAGTTACAGAACTACACTACCGAGAAAACCATTACCACCGAATATGGCTTAATGATATATGCTGGGTTCGCTTCCGATTTTATTGGCATCGATAAAATCAGCGCTCAGGTACCGAAAGAAGCGCAAAACGACACCTTGCCGTTGATTACAGAGGCGCAATAATAAGTCGCTGTGAGGGAAGTTGAAATGAAAAGACCGGGCAGGAGCCCGGCCTTCAGCATCTGACGCCTTAGCGGCGGAAACAATTAGCGACTACGGAAGACAATGCGGCCTTTGCTCAGGTCGTACGGGGTCAGCTCAACAGTCACTTTGTCGCCCGTCAGAATGCGGATGTAGTTTTTACGCATTTTACCGGAGATATGCGCGGTTACCACGTGACCGTTTTCCAGTTCTACGCGGAACATAGTGTTAGGCAACGTTTCAAGTACGGTGCCCTGCATTTCAATATTGTCTTCTTTGGCCATCTAGTCCTCTGGGGTATCACTACCGTAGTTTTGAACCGGCAAGATAATGCCGAAGTTCAGCAAGTATGTAAAGTTTTACGTATACCCAAAACAGTTCGCGTCGCAGGCTGGCGGTAAATAATAGCGCGCAGCCAGCGCCTGCAGCTTAAAACATGACGGGTATAAATCGCCGAAGTAGTTTTGGCGCATTGCCCGGAATACACGCGGTAAAACCACATGACAGGCGCAAACGTAAAGGGCAGTGACAGAACGATGGGCGTTATCTGACTCTTAATATTCCCAAACGGCGGCGGGGCAACAGGCAGAAGCTACTCTACCGCGCAATTATACCACCGCGCTAAGAAATGTGCTGAAAACATTTATCCATTACCGGTAAATAGCACCCTTGGTACCCAAAATCGCTCCGGTAAGCGATAGGTGCGTAATACGGAAAGGTAATCGAGATAATCGCGGCGCGGGATTTCAATCGCTCCTAAAGAGGCGGTATGCGCATTAAGAACCTGACAGTCAATTAATCTGCCACCGCCCTGGGCAAAAGCCTGACAGAAGATCATTAGCGCGGTTTTGGAGGCATTTTCCGCCCGGCTGAACATCGACTCGCCGCAAAACAGCGCTCCCTGCGCCACGCCATACATGCCGCCGACCAGCCTATCCTCATCCCATACTTCGATGGAGTGAGCATGACCGAGTTCATGTAACTGGTGATAGGCCTGAACGATACCATGGGTGATCCAGGTGCCTTCATCGCGATGGCTGGCGCAGCCCTCGATAACCTGGCCGAAGGCGTGATTGAGCGTCACCCGATAGGGCGAACGTTGATGGAAACGTTTCATGCTCCGGCTATAGTGGAATTGCTCCGGCCACAGTACGGCGCGTGGATCGGGCGACCACCATAAAATAGGGTCGCCGGGAGAAAACCATGGAAAGATACCGCGCTGATAGGCCATCAACAAACGGGCTGGGCTGAGATCGCCACCCAGCGCCAGCAGGCCATTTGGTTCACGCAGAGCGCCTTCCGGGGAAGGGAAGGCGATAGAGTCACGAGAGAGCTGAACCAGACGCATTTTTGACCTCAATACGCACCAGCAATTGTTGACAATAATAGCTTACAGACGTTGCTTGAACTGGTAATAACGGCCCTGTTTCGCCAGCAGCTCTGCGTGACTACCTTGCTCAATAATTTGGCCGTTGTCCATGACTATTATCTGATTAAAACGCGCCAGCCCGCGCAGACGGTGAGTGACCATCAACACGGTTTTATCGCGCATCACTTCACTAAGTAAATCAAGGATCTGGCTTTCCGTTGTTGCATCCAGGCCTTCGGTGGGTTCATCAAGTAGCATTAACGGGGCATCGTGCAATAGCGCGCGGGCGATAGCCAGTCGACGTAATTCGCCGCCGGAAAGCTGACGTCCGCCTTCGCCAAGCCAGCTATCCAGGCCGCTATCTTCCAGCAATTTCTCCAGGCCGACTCGCGCCAGGATTTCGGCAAGCCTGGCGTCGCTGACCTGCGGCGCGGCGAGCAGCAGATTATCGCGCAGCGTCGCGCTGAAGAGATGCACCCGCTGCGGCACGACGCTCATCGCCTGGCGCAGGGTCGTTTCAGACAGCTCGCTAAGTGGCTGGCCATTTAGCTGAATCTGACCGTTGGCCGGATCCCAGGCGCGGGTCAATAGCTGCAGCAGAGTCGATTTACCGCAGCCGGTACGGCCAAGAATGGCGATATGCTCGCCTGCCGCGACCTGCAGAGAAATATCTTTTAGCGCCGGGGCCGACTGCTGCGGGTAGCTGAAGGTTACCTCATTCAGGGTAAGCGCTACCTGGGAGAAGCTTTGCGGCGTCTGCTGGCTGAACGTCACCTCGGGCTGCTGCTCGGTAATCTGCGTAATGCGGCGAGCGGACGCGATGACCTGGCCGAGATGTTGGAAGGCGCCGGTGACCGGCGCCAGCGCTTCAAATGCCGCTAAGGCGCAGAACACGAAGAGGGCGATCAGCGCCCCCGGCTGGCTATTACCGCCAACGCCTTCGGAGGCCATCCACAGCATGGCGATCACTGCGATGCCGCCAATCAGCAGCATCAGCGCCTGCGACAGGGCGGTGAGCTCAGCCTGGCGGCGCTGCGCCTCCTGCCAGCGCTGTTCCGTTTTTTCCATCTGTTTACGGTAGCGATCGCTGGCATTAAACAGCATTAACTCGGCTTGCCCCTGTAGCCAGGAGGTGAGTTGCTGGCGATACTGCCCGCGGAGCTGGGTGATCTGCTCCCCGGTCGGCTTACCGGCACGGTAAAACAGCGGTGGCAGCAGGAGTAGCGTCGCCAGCATAATTCCGCCAAGCGTTAGCGCCAGGGTGACATCGAGTACGCTTAAGCCGATGGTCACCACCAGGATGACCACCAGTGCGCCAACCAGCGGCGAGATCACGCGCAAATAGAGGTGATCCAGCGTATCGACATCTGCCACGATGCGGTTGAGCAACTCACCCTGACGAAAACGCGCCAGCCCGGCAGGGGAGAGCGGCAGTAGTTTGCTAAACGTGGCGACGCGCAGGTGCTGCAATACCCGGAAAGTGGCATCGTGGCTCACCAGACGCTCAAAGTAGCGGCCGGCGGTACGAATAATTGCCGCGCCGCGAACGCCTGCGGCAGGCAGCATGTAGTTAAAACTGTAAATCCCGGCGACCCCGACCACCGCAGAGGCCGACAGGAACCAGCCGGAAAGCGTTAATAGCCCGATACTTGCCAGCAGCGTGACGATAGCCAGCACCACGCCGAGGGTCAGCAGCCATTTGTGGCGTTTGTATAGCGCCAGATAGGGTAACAGTGCGCGCATTTAAATTTCCTCCTGGCGATGGGCTAACAGTGAGGCAAACGCGCCTCCAGCGGCAGAAAGCTGCGCATAGCCGCCTTGCTCGACAATCTGACCATCCTGCATTACCCAGATAGCATCCCACTCGGCCAGTCCTGCCAGTTGGTGAGTAACCATCAGCGTGGTCTGCTGGGTAGAAGCGTTAGATAGCGCCTGCATCACACGCTGTTCGCTGTGAGCGTCAAGGCTGGCCGCTGGTTCATCAAGCAGCAACAGGCGGCACGGCACCAGCAGCGCGCGCGCAACGGCAATACGCTGAGCCTGGCCGACCGAGAGGCCGCCAGCCTGATCGCCTAACGGGGTATTAATACCTTGTGGCAATTGGGAAATAAATTCGCTGACCCAGGCCTTATCCAGGGCTAGCTGCAGTTGCGCTTCCGTGGCTTCTGGCCACGCTAGCAGCACGTTTTCACGCAGCGTGGCGGCGGGCAATTGCGGGTTTTGACCGACCCAGCTAATTAGCCGACGCCAGCGTTCAGCATCGAGATCGCGCAGCTCCACGCCGTTAACCTGTAGCGAACCTTCATAGGGAAGAAAGCCTGTCAGCGTATTCAGCAGCGAGCTTTTACCGGAACCGCTCTGGCCGACCAGGACCACGCGCTCGCCAGCGTTCAGGGTGAAACTCAGCGGGCCTGCCAGCGTTTTGCCTTCCGGCGATTTCACCATCAGATCGCGGGCTTCGAGGCGAATCAGTTCATGATCGCTTAGCGTTTTCTCGCCCCGTTCAGCCTGCGCCAGCGGCGTTTCCATAAAAGTCTTCAGGCTATCCGCCGCGCCAATGGCCTGCGCCTTGGCATGGTAAAATGTGCCTAAATCACGTAGCGGCTGGAAAAACTCCGGGGCCAGAATCAGGGTTAAAAAACCGGACATCAGCGTGACGCCGACGCCGTAGTGGCCGAAGTCGAGCTCGCCGAGGTAGGAAAAACCGAAATAGACCGCCACCAGCGCGATAGAGAGCGAGGTAAAGAATTCCAGCACGCCGGAGGAGAGAAAGGCCAGACGCAGGACTTCCATCGTCCGCTGGCGGAAATCCTGCGACGCATCGCGGATATTGTTAATTTCCGCCTCGCCGCGGTTGAACAGGCGTAGCGTTTCCATGCCGCGCAGACGGTCGAGGAAGTGGCCGCTAAGGCGACCGAGCGCAAGGAAATTGCGCCGGTTAGCATCGGCGGCGCCCATCCCGACCAGCGCCATAAAGAGCGGGATCAGCGGGGCGGTGCCGAGTAAAATTAGCGCGGCTGCCCAGTTGCTGGGGAAGATAGTGATAACAATCAGCAGCGGCACGCAGGCGGCCAGCGTCATCTGCGGCAGATAGCGCGCGTAGTAATCATGCATATCGTCGATTTGCTCAAGGATGAGCGTCGCCCAACTGCCGGCGGGTTTTCCTTGAATCCAGGCTGGGCCCGCCTGCTGAAGACGGTCAAGCACCTGGCGGCGAATTTCATAACGGATATGCTGGCCGGCGTGGAAGCCGACGCGTTCGCGTAGCCACACCACCCAGGCGCGCAGGATCAGCACCAGCGCCAGCAAGGTAAACGGCAGCAGCAGCGCCGTCGCCGGGATATTTTCCATTATCATTCGGTGAAGTATTCGCGCCAGGAACCACGCCTGAGCGACGATCAATAGACCGCTCACGACGCCCAGCAGGCGAGAAATCATCAACCAGCGACGGGAGATAATGCTTTTTTCTTTTAACCAGCGGGTTAACTCTTGTTGACGGGTTTTATTCATTGCGCGCTTAGCAGGTGTCGTTATGAGATTTTTGGGCATGGCAATGTTACAACGGGGCAAAAATAAAGGCGACTTTTCGTCGCCTTCTTTACCTTTGTTACTGACTTGTAAAGATTATTTGCAAGCGTCAGCTAAACCATCCAGATAGCGTTCCGCGTCCAGCGCCGCCATACAGCCGGTGCCGGCGGAGGTAATCGCCTGACGGTAGATATGGTCCATCACGTCGCCCGCGGCGAACACGCCAGGGATACTGGTTTGCGTGGCGTTGCCGTGGATGCCGGATTGTACTTTGATATAACCGTTTTCCAGCGCTAACTGACCTTCAAAGATAGCGGTGTTCGGGCTGTGTCCAATGGCGACGAACAGACCGGCGACGTCCAGCGTCTCAACGTTATCGCTATTTTTGGTATCGCGCAGACGCAGCCCGCTGACGCCCATCTGGTCGCCGGTGACTTCTTCCAGGGTGCGATCGGTGTGCAGCACGATATTGCCGCTTTCCACTTTATCCATCAGGCGCTTGATCAGGATTTTTTCCGCACGGAAGGTGTCGCGACGGTGGATCAGATGCACTTCAGCAGCGATGTTGGACAGATACAGCGCTTCTTCAACCGCCGTGTTGCCGCCGCCGATGACCGCGACTTTCTGGTTACGATAGAAGAAACCGTCGCAGGTGGCGCAGGCAGAGACGCCGCGTCCTTTGAAAGCTTCTTCAGAAGGCAGACCCAGATAACGGGCGGAAGCGCCGGTAGCGATAATCAGCGCGTCACAGGTGTACTCGCCGCTGTCGCCGACCAGGCGGAACGGACGGTTTTGCAGATCGACGCTGCTGATATGGTCGAAAATAATTTCAGTTTCGAACTTGGTGGCATGCTCGTGCATGCGTTCCATGAGCAGCGGACCGGTCAGATCGTTTGGGTCGCCTGGCCAGTTTTCCACTTCAGTGGTGGTGGTCAGCTGACCGCCTTTTTCCATGCCGGTGATCAGCACCGGCTGCAGGTTTGCGCGCGCAGCATAGACCGCCGCGGTATATCCTGCAGGTCCAGAACCTAGAATAAGCAGTTTACTGTGTTTGGCTGTGCCCATGAGATCCCCATATTTTATTGGCATACATTGGGCTGGATTGTAGGGAATTTGCGGGCGTAAAAAAAGAGCGTAGCGATTTTGTTAACGATATGTGCAATAGAACCCGCCGATGGATTGGCGATTTAACGAGCGGAAAATATAATTAATTCTACTGTTAGCGCCCTGATTATAAGATGAAAACATGAGATTCAGAGGGGGTTGATGATGAATATCTGGCATCTTGTACTAAAAATCGATGTTTTGCTTTGACAATCCCCTGTGCTTTTGCGAAAACATTCATGGAAGAAGAAAAGCAGTGTTTCGCGTGTGGCGAATGTTCATGCACGCAAATGCCATTTTTATCCGGGTCAGCGAAATCTACGCATGGTGTGGACAGACGCCATGCGTGATGTCGGTGACTGCCATCAGGCAACGGGCTTCTCACGTACCCCTGGGTTACTCAACGTCGTACGGGTAATAACGGGATGGGCTCTGGCAGTGAAGGCGCAGAGTCAGAACAGGAGTAGGGAAGGAATACAGAGAGACAATAATAATGGTAGATAGCAAGAAACGCCCTGGCAAAGATCTCGACCGCATCGATCGTAACATTCTGAATGAACTGCAAAAAGACGGGCGTATTTCCAACGTCGAGCTTTCCAAACGGGTGGGACTTTCTCCGACGCCTTGCCTTGAGCGTGTGCGTCGACTGGAAAGACAGGGTTTTATTCAGGGCTATACGGCGCTGCTCAACCCGCATTATCTGGATGCATCACTTCTGGTATTTGTTGAGATTACTCTGAATCGTGGTGCGCCAGATGTGTTTGAGCAATTTAACGCCGCAGTACAAAAACTTGAAGAAATTCAAGAGTGTCACTTGGTATCCGGTGATTTTGACTATCTGTTGAAAACCCGCGTACCGGACATGTCAGCGTATCGTAAATTGCTGGGCGAAACCCTGCTGCGCCTGCCGGGCGTAAACGACACCCGTACCTACGTGGTTATGGAAGAAGTCAAGCAGAGTAATCGTCTGGTAATCAAGACGCGCTAACACGGAACAGGTGCAAAATCGACGTAGTTTGATTACACTCCTGTTAATCCATACAGCAACAGTGCCGGGGAGACCCGGCGCTGTTGTCCGTTTTAGCAGCAGGCAGGAAATTGCCTGATACCTGGAGAGCCTTTCTTGAGCCAGGAATACACCGAAGACAAAGAAGTCAAACTAACGAAGCTAAGCAGCGGGCGCCGCGTTCTTGAGGCGTTACTCATCCTTTGCTCTCTTTTTGCCATCTGGCTGATGGCGGCATTACTGAGCTTTAATCCATCCGATCCCAGTTGGTCACAGACCGCCTGGCATGAGCCTATCCATAATCTGGGCGGCATGCCCGGCGCGTGGCTGGCGGACACGTTATTTTTCATCTTTGGCGTAATGGCCTACACCATCCCCGTGATTATCATCGGCGGCTGCTGGTTTGCATGGCGTCATCAGGAAAATGACGAGTATGTCGATTACTTCGCTGTTTCGTTGCGCTTGATCGGCGCGCTGGCGCTGATCCTCACCTCCTGCGGCCTGGCGGCAATTAACGCCGACGATATCTGGTACTTTGCCTCCGGCGGCGTCATTGGCAGCCTGCTTAGCACCACCTTACAACCCTTGCTGCACAGCAGCGGCGGCACTATCGCCTTGCTCTGTATCTGGGCCGCGGGTTTAACACTGTTTACCGGCTGGTCATGGGTCAGCATTGCCGAGAAACTCGGCGGCGCAATCCTTTCTATTCTGACCTTTGCCAGTAATCGTACCCGTCGGGACGATACCTGGGTTGATGAAGGGGAATATGAAGATGATGAATATGAAGATGAAGAAGACGACGATACCGCACAGCCGCGGGAATCGCGTCGCGCCCGCATCTTACGCAGCGCGCTAGCGCGTCGTAAGCGTCTGGCGGAAAAGTTCGCCAACCCGATGGGGCGTAAAACCGATGCCGCGCTGTTCTCCGGTAAACGTATGGATGATGCGGAAGCAGTACAATACAGCGCCAGCGGCGCGCCTGTCGCTGCGGATGATGTCCTGTTCTCAGGCGCCAGCGCCGCGCGTCCTGGCGATTCAGACCCTTACGATCCGCTACTGAATGGCCATACGGTGGCCGACCCGATCGGCGCCGCCTCCGCCGCTGTCGTTGCGCCGCAGGCATGGGCGGAGCAGGGGACAGGGCAGGCATACCAACCGGAGGCCGCTCACCTGCAACCACCGGTGTATCAGCCTGAATATGCGCCGCAGCAGCCGCCGGTTTATCAACCGGAAGCCGCGCATCCTCAGCAGCCGGCGTATCAGCCTGAGTATGCGCCACAGCAGCCGCCGGTTTACCAGCCGGAAGCCGCGCATCCACAGCAGCCAGTGTATCAGCCGGAATACGCGCCGCAGCAGCAGCCGGTTTATCAGCCGGAAGCCGCACACCTGCAACAACCGGTGTATCAGCCTGAGTATGCGCCGCAGCAGCCGCCGGTTTACCAGCCGGAAGCCGCGCATCCACAGCAGCCGGCGTATCAGCCTGAGTATGCGCCGCAGCAGCCGCCGGTTTATCAGCCGGAAGCCGCGCATCCACAGCAGCCGGCGTATCAGCCTCAGTATGCGCCGCAGCAGCCGCCGGTTTACCAGCCGGAAGCCGCGCACCCACAGCAGCCGATATACCAGCCTGAACCGGCTGTTCAACAACCTGTTTATCATCAGGAACCGGCGCCAGCCGCTGAGCCTGAGGCTCCTCAGGAAGAAACTAAACGCCCGCCGATGTACTACTTCGAGGAAGTCGAAGAGAAGCGCGCGCGCGAGCGTGAGTTGCTGGAATCCTGGTATCAGCCAATCCCTGAACCAGCGAGCCCGGTGGCGACCAAACCGATAACCACCCCGGCTGCCCCATCCAAACCGTCAGTTGATGCCGCCGCCGTGACGGCCGTCGCTGCAGGCGTTCATCAGGCCACCACTTCTGGCAGCGCAGCCGCAGCCGCCTCAGTGGCGTCAACCGCCGCTGACGCAGCGCCAGTTTTCAGCCCGGCATCCAGCGGCCCGCGGGTACAGGTAAAAGAAGGCATTGGTCCGAAATTGCCGCGTCCGAATCGCGTCCGTGTGCCGACGCGTCGGGAGCTTGCTTCCTATGGCATTAAGCTGCCGTCTCAGCGTATTGCTGAAGAGCGCGCGCGTCGGGCCGAGCTTGAACATCATTACGATAATGAGCCGCTGAGTGACGAAGAAGCCGATGCGCTGGAACAGGACGAGCTGGCGCGTCAGTTTGCCGCTACCCAGCAACAGCGCTATGGCGAGTCCTGGGAATCCGAAAGCGATGAGCAGGACGAAGACGCTGCCGCTGAAGCCGAACTGGCGCGCCAGTTTGCCGCGACCCAGCAGCAGCGCTATGCCAGCGAGCAGCCGCCGGGAGCCAATCCCTTCTCACCGGCGGACTATGAGTTCTCGCCGATGAAAACGCTGGTCAATGATGGTCCAAGCGAGCCGTTGTTTACGCCGACGCCGGAAGTGCAGCCCCAGCAACCGGCTCAGCATTATCAACAACCGGCAGCCGCGCCACAGCAGGGTTATCAACCTGCGCAGCCGCCCGTACACCATCAGCCGGTAGCGCCGCAGCCGCAGGCTTACCAGCCTGCGCAGCAGCCAATGCAGCAACAACAGCCGGTTGCTCAGCAGTCTTATCAGCAGCCCGCGCCGTCGCCTCAGGATAGCCTTATTCATCCGCTACTGATGCGTAATGGCGACAGCCGTCCACTGCAAAGACCAACAACGCCGCTGCCGTCGCTGGATCTCTTGACGCCGCCGCCGAGTGAAGTTGAACCTGTTGATACCTTTGCGCTTGAGCAGATGGCGCGTCTGGTTGAAGCGCGTCTCGCCGATTTCCGCATTAAAGCGGATGTGGTGAACTACTCGCCGGGTCCGGTGATCACTCGTTTCGAGCTGAACCTCGCGCCGGGGGTGAAGGCCGCGCGTATCTCTAACCTGTCGCGCGACCTTGCGCGTTCGCTGTCGACCGTGGCGGTGCGTGTGGTGGAAGTTATTCCGGGTAAACCATACGTTGGCCTGGAATTACCGAACAAAAAACGCCAGACCGTATACCTGCGCGAAGTGCTCGATTGTCCGAAATTCCGCGAGAACCCATCGCCGCTTACCGTGGTGCTGGGCAAAGATATCGCCGGCGATCCGGTGGTGGCCGATCTGGCGAAAATGCCGCATCTGCTGGTTGCCGGTACCACTGGTTCTGGTAAATCGGTCGGCGTGAACGCCATGATCCTCAGCATGCTCTATAAGGCGCAGCCGGAAGACGTTCGTTTCATCATGATCGACCCGAAAATGCTTGAGCTGTCGGTGTACGAAGGTATCCCGCATCTGCTGACGGAAGTGGTCACCGACATGAAAGACGCCGCCAATGCGCTGCGCTGGAGCGTCAATGAAATGGAGCGCCGTTATAAGCTGATGTCGGCGCTGGGCGTGCGTAATCTGGCGGGCTACAACGAGAAGATCGCTGAGGCCGCACGCATGGGACGCCCGATCCCGGATCCTTACTGGAAACCGGGCGACAGTATGGACGCCGTGCATCCGGTGCTGGAAAAACTGCCGTACATCGTGGTGCTGGTGGATGAATTCGCCGATCTGATGATGACCGTCGGTAAGAAGGTGGAAGAACTGATTGCGCGTCTGGCGCAGAAAGCGCGCGCGGCTGGCATTCACCTGGTGCTGGCGACCCAGCGTCCGTCGGTTGACGTGATTACCGGTCTTATCAAGGCCAACATTCCGACGCGTATCGCCTTCACCGTATCGAGCAAGATTGACTCGCGTACCATCCTTGACCAGGGGGGCGCAGAATCGCTGCTGGGCATGGGTGATATGCTCTATTCCGGGCCGAACTCCACGATGCCGGTTCGCGTCCATGGCGCGTTTGTCCGTGACCAGGAAGTACACGCCGTGGTGCAGGACTGGAAAGCGCGCGGTCGTCCGCAGTATGTTGACGGTATTACCTCTGATAGCGAAAGCGAAGGCGGTGGTGGCGGCTTTGATGGCGGGGAAGAGCTGGATCCGCTGTTCGATCAGGCGGTCAACTTCGTAACCGAGAAGCGCAAAGCCTCGATCTCGGGGGTGCAGCGTCAGTTCCGTATCGGTTATAACCGCGCGGCGCGTATCATTGAGCAGATGGAAGCTCAGGGGATCGTCAGCGAGCAAGGCCATAACGGTAACCGTGAAGTCCTGGCACCGCCGCCCTTCGAGTAAGTGCAAAGTTCGGTAAATAAGCGCAAAATCAGCCTGTTCTGCTATTCCGTTGCTCTCAACGGCTCTACAGTAGGGACAGAACAGGCTCCCGCGTCGGGAGTGACGCACAATAAGGATCAACAATGAAGAAACTTGCCATCACCTGTGCATTATTGTCTGGCTTCGTGGTAAGCCAGGTTTGGGCAGACGCTGCCGGCGACTTAAAAAGCCGTCTGGATAAAGTCAGCAGCTTCCATGCCAGCTTCACTCAGAAAGTGACCGACGCAAGCGGTAATGCCGTGCAGGACGGGCAGGGCGATTTGTGGGTGAAACGCCCGAATCTGTTCAACTGGCATATGACCCAGCCGGATGAAAGTATTCTGGTATCGGATGGGAAAACGCTGTGGTTCTATAATCCGTTTGTGGAGCAGGCAACCGCGACCTGGCTGAAAAACGCGACCAGCAACACGCCGTTCATGCTGATCGCCCGCAACCAGTCAGCGGACTGGCAGCAATACAACATCAAACAAAACGGCGATGATTTTGTGCTGACGCCGAAAAGCGGTAACGGCAACCTCAAGCAGTTCACAATCAATGTGGGCCGTGACGGTACTATCCATCAGTTCAGCGCCGTCGAGCAAGACGACCAGCGCAGCAGCTATCAGCTGAAGTCGCAGCAGAATGGCGCCGTCGACGCATCTAAGTTCACTTTTACGCCGCCGCAAGGGGTGACGGTGGACGATCAACGTAAGTAGAGGCGAATGTGAGCAACTTTTCGCTCGATTTTTCCGATAATGCATTTCAACCTCTGGCCGCCCGTATGCGGCCAGAAAATTTAGCGCAGTACATTGGCCAGCAGCACCTGCTGGCGCCGGGTAAACCGCTGCCGCGGGCGATTGAGGCAGGGCATCTGCACTCGATGATCCTGTGGGGGCCGCCGGGCACGGGTAAAACTACCCTTGCGGAAGTGATCGCTCGCTACGCCAATGCTGATGTCGAGCGTATTTCGGCTGTTACATCTGGCGTCAAAGAGATCCGCGAAGCTATCGAACGTGCGCGGCAAAATCGCAACGCTGGTCGACGCACTATCCTGTTTGTTGATGAAGTGCATCGTTTCAATAAAAGCCAGCAGGATGCCTTTCTGCCGCACATCGAAGACGGCACTATTACTTTTATTGGCGCGACGACTGAAAACCCGTCATTCGAACTTAATTCCGCTTTGCTCTCCCGCGCCCGAGTCTATTTGCTCAAATCACTGACCACGGACGATATCGAGCAGGTGCTCAACCAGGCGATGAGCGATAAAGCGCGAGGCTACGGTGGGCAAGATATTATCCTGCCGGATGAAACCCGCAAAGCGATTGCCGAGCTGGTCAACGGCGATGCGCGCCGGGCGTTGAACACGCTGGAAATGATGGCCGATATGGCTGAAAACGACGATTCAGGCAAGCGAGTGCTGAAAGCGGAACTGCTTACCGAAATTGCCGGCGAGCGTAGTGCGCGTTTTGATAATAAAGGCGACCGTTTTTACGATCTTATATCCGCGTTACATAAGTCCGTGCGCGGTAGCGCGCCGGATGCGGCGCTGTACTGGTACGCACGGATTATTACCGCAGGCGGCGATCCGTTGTATGTTGCTCGCCGTTGTCTGGCTATCGCGTCTGAGGATGTCGGCAACGCCGATCCTCGCGCCATGCAGGTAGCCATTTCCGCGTGGGATTGTTTTACTCGCGTTGGGCCGGCGGAAGGTGAGCGGGCTATCGCTCAGGCGATTGTTTATCTGGCCTGCGCGCCGAAGAGCAACGCGGTCTACACCGCCTTTAAGGCCGCGCTGGCCGACGCCCGCGATCGCCCTGATTACGACGTGCCGGTTCATTTACGCAATGCGCCGACCAAACTCATGAAAGAGATGGGCTATGGTCAGGAATACCGCTACGCGCACGATGAACCTAACGCCTACGCCGCCGGCGAGCAGTATTTCCCGCAGGAAATGGCGCAAACGCGCTATTATCAGCCAACAAACAGGGGGCTCGAGGGCAAAATCGCTGAAAAGCTCGCCTGGCTTGCCGAACTGGATCAAAATAGCCAGATAAAACGCTACCGCTAATTGTGGCGTTGCGGTAAGGTTATTACCTATATTTCCGTGGCCGTAGTTTGCGGCCATTTTTCCTATTTAAATTCGATAAGCACAGGATAAGCATGCTCGATCCCAATCTGCTGCGTACCGAGCCAGACGCAGTCGCAGAAAAACTGGCACGCCGGGGCTTTAAGCTGGATGTAGATAAACTGCGCGCTCTTGAAGAGCGTCGTAAAGTTCTGCAGGTTCAAACCGAAAACCTGCAGGCGGAGCGTAACTCCCGATCGAAATCCATTGGCCAGGCGAAAGCGCGCGGGGAAGATATCGAGCCATTACGCCTGGAAGTGAACAAGCTTGGCGAACAGCTGGATGCCGCAAAGTCCGAGCTGGAAACGCTGCTGGCGGAAATTCGCGATATCGCGCTGGCGATCCCGAACATTCCTCACGATGACGTGCCGGTGGGACGTGACGAAAACGACAACGTTGAAGTCAGCCGCTGGGGTACGCCGCGTCAGTTCGATTTCGAGGTGCGCGACCACGTTACGCTGGGTGAAATGCATGGGGGGCTGGATTTCGCCGCCGCCGTTAAGCTGACCGGTTCCCGTTTCGTGGTGATGAAAGGCCAGCTGGCTCGCCTGCACCGCGCGCTGGCGCAGTTTATGCTGGATCTGCACACCGAACAGCACGGCTATAGCGAGAACTATGTTCCTTATCTGGTGAACCAGGACACGCTGTATGGTACTGGCCAGTTGCCGAAATTCGCCGGCGACCTGTTCCATACTCGTCCGCTGGAAGAAGAAGCCGATAGCAGCAACTATGCGTTGATTCCGACCGCCGAAGTGCCGCTGACTAACCTGGTCCGCGACGAAATCATCGACGAAGACGATCTGCCGATTAAAATGACCGCCCATACTCCGTGCTTCCGTTCTGAAGCGGGTTCGTATGGTCGTGATACCCGCGGTCTGATCCGTATGCACCAGTTCGACAAAGTTGAAATGGTGCAGATCGTACGTCCGGAAGACTCTATGGCGGCGCTGGAAGAGATGACCGGCCACGCTGAGAAGGTTCTGCAACTGCTGGGTCTGCCGTACCGTAAGGTAGCGCTGTGTTCCGGCGATATGGGCTTTAGCGCCTGTAAAACCTATGACCTCGAAGTGTGGGTTCCGGCGCAGGATACCTATCGCGAAATTTCTTCCTGCTCCAACGTCTGGGATTTCCAGGCGCGTCGTATGCAGGCGCGTTGCCGCAGCAAGTCCGACAAAAAGACTCGTCTCGTTCACACTTTGAATGGTTCTGGTCTGGCGGTTGGCCGTACGCTGGTTGCGGTGATGGAAAACTATCAGCAGGCCGATGGCCGTATCGAGATCCCGGAAGTCCTGCGCCCGTATATGCGCGGCCTCGAGTATATCGGGTAATCTTTTCTGCTCTTTCCTTAAAAGCGCCTGCGGGCGCTTTTTTTATATCCTTATTGATACCGGGCAATAATCCATTCAGTGAATCCGGTGATACTCCCTTTGGATTAATACAGCATAAAAAGCCAATAAAATCCGATATATATAAAATTATATAACGATTGTCAGCTTATTGTGAGCAACCAAAGCGAGTATCTATGAAAATCAAAGCCCCCGATGCTTTACTGGCTGCCGAAGTTAGCCGACGTGGTTTAATGAAAACCACGGCGATAGGCGGCCTGGCGATGGCCAGCAACGCATTGACCTTGCCCTTCACGCGTATTGCGCACGCCGCTGATACGCTGGCGCCAGTGAGTGAGAAAGTGGTCTGGAGCGCCTGCACCGTAAACTGCGGCAGCCGCTGTCCGCTGCGCATGCACGTGGTTGATGGTGCGATTAAGTACGTAGAAACCGATAATACCGGCGATGATAACTACGACGGTCTGCATCAGGTTCGCGCCTGTCTGCGAGGCCGCTCTATGCGCCGCCGCGTCTATAACCCTGACCGGCTGAAATATCCGATGAAGCGCGTCGGCAAACGCGGTGAAGGAAAATTTGAACAAATTAGCTGGGAAGAGGCGTTCGACACTATCGCCAGCAATATGCAGCGTCTGATTAAAGATTATGGCAACGAATCTATCTATCTGAACTACGGAACCGGTACGCTCGGCGGGACTCTGACTCGTTCCTGGCCGCCAGGAAAAACGCTGATTGCTCGTCTGATGAACTGCTGCGGCGGCTATCTCAATCATTATGGCGACTATTCATCGGCGCAGATTGCGGCTGGTTTGAATTACACCTATGGCGGTTGGGCCGATGGCAATAGCCCGTCGGATATCGAAAACAGTCAGTTGGTGGTGCTGTTTGGCAATAACCCTGGCGAAACGCGCATGAGCGGCGGCGGGGTGACTTACTACCTTGAACAGGCGCGGCAGAAATCCAATGCCCGCATGATCATTATCGATCCGCGTTATACCGATACCGGCGCCGGGCGTGAAGATGAATGGATCCCGATTCGTCCGGGAACCGACGCGGCGCTTATTTCAGCGCTGGCTTGGGTGATGATTACTGAAAATCTGGTCGATCAGCCCTTCCTCGATAAATACTGCGTCGGCTACGATGAGAAAACCCTGCCTGCCGATGCGCCGGCGAATGGACATTATAAAGCTTACATCCTTGGTCAGGGTTCCGACGGTATCGCTAAAACGCCGGAGTGGGCATCCACCATTACCGGGATACCGCGTGAGCGCATTGTGAAGCTGGCTCGCGAGATAGCGACGGCGAAACCGGCGTATATCAGCCAGGGGTGGGGACCTCAGCGTCACGCCAACGGCGAAATCGCCACCCGCGCCATCTCCATGCTCGCCATTCTGACTGGCAACGTAGGGATTAACGGCGGCAATAGCGGCGCGCGTGAAGGTTCATATAGCCTGCCGTTCGAACGTATGCCGACGCTGGAAAATCCGGTTGAGACCAGCATCTCTATGTTTATGTGGACCGATGCGATTGAACGTGGTCCGGAAATGACCGCGCTGCGTGATGGCGTACGCGGCAAAGATAAGCTCGACGTGCCGATCAAGATGATCTGGAACTACGCGGGTAACTGCCTTATCAACCAGCACTCCGAGATCAACCGCACCCACGAAATCCTGCAGGACGATAAGAAGTGCGAAATGATCGTGGTAATCGACTGCCACATGACGTCGTCTGCGAAATACGCCGATATTCTGCTGCCGGACTGTACCGCCTCTGAGCAGATGGACTTCGCGCTGGACGCCTCCTGCGGCAATATGTCCTATGTCATCTTTGCCGACCAGGCGATCAAACCGCGTTTCGAATGCAAAACCATCTATGAGATGACCACCGAGTTGGCGAAACGCATGGGGGTGGCGGAGAAATTTACCGAAGGCCGGACTCAGGAAGGATGGATGCGCTATTTGTATGAGCAGTCGCGGAAAGCGATTCCCGAACTTCCGGATTTCGATACTTTCCGCCAGCAGGGCATCTTCAAGCAGCGTGACCCGCAAGGTCATCATGTGGCGTATAAAGCCTTCCGTGAAGATCCGCAGGCCAACCCGCTGACCACGCCATCGGGCAAAATCGAGATCTATTCCCAGGAGCTCGCTAAAATCGCCGCGACCTGGGAGCTGCCGGAAGGCGATGTCATCGATCCGCTGCCGATCTACACTCCTGGGTTTGAAAATTACAACGATCCGTTGTCCGCCAAATATCCGTTACAGCTGACGGGATTCCACTACAAGTCTCGTGTCCACTCAACTTATGGCAACGTTGATGTCCTGCAGGCAGCCTGCCGTCAGGAGATGTGGATCAATCCGATCGATGCGAAGACGCGCGGCATCGTCAATGGCGATCGCATTCGTATTTTCAACGACCGCGGCGAAGTCCATATCGAAGCGAAAGTGACGCCACGTATGATGCCGGGCGTCGTCGCGCTGGGCGAGGGCGCCTGGTATAACCCGGACGCCTCACGCGTGGATCAGGCCGGCAGCATTAACGTGCTGACCACCCAACGTCCGTCGCCGTTGGCGAAAGGCAACCCATCGCATACCAACCTCGTCCAGGTTGAAAAGCTGTAAGGAGTAACCGATGACAACTCAGTATGGATTTTTTATCGATTCCGCCCGTTGCACCGGTTGCAAAACCTGCGAGCTGGCCTGTAAAGACTACAAGAACCTGACGCCGGACGTCAGCTTCCGTCGTATCTACGAGTATGCCGGCGGCGACTGGCAGGAGGACAACGGCGTCTGGAATCAGAACGTTTTTGCCTACTACCTTTCCATCGCCTGTAACCACTGTGAAGACCCGGCGTGCACCAAGGTCTGTCCGAGCGGGGCGATGCACAAGCGCGAAGATGGTTTTGTGGTGGTCAATGAAGAGGTGTGCATTGGCTGTCGCTACTGCCATATGGCCTGCCCGTATGGCGCGCCGCAGTACAACGCCGCTAAAGGGCATATGACCAAATGCGACGGCTGTCACGAACGCGTCGCACAAGGAAAGAAACCGATTTGCGTCGAGTCCTGCCCGCTGCGGGCGCTGGACTTCGGGCCGATTGCCGAACTGCGTGAAAAGCACGGCCAACTGGCCGCCGTGGCGCCGCTGCCGTCGGCGCACTTCACCAGGCCGAGCATTGTGATAAAACCAAACGCCAACAGCCGTCCGTGCGGCGATACCACCGGCTATCTGGCCAATCCGAAGGAGGTCTAAAATGGGAAATGGATGGCATGAATGGCCGCTGATGATTTTCACGGTCTTCGGTCAATGCGTCGCCGGGGGCTTTATCGTTCTCGCGCTGGCGTTGATGAAGGGCGAACTTTCGCGCGAGCAGCGGCGGCGGGTGATAATGAGCATGTTTGGGCTATGGGTGTTAATGGGGATCGGTTTTATCGCCTCCACCATGCACCTTGGTTCGCCAATGCGCGCGTTTAATTCGCTGAACCGCGTTGGCGCATCCTCGTTAAGCAATGAAATAGCCAGCGGCGCGCTTTTCTTCGCCGTCGGCGGGATTGGCTGGCTGCTGGCGGTGGTAAATAAATTACCGTCCGGGCTGCGTAATCTGTGGCTGGTCGTCACCATGATCCTCGGCGTCATCTTTGTCTGGATGATGATCCGCGTATATAACACTATCGATACCGTACCCACCTGGTACACCATCTGGACACCGCTCAACTTCTTCCTGACCCTGTTTATCGGCGGGCCGCTGTTGGGTTACCTGCTGCTGCGTGTCGCGGGTGTGGACGGTTGGGCGATGCGTTTATTGCCGGTGATCATGCTGGTGGCGTTAGTGATTAGCGTGACCGTCGCGCTGATTCAGGGCAGCGAGTTGGCGACGATCCATAGTTCAATCCAACAGGCCTCGGCGCTGGTGCCGAATTATGGTTCCTTAATGGCATGGCGGACGGTCGCGTTAGTTCTGGCGTTGGTCTGCTGGATTGTACCGCAGCTTAAAGGTTATCAACCCGCATTGCCGCTTCTGGGGTTGGCGTTTGTGCTGGTGCTGGTCGGCGAGATGATTGGCCGCGGCGTATTCTATGGTCTGCATATGACCGTCGGTATGGCTATCGCCAGTTAATAACGTGAAATCACGCCGGAAGCCTATTCCGGCGTGATTAAAAAATGCGGTTGATTCATGAAATTTTTCTACTGATATTCCCACTATAGTTTTCCAATAAATTAATAAAAACAATGGAATAATATAAAGAATAATTCCGTTGCCGTTCCGCTGGATAAAAAACTTCTATCGTTGCCCTGAAAACCGCGTCAGGCCTGAATTCTGGCGGATTGACAATGTTTACAGCAGTGGCATGATGCGCACGAAATCTGAACTTCCTCACGGTTAATACCCATGACCATCTACACTCGCCCAGTGCAAATGTTGCTCTGTGGCCTGCTTCTGTTGACGCTGGCAATCGCGGTTTTAAATACGCTTGTCCCGCTGTGGCTCGCCCATGAAAATATGCCAACCTGGCAGGTTGGGATGGTCGGCTCTTCTTATTTCACCGGTAATCTGGTGGGAACACTATTTGCCGGTTGGGTCATTAAACGTCTGGGGTTTAACCGTAGCTATTATCTGGCGTCATTAATTTTTGCTGTCGGCTGCGTTGGTCTGGGTATCACACTCGGCTTCTGGACATGGCTGAGCTGGCGTTTTATCGCCGGCGTGGGCTGTGCAATGATTTGGGTGGTGGTCGAAAGCGCACTGGTGTGCAGCGGTACTTCCCGCAGCCGCGGTCGACTGCTGGCGGCGTACATGATGGTCTATTACATCGGTACCGTGTTGGGCCAACTGATGGTCAGCAAATTACCGACCGATTTAATGAGCGTGCTGCCGTGGGTTACCGGCCTGGCGCTGGCGGCGATCCTGCCGCTAATGTTTACACGTATTATGAGCCAGGCCGACGAGCCGCATGAAACGGTACGTATCTGGCCGATGCTGAAACTGCGTCAGGCGCGCCACGGTGTGAATGGCTGCATCATCTCCGGCATCGTGCTTGGTTCACTGTACGGCCTGATGCCGCTGTGGCTAAATCATCAGGGCGTCAGCGATTCGGGTATTGGTTTCTGGATGGCGGTGATGGTTAGCGCAGGCATTCTCGGGCAGTGGCCGGTCGGGCGTCTGGCTGACCGCTATGGCCGCCTGCTGGTGCTGCGCGTACAGGTCTTTGTGGTGATTCTGGGCTGTCTGGCGATGCTGAGCCAGGCGGCAATGGCGCCAGCGCTTTTTGTACTCGGCGCATCCGGTTTTACTCTGTATCCGGTGGCGATGGCCTGGGCCTGCGAGAAGGTTGAACACCATCAACTGGTGGCGATGAACCAGGCGCTGCTGATGAGCTATACAATTGGCAGCCTGCTGGGGCCGACCCTGACGGCGATGTTGATGCAGAACTTCTCGGATAATCTGCTGTTTATCATGATCGCCAGCGTATCGTTTATCTATCTGCTGACCCTGCTGCGCAAAGCCGGGCATCATCCGACGCCGGTGGCACACGCGTAACCAATCTGGCGCGCGGCGAAGGCCGCGCGTAGTCCGTTTTGATTAATGAATATTTCTGCGGGCAGACGGTATCGCGCTCATGATGAGGCGTTATCGGCGGGATTGATACTATTATAGTTGCGGGCCGTGGTGAGAGTACCTCCGGCCCGCTGCCGGTTTAGTACATCACCTTATGGCCATATTGCTCCAGGATGCCTTTTACCCGCTCCATGGTCTCTTTCTTCGGTGGGTGTACGCCGTCAAGTTTGTACTCTTCGCCCATTGCCACCCATTTGTGTTTACCCAGCTCATGGTAGGGCAGGAGTTCGATTTTCTCGACGTTACCCATATCGCGGGTAAACTCACCCAGACGATGCGCGGAATCGTCATCATCAGACCAGCCGGGAACCACGACGTAGCGGATCCACACGTTAATCCCTTTCTTCGACAGATACTGTGCGAACTCCAGCGTACGATGGTTAGAAACGCCGACCAGGTTCTGGTGGATTTCATCGTTCATCTGCTTAAGGTCAAGCATCACCAGATCGGTGACTTCCAGCAGCTCGTCAATCACCGGATCGTAGCGACGTACGAAGCCGTTGGTATCCAGGCAGGTGTGGATACCTTCTTTTTTACAGGCGCGGAACCAGTCGCGGACAAATTCAGCCTGCAGGATCGCCTCGCCGCCGGAGGCGGTGACGCCGCCGCCGGAAGCATTCATAAAGTGGCGATAGGTCACCACTTCTTTCATCAATTCTTCAACGGTGATTTCTTTACCGCCATGGGTATCCCAAGTGTCGCGGTTATGGCAGTAAAGGCAGCGCATCAGGCAGCCCTGGAAGAAGGTAATAAAGCGGATGCCTGGGCCATCGACGGTGCCACAGGATTCAAAGGAGTGAATACGACCAATAGTTGACATTGCGGTGATATCTCCGGGTTCGGCCCTCCAGGGCCTGTGATGCACAGCTCAAACCGGCTGTGTTAAGTCTGTTTTGACAGGTACCCAAAGTATAGATAACTGGCAAAGCAGGCTGCGGCAGGGAATCACGTGTTAAAAAGGCCCCACTGATGTGGGGCCTTTATTGTACGCTTTTTCAGTCAGACAGGGAATTACATGGTCTGAGTGAAGGTACGGGTAATAACATCCTGCTGCTGTTCTTTAGTCAGGGAATTAAAACGTACTGCGTAGCCAGATACACGGATGGTCAGCTGCGGATATTTTTCCGGGTTTTCCATCGCGTCGAGCAGCATTTCACGGTTCATCACGTTAACGTTCAGGTGCTGACCACCTTCGATGGATGCTTCGTGGTGGAAGTAACCATCCATCAGACCAGCCAGGTTGGTCTTACGAACTTCGTCGTCTTTACCCAGTGCGTTCGGAACGATAGAGAAGGTGTAGGAGATACCATCTTTAGCGTAAGCAAACGGCAGTTTAGCAACGGAAGTCAGAGACGCTACAGCACCTTTCTGGTCACGACCGTGCATCGGGTTAGCACCCGGTCCGAACGGCGCGCCAGCACGACGACCGTCTGGGGTGTTACCAGTTTTCTTACCATACACAACGTTAGAAGTGATGGTCAGAACAGACTGAGTCGGGATAGCGTCACGGTAGGTGTGCAGTTTCTGAATTTTCTTCATGAAACGTTCTACCAGGTCAACAGCCAGGTCATCTACACGCGGATCGTTGTTACCAAACTGCGGGTATTCGCCTTCGATTTCGAAGTCGATAGCCAGACCGTCTTCGTCACGAATCGGTTTAACTTTCGCATATTTGATTGCAGACAGGGAGTCAGCAGCAACGGACAGACCAGCGATACCACACGCCATGGTGCGGATAACGTCACGGTCGTGCAGCGCCATCAGAGAGGCTTCGTAGCTGTACTTGTC
>OKVX01000331.1_pt1 | contig 24989 bp, 25 predicted proteins | sample 1606941 | NCBI WGS metagenome assembly OKVX01 (sample SAMN03281016, study PRJEB24777) | human gut metagenome | isolation source: fecal sample PR161 from 1 month old female Malay infant, caesarean... | reverse complement strand
AAGCCGAGGATCGCCGCCATGCGGAACGCCATCTCCGAGGAGTCGACGTCGTGATACGAGCCAAACGTCAGCGTCGCCTTAACATCTACGACCGGATAGCCCGCCAGCACGCCGCTGTTCATCGCTTCCCGCAGCCCTTTCTCTACGGACGGGATATACTCGCGCGGTACCACGCCGCCCTTGGTGGCATCTTCAAATACAAAACCACTTCCGGGCTCCAGCGGCTCCAGGCTCAGGACCACATGACCGTACTGCCCTTTCCCGCCGGACTGTCGGACAAATTTCCCTTCAATATCCTTCACCGCCTTGCGCAGGGTTTCCCGGTAGGTTACCTGCGGACGACCAATGTTCGCCTCGACGCCAAACTCACGCTTCATGCGGTCGACGATGATCTCGAGGTGTAGCTCACCCATCCCGGAGATAATGGTCTGACCGGACTCCTCGTCAGTGTGCAGGCGGAAAGACGGGTCTTCCGCCGCCAGACGCTGCAGCGCAATGCCCATTTTCTCCTGATCGCCCTTGGTTTTCGGCTCAATCGCCAGCGAGATCACCGGATCCGGGAACTCCATGCGCTCAAGCGTGATCACGGCGTTCGGATCGGTGAGCGTGTCGCCGGTGGTCACGTCTTTTAACCCGACACAGGCCGCGATATCACCCGCGCGCAGTTCGTCCACCTCATGGCGATCGTTGGCATGCATCAGCACGATGCGCCCGATGCGCTCTTTCTTCTCTTTCACCGGGTTATAGACCGCATCGCCTTTGCGCAGCACGCCAGAGTAGACCCGGATAAAGGTCAGCTGCCCGACGTACGGGTCGCTCATCAGCTTGAACGCCAGCGCCGAGAACGGCTCATCATCACTCGGATGACGCTCCGCGTGCTGCCCTTTTTCATCAACGCCGTCAATGGCCGGCACGTCCAGCGGGGACGGCATCAGCTCAATCACCGCATCCAGCATGCGCTGCACACCTTTGTTTTTAAAGGCGCTGCCGCACAGCATCGGCTGGATTTCGCCCGAGATGGTGCGAATGCGCAGCCCCTGGATAATTTCCGCCTCCGTCAGGTCGCCCGTTTCCAGGTATTTGTCCATCAGTTCATCGCTGGCTTCCGCCGCCGCGGAGACCATTTTTTCCCGCCACTCCTGGGCGGTACTGACTAAATCGTCCGGCACGGGGGCATAGGTAAACACCATACCCTGCGTCGCATCGTCCCACAGAATGGTGCGCATCTTGATGAGATCCACCACGCCGGTGAAATGATCTTCGGCACCCACCGGGATGACAATCGGCACCGGATTGGCCTTCAGGCGCTCCTGCATCATCCGCACGACGCGGAAGAAATCGGCACCCGGACGGTCCATTTTGTTGACGAAGGCCAGACGCGGTACGTGATATTTATTGGCCTGACGCCAGACGGTTTCCGACTGCGGCTGCACGCCACCCACGGAGTCATACACCATCACCGCGCCGTCGAGCACGCGCATGGAACGCTCCACCTCAATGGTGAAGTCCACGTGCCCCGGAGTGTCGATGATGTTGATCCGGTGCGGCTCAAAGCCTCTGTCCATGCCTGGCCAGAAGCAGCTGACCGCCGCGGACGTAATGGTGATCCCGCGCTCTTGCTCCTGCGCCATCCAGTCGGTGGTTGCCGCGCCATCGTGTACTTCACCCAACTTGTGGCTCATCCCGGTATAAAACAGGATGCGCTCAGTGGTGGTGGTTTTACCGGCATCGATATGCGCGGAGATACCGATGTTGCGATAACGTTCGAGAGGAATGGGTCGGGGCATGATATTTCCTTAGTCACTATGACGTGTTTGTGACGACCGGGATGGTCGTGCATTGGTTCGTTTGCTATAATAGTCCTATTGTACGAGTATTATCGAACTATTTTTTAAGGGTTGACCTATTGTTGATATAGCTCAATCTGACATCACGCGCAGGAAAACGATGATCCCTAACCACCCTGAAACTGAACAAATACTGCTGGAAAATGTGCTGTTTGCCCTCGGCAACCCGCTCCGGCTATCGATTATTCGCCGGCTCGCCGATGGCAGCGAACTCAGCTGTAACGCACTGCGCCCGGAAGATGTGGTGAAGTCCACGATGACCCACCACTGGCGCGTGTTACGCGACAGTGGGGTCATCTGGCAGCGTCCGCAGGGACGAGAAAATATGATTTCACTGCGTCGGGAGGATCTGGATGCCCGTTTTCCCGGGCTGATGGAAATACTGCTAAAGGCCAAAAGCGCTGCCGGAAACTAGCTCCAGCAGCCTTTTGCGTGGCGTTTTAGTGCTGCATGCCCGACTGCTGCGAGAATTCATCGTCGGTTAAGCCAGCCCGAGGGGGCGCGGAGATTTTTTTAGGGGCATATCTGTCCGGCACGCCCTCAGGACGCGTCTTGAAGCGACGGTGCAGCCACATATACTGCTCCGGCGCCATCAGCACCGCGCGCTCGATCGCCCGGTTCATCTGGGTTGCGACAGACTCTTTATCCGCACCCTGCAATGACGCGCTGATATCTTCAAGAATAATCAGCTCGTACCCTGTACCGTCCTCTCTGCGGCGCGGCACAAACGGAATAACGGCAGGCTTAGCGCTTTTGACCAGCATATAGCTGCCCGCCGTCGTGGCGGCATCCGGGACGGCGAAGAATGGCGCAAACACGCTGTTGGCTTTGCCATAGTCATGATCCGGCGCGTACCAGAGAATTTCATTCTGCTTCAGGGCACGGATCATGCCTTTTAAATCATGACGATCCAGCATGGTTTTATTCGAACGCAGACGACCGCGCGTTTGTAGCCAATCCAGGAGCGCATTATTGTTGGGACGATAAACCCCAATACCGGGGTTAAGCATGCCAAATATCCGCGCGCCCAGCTCAAGCGTCAGAAAATGCATGCCAACCAGCACCACGCCCTTTCCCTGCGCCCTGGCCTGCTCCATATGTTCGTAACCGCGCACGGTAAAGCATTTACGCACCCGCCATTCAGGCCAGAACCACGCCATGCCGGTTTCGATTACCCCCATTCCCACGGATTCAAAATTTCGCTGCAGCAAAGATTCACGCGCTTCTGCTTCCATCTGCGGAAAGCAAAGCTCCAGGTTGCGGCGGGCAATCTCGACACGGCGCGGTAGAAGGCGCATGGCTAACCGGCCCAGAACGTGGCCGAGTCTGAACAACAGCGAGTAAGGCAGCAGCATGATAAGCCACAGGGCGGCGATGCCTGTCCAGCTTAGCCAGTATCGCGGGTGGAAAAAAGCAGGTGAAAACCGGGGTAATTTTGTCATGAGAAAATTATCCTTTAATGTGACTGTCCTTAATTGATTCTGTTGTCGATCTTTCCTAAGGATTGATTAAATGTCGGTCGTGAACGTTAAGTGTAACGGATCAGATAAAACTTATTTTTATCGTTTTTTGCGAAAAGAAGGCGTAAGCGGCAGGAGAAACCGGGTAAGACGATGACCTCACCCGGCGAAAGATTACATTGAATACCCGGGCTTTTTAATCAACTCGTCCAGCTTCGGTCCGATATCGGTATCCCAGACCTGTGCCTTCCAGTCTTCCGGGTTTACCTGGTTCAACGCCACCGATACTGAACCGTCTTTGCTGTTGAAATGGCGAATTATCACCTCGGCGATATCTGCCGCCAGCGCGTTTTTTTGCTCGTCGTTAAGATCGCGGGGAAAACATTTGATATCTACGTGTGGCATATGCAGGCTTCCTGTTATGTGTGAGCAATCCACGTTATCAGATAATGTTGTTTGCCTTTAACACCTTGTGCAGTTCCGGCAGCTGACACACGGTATCCGCAATCGCCGTAAGCTTCGGCGTATTTGTCGCAAACCACTCATGGCGAGGCCCCCAGGTGCGCGCCACCGCAATATACACATCCAGCAGCGTCAGCCGTTCACCCAGCGCAAACGGCGCGGCCTTAAGCTGATTTTCAAACCACAGATAGAGGGATTTCCGGTACTCAATGCAGTTTTTCTGCAGCTGTTCCGGCGCATCGGGCACCCAGCGTTCGGGATAATCGGCATAGGTAAAGGTGGGATAGATGTTCGCCACGAACCAGATAAGCAGACGCTGAAACTGCTGACGCTCGGCCTGCCCCACGGGCGGGGCGAGATCGGGACAGCGGTCGAGCACCATCAGGGCAATCGCCGCCGTTTCGGTCATGATGGCGCCATTTTCCAGCTCCAGCGTGGGCACCTGGCACAGCGGGTTGAGTTTTTGCAGCAGTTCACGCTGCGGGCCGGGCTGGTCAAACCCGTCAACGTTCACAAATTGATAAGGGATATCAGCCAGGGTCAGCATCACTTCACTGATTGCCGAGCCCCAGCCGGGTACGCCATAGAGTTTCATCATGTTGCCCCCTCAGGAGTGAAAATCCTAAGTGTAGAGCACCATTAGTAGGTTATCCCAGGCGGGTTGACCTCCGATTGCGCCACCGTTTCGCCCTGCTCCCCCCAGCGCGCCAGCACCTTCTGGTAATCACCGCGCTCAATCGCCCCGTTCAGCGCGGCCTGCAGCGCGTACACCAGCCCATTGCCTTTTTTGGTCGTGGTGGCGACATAAGCTTTTTTCGGACCTAAACCGACCACGCGGGTTTTGCCGGTGAGCGCCGCTTTGTAAGCTGAAACCGACTGAGGGCCAAAGAACACGTCCGCCCTGCCGGACTGGATATAGAGATTGCCCGAGGCATCGTCGTGGAGATAGACCGGCAGCGCAGGCGCTCGCCCCGCCTTTTTATTCTCTTCGTTCCAGCCCAGCAGGATGCGCTCCTGATTGGTGCCCGAGCCGACAATCACCTTTTTCCCGGCCAGATCTTCCGCGCTTTTGATTGATTGAATCTCGCTGGTGGACTTAACTGAAAACGCCAGCGAATCGACGCGGTAGGTCGCAAAATCAAACTTCTCTTTACGCTGTTCGGTCACCGCAATGTTCACCAGCGCCACGTCGTAGCGCCCGGAAGCGATGCCCAGCGGCCAGTCTTCCCACGCCGTTGGCACCAGCTTTAGCTTCAGCCCCAGGCTGCCCGCCAGCAGGCGGGCGATATCCGGGTCGCTGCCAATCCGCATGCGGTTATCGCTGGCCAGCAGCGCCAGCGGCGGGGAGTTCAGCATCGAGACGGCGACCGTCAGCGTACCCGGCTCAACGAATTTATAACCGGCGGGGATCTTCGCCACGGCCTGCCGATCCACCGTCACCGGCAGCGGCTGCTCGTTGGCTTTCAGATCGATGCTGGCGTGGCTTGCCGTTGTGAAGACCAGCCCCGCCAGAAGTCCGTATTTCATCTGCGCTCCTTACAGCACTTTTGACAGGAACTGGCGCGTTCGCGCGTGCGACGGACGGTTCAATACCGCGTCGCTGCTGCCCTGCTCCACGATTTTCCCGTCGACCATAAACACCACCTGATCCGCCACCTCGCGGGCAAAACCGATCTCGTGGGTGACCACCACCAGCGTAGTGCCGGACCGGGCCAGTTTTTTGATCACGTCCAGCACCTCTCCCACCAGCTCCGGATCCAGCGCGGAAGTCGGCTCATCAAATAGCATCACGCGGGGGCGTAGCGCCAGCGCGCGGGCAATCGCAATGCGCTGCTGCTGCCCGCCGGAGAGATGGCGAGACCAGGCATCGGCCTTATCCCGCAGCCCGACCACATCCAGCAGGCTGTATGCCCTTTCCACCGCCTCTTTTTTGCTGAGCTTCTTATGCGCGATGGGCGCCTCAATCAGGTTTTCCAGCACCGTGAGGTGAGGAAAGAGATTGAAGTTCTGAAACACATAGCCCACGTTGACGCGCTGCCTGAGGATCTCTTTCTCCTTCAGCTCATAGAGCTTGTCGCCCTGACGACGGTAGCCAATGTAGTCCCCGTCGATCTGAATAAAGCCTTCGTCGACGCGCTCCAGATGGTTAATGGTGCGCAGCAGCGTCGATTTACCCGAGCCTGAGGGTCCGAGAATGACCGTCACGGAACCGGGCGGGATCTCAAGCGAAACGTTGTCGAGCGCCTTATGGCGACCAAAAAACTTGCTGACGCCGGTAATCGAGATATGTCCTTCAGGAGAGGCTTGCATGGATAGACTCCTGTGCTGGCGTGGTGGTGACGGAACGGGTGCGACGGGCGGCACGGTTCTGATTAACCGCAGAGCGGCGTTCGCTGCGGGCGAGTGCGCGTTCAACACCGTACTGGATAGCGGACAAGACGGTGGTAATCACCAGGTACCAGGCGGCACCGACCATCAGCAGCGGGATCACCTCCTGCGTGCGGTTGTAGATCATCTGGATGGTATAGAACAGCTCCGGCATTGCCAGGACGTAGACCATCGCCGTTCCCTTGGCGAGGCTGATAATTTCATTGAACCCGGACGGCAGAATGGTGCGCAACGCCTGAGGCAGGATTATCCGCACCGTACGTCGCCAGGCCGGCAGGCCAAGCGCGGCGGCGGCCTCATACTGCCCGTGATCGACGCCGAGGAATCCACCGCGAATGATCTCGGCGGTATAGGCGCTCTGCACCAGCGTTAGCCCCACCACGGCAGTGGAGAACTGCCCGAGCACGTTAATGGTTTCAAAGCTGCCCCAGCTAATGCTGGTGAACGGCACGCCGAGGGAGAGCGTGTCGTAGAGATAGGAAAAGTTGTAGAGAATGATCAGCACCACGATCAGCGGCAGCGAGCGAAACAGCCAGATATAGCCCCACGCCAGGCTGCTCAGCAGCCATGACGAGGAGAGTCTCGCCAGCGCCAGCATGCCGCCCAACACCACGCTCAGCGCGGTACCGATCAGGGTAAGCAGCAGAGTCTGCCCTACACCTTCGAGAATAACCGGGTCGAAGAACCAGCGGGCAAACACCGCCCACTCCCAGCGCGGGTTGAAAGCGACGGACTGGATCACGATCGCCAGGACAAACAGCGCCACCGCGGCGCCGACGGTCCGCAGCGGATAACGCGCCGGGACCACCTTAATGGTTTCAACGTTGCTCATCGTCGTTCCTCATGCGGTTTTACTGAACGCTTCGCGTACCAGCGTTTTAGTGAAGCGCAGCCGACCGTCAAACGGCGGCTGGCTGTACTCTTCCGGATCCCGGTTCAGATCAAACTGTGGCTGGTAGCCCTGGCTGAGATAGAGCCTGACCGCTTCCGGCTGGCGAAAACCGGTTGTCAGGTAGATTTGGCTGTAACCTGCCAGCACCGCCCTGCGCTCCAGCTCCTGCACTACGCGTCCGGCAAGCCCCTGCTGACGCAGGGTTTTGTCCGTCCAGATGCGCTTGATTTCCGCGGTGCGTTCGTCGAAGAGTTTGTACGCACCGGTGGCGATGATTTTTCCGTCACGCTCCAGAACGATAAACAGCCCCTGCGGCGCTAAATACCACTCGGTGAGTTCTACTTCCGCGTCTTTAGAGAAGTAGTCACCGTAGCGGGCGGCATATTCACCGAACAGCCCCTCGATAATGGGCTGAAGTTCGGCATCTTCCGGTGAAACGTCACGAAATTGTTCACGCATAGCGCCTCCTTAATCACCCAGGCCATCAGGATTCACTTCTGACTGCGGAATACGCTCAACGCCTTCCCCCCAGCGGTTCAGCACTTTGTCGTAATCGCCGTTTTTGATGACGCCGTTCAGCGCGGTTTGCACCGGCTCAACCAGCCCGCTGCCTTTCTTCAGCGTCACCGCAATGTGCGCCGCCTTCGGCCAGCCGCCGTCGACGCTGCCCACCAGTTTGGTTTTCCCGTTCAGCGCCGCCTTCCATGCGCCAATCACGTTCGGGCCAAAGTAGGCATCCGCGCGCCCGGACTGGAGCGCCAGCGTTTGCGCCGCATCGTCTTTGGTGTAGATCGGGGTAAACGGTTTCAGCCCCTTCTTCAGGTTTTCGGCATTCCATGCCAGTAGGATGGCCTCCTGATTGGTCCCGGAACCAACGATAATCCGCAGCCCGGCGATGTCCTCAGCCTTCTGAAGCGATTCGATCGGGCTGGTCGATTTCACGTAGAAGCCGAGGGAGTCCTTACGGTAGGTGGCGAAATCAAACTTCTCTTTGCGCGCTTTGGTAACGGTAATGTTGCTGATGGCGGCATCGTATTTTCCGGACGCCACGCCCAGCGGCCAGTCCTCCCAGGAGGTGGGCACCACGTTCAGCTCCAGCCCGAGGCTGTCGGCGACCAGACGGGCGACGTCAACTTCGCTTCCCAGCAGCGTTTTGTTGTCGTCGGAAAATACCGTCAGCGGCGGTTGATTGAGGCCCGCCACCGCCACGGTAAATTTCCCCGGCACGGCGAAGCGATAATCTTTCGGCAGCTGCGCTACTGCATCGCTGTTTTTGGCGGTATTGATCGGCGTTTTATTGGCCTCGATGCTCACGCCGGTGCCGTTAATGTTCACATTCTCTGCCCAGACGGCAGGGGTAAAGGCCAGCGCGAGCGCCAGAATAAGCGATGTTTTCTGCATAGCGGAGTTCTCTTTTATTGTTGTGTGAACTGGTTTTTCGGTTGGTCTAAGCCAAGGCTTTCGCGCAGCGTGGTTCCCGGGTAGTCGGTGCGGAACAGGCCGCGGGCCTGTAAAACGGGCACCACCTGGTCAACAAAGCGCGGAAAGGTATCCGGCGTACCGCCCTGGATGATGAAGCCGTCTGCGGCATAGCCTTCAAACCAGGCCTGCAGACCGTCGGCGACCTCCTCCGGCGTGCCGGAAAAGCGCGGGCGCGGCGATGCGGCCTCAAGCGCCACCTGGCGCAGGGTTAAGTTGCGCTCGCGGGCATTTCGCTTAATTTCATCGGTGGTGCTGCGGAAGCTGTTTTTGCCTAAGTCACCGATATCCGGGAACGGCTCGTCGAGCGGGTATTGGCTGAAATCGTGATGTTCAAAATAGCGCCCGAGGTAATTGAGGGCATCGGTAACCGACACCAGCGCCGCCGTGGTTTGATACTGGTTTTCCACGTCATCGGCGTCTTTACCGACAATCACGCTGACGCCCTGGAAGATATGTAAATCTGACGCGCGGCGGCCGTTTGTTTCCAGCTGCTGCTTCACGTCGCGGTAAAACGCTTTTGCCTCGTCGAGCGTTTCGTGATGCGTGAAGATGGCGTCGGCATGTTTTGCCGCCAGCTTTTTCCCGTCGTCCGACGCGCCCGCCTGAAAAACAATCGGACGCCCTTGCGGGGTGCGACCAATATTCAGCGGACCGGCGACCTGGAAGAAGTCACCGTGGTGATCGAGGGTATGCAGCCTGGCCGGGTCAAAAAACTGACCGCTCTCTTTGTTGCGAATAAACGCGTCGCCTTCCCAGGAGTCCCACAGCCCTTTCACCACGTCGAGATACTCATCCGCAATGCGATAGCGCAGCGCATGCTCGGGGTGTTTTTCGCGAGAGAAGTTCTTTGCCGACCCTTCCAGCGGCGAAGTCACCACGTTCCAGCCCGCACGTCCGTTGCTCAGATGATCGAGGCTGGCGAACTGGCGCGCCGTGGTAAAGGGTTCGCTGTAGGAGGTGGATAACGTTCCCACCAGCCCCAGACGCGTGGTGATGCTTGCCAGCGCGGATAATACCGTTAACGGCTCAAAGCGGTTTAAGAAATGCGGAATGGATTTCTCATTTATATAAAGACCGTCGGCAACGAATAAAAAATCGAGTTTGCCCTCCTCCGCTTTTAACGCCGTCTCTTTTACAAATTCAAAATTAATGCTGGCATCCGCGACCGCCGCCGGATGACGCCAGGCGGACATATTGCCCGATGCACCATGCAAAATGGTCCCAAGCCGCAGTTGACGATGTGCAGACATATTTACCTCTCCAGAATTAAACGTGTTGCAGGGCTTTTTCCGCCAGCTGTGCAAAATAGCGGGCTGCGGGCTCAATCAGGGCTTCGTCAGGATTAAACGCCGGGTGGTGTAAACCATACGGGCTATTGCTGCCGATGCTGACAAACGCGCCGGGAACAGACTGCAGGTAGACCGCAAAATCTTCCCCGCCCATATGCAGTTCCGCGTGCCGGGTTTCATAACCGGCCTCACGCGCGACCGAGGTGGCGAAGTCGGCCCAGCGCTCGTCGTTCACCAGCGCGGTGGGCCCGGCATACCAGGTGATGTCGATCTGCGCGCTGAAGGCGCTGGCAAACCCGGCGGCGATTTCGCCCACGCGAGCCTTCACGTTCTGCTGAACCTCCGTGCGGTGGGTGCGAAGCGTGCCCTCCAGCTCGACGCTTTCCGGCAGCACGTTCCAGGTGTTACCCCCTGCGATGCGCGTCACGCTCAGCACCACCGAATCCAGCGTGTTGACGTTGCGGCTGGCGACGCTTTGCAGCGCCGTCACCAGCTGGCTCGCCAGCACAATGGCGTCGTTGCCTTCGTGCGGGCGGGCCGCATGTGCGCCCTTGCCGGTGATGCGGATCACGAAGCGATCGACGTTGGCATAAAACGGTCCGCCGCGGGTGGCGAACTCACCGACCGGCAGGCCGGGCTCGTTATGCATGCCGAAGATGGCGCTGACGTCACGCAGGGCACCGGCACGCACCATGCTCTTCGCACCGCCAAAGTTCTCTTCGGCAGGTTGAAACAGGATACGCACCCGGCCGTTAAGTGAGGCTTCCCGCTCTTTGAGCTTTAACGCGGCGCCGAGGATCACGCTGGTGTGGATATCGTGTCCGCAGGCGTGCATCACGCCTGCATGCTGCGAGCTAAACGGCACGCCGCTGCGCTCTTCAATTGGCAGGGCATCAATGTCTGCCCGCAGCGCAATCAGCTTGCTACCGGTTCCGATTTCCGCCACCAGCCCGGTCGGCAGATCGTAAGGCTGCGGGGGAATACCGGCATTCGTCAGCCACTGGCGCAGGCGAGCGGTGGTCTCCACTTCCTGGCCGGACAGCTCCGGGTTCCGGTGCAGCTCACGACGCCAGGCAATCAGTTGTTCGCCGAAGCTCATACGGTGACCTCCCTGTTAAGACGCGCCTCGGCCAGCAGACGCAGAGACGCGACGCGCGTTGCCCCCTCCGCGACCGGCGTGTCGATGATAAATTCGTCAATGCCCCACTGTTCGTGCAGCGCGTTAAGCTGTTCCAGCACTGACTCAGCTGTGCCCGCCAGCAGCGACTGGGCCCGACGGGCAATGCGCACCGGCTCGCTCCCCGCCTGACGGGCAAAGGCGTAGGCCTGCTCCTCGCTGGCGACGGTTACGCGCTGGCCGTTTGCCAGCTCAACGCCCCACACTTCAACCTTCTGCGCCAGCGCGTCCGCTTCGGCCTGGGTCGGCGCGACAATCGCCTGCACCGCCACAATCACCTCCCGCGCGCTGTTCTTCCGCCAGATCGATACCACCTCGCGCAGCAGCTCCGGATCGCCGTTCAGGTGCGCGGCAAAGACGAAGTGCCAGTCGAGCGATGCGGCGAGCAACGCGCTTTCGGGGCTGGCCCCCAGCAGGAAACCTTGTGCAGGGACCGGCGGCAACGGCGTGGCGCGAACGGCCTCTTCCGCCGACTGGTTTTCAGGACGGATCCAGCGGTCGAGCTGGTCCAGCTGTTCGGCAAAGCTGCCCTTTTCCTGCTGATTCAGGCCCTGCTGAAGCGCGCGGGTTGAGAGCGGCAAACCGCCGGGGGCTTTCCCGACGCCCAGATCCACGCGACCGGGCGCCAGCGCGGCCAGCACGTTGAAGTTCTCGGCGACTTTATAAGGGCTGTAGTGTTGAAGCATTACGCCGCCGGATCCGACGCGAATGCGCTTGGTTTGCCCGAGGATCCAGGCAATCAGCAGCTCCGGCGAAGGGCTAGCAAGATGGGGAGTGTTGTGGTGTTCGGCAATCCAGAAGCGGTGATAGCCCAGATTTTCTGCCTGTTGCGCCAGCGCTAACGTCCGCGCCAGCGCATCGGCAGCCGTTTCATTTTCAGCGATGGGGCTTTTATCCAGAATGCTGATTCGCCATGACATGTTGCGTTCTCGTTTGACTTAACATGTCGACATTATTAAAGGCGTATTTCACCACTGAGAAACAATTAATTTACATTTGGTTTGCCGGAAATCAGATATATAAAACCCTACTAAGAATAAGATTTTAAGGCGGCAATCAGCGTTTCCGCCTGCCCGCGGCGGGTAATATGGACGAAGCGGATATGCCCATATTGCGGGTTTTGCAGATCGGCTTCATAACGCGTGCGGTTGTTACGCCACGTTTTCATCGTCCAGATGAGAATCGACTCTTTACTGAAGAACGCGCGCCGGAAACTCTCTTTGTTCCCGGTTCCGGGCCAAAGCTCGTGTTTATGCCAGGCCCGTTTGATTGCCCTGTTGACGGCCTGCCAGAGGGTGCGGACAAACCCATAATCCACCCACACGACAACGTCTACATTACGCCATTTAACGGGCCGCGTGCGGTTATAGTTGCCGTCGAGTACCCAGTCTGGCGACGCCTGTAGCACCTGCTCAAGCTTTTCCTGAAACTCATCGTCCGGCGTTCCCTGCCATTCGGGTCGCCAGTAGAGTCTGTCCATCTCGATATAGGGAATAGCCAGTTCGGTCGCAATCTGCTTCGCCAGCGTGCTTTTTCCACTTCCGCTGGTTCCGATGACGTTAATTTTCACCTCAGCCTCCCTGTATTTACGAAAATGAGACCGAATCATAACGTTTTCATTCTGTTAACGAAATGCTTCCTGGTATTACCGCGGCGGTGTTACTCTCCTGTCTGGCAGTCTATTTATTCCCTGAGAAACGTCTGCAGCTGGCCAGTCTGGTGCTGCTGTTTGATCAACCGCGCCTGCAGCAGGCGATTGCCGTTTTTGGCGGTTAGCCGTTCGGGTACTGTTCGTCGGTCACTTTTTCCAGCCACGTTACCGGGCTGCCGTTTACCGCTTCGGCGATGGCGATATGCGTCATCGCCGTTTGCGCACTTGCGCCGTGCCAGTGCTTCACGCCGGGTGGGATCCAGGCGATATCGCCCTGATTCAGGATTTCCGCCTCTTCGCCCCACGCCTGTAACCAGCCGCGCCCCTGCGTCACAATCAGCGTTTGTCCCAGGGGATGCGTATGCCAGGCCGTGCGCGCCCCCGGCTCAAAGGTCACGGTTGCCCCGCCGACGCTGGCAGGTTCGCTCGCCTGAAAGGGCGCGTCAATGCGAACAGCGCCGGTAAACCAGGCCTCCGGGCCTGTTGCTGAAGGTAATGAACCGCTGCGGATAATTTTCATCTTTTGCTCCTTGTTGACTGTTGCGTTAACAGTAGCGCAAAGCATTCTGGAGCATTAGGGTACATAATGAGATAGAACACATGACTGAAATTCATAAATAGAACCGCAATGCTAAAAGATAATTTCAACGACCTGCTCTCCTTTATGGTAGTGGCCCGCGAGCGCAGCTTTACGCGCGCAGCGGCGCAGCTGGGCGTCTCGCAATCGGCACTGAGTCATGCGATGCGCAAGCTTGAAGCGCGATTAGACGTTCGCCTGTTAACCCGCACAACCCGCAGCGTGGTTCCGACACCCGCGGGTGAGCAGTTCTTTTCGCGCCTCAGCCCGCATCTGCAGGAGATCGAACAGGAACTCACGGCGCTTTGCAGCACCCGCGACAAACCCGCAGGCGCTATCCGCATCGTCGCCGGCGAGCACGCGATGGACGCCGTGCTCTGGCCGGCACTGAAGGCTTTTATGCTGCAGTATCCTGAAATCAACGTCGAAGTGACGGTCGACAACGGCCTGACAGATATCGTCGATGGCCGCTTCGACGCGGGGGTACGCCTGGGTGAACAGGTGGCAAAAGATATGATTGCGGTGCGGATAGCGCCGGACATGCGCATGGCGGTCGTCGGCTCCCCGGATTACCTGGCTCGTTTTGGCGTGCCGCTCGTGCCGGAGCAGCTGGGTGAACACCGCTGTATCAATCTCCGCCTGCCCACCCGAGGGGCAGTGTATGACTGGGAGTTTGAGCGCGACGGGCGCGAGCTTCGGGTGCGGGTTGAAGGACAGCTTACACTGAGTAATCTGTCGCAGCGCATCGACGCGGCGGAGAGTGGCCTCGGATTAGCCTACGTGCCCGAGTCCTCGGTCCTGGACGCCCTTCAGTACGGACGGCTCGTCAGGGTCCTTGAGTCCTGGTGCCCCACGTTTGAAGGATATCACCTCTATTATCCAAGCCGTCGACAGCACACAACCGCGTTCAGGTTGCTTCTCGATGCCCTGCGGCAGTAAAAATTTATACCATCTGGTAATAATTAAGGGAATCTGATGATTAAATAAACAACGTCGCGATTGTTTTGACTAAAAACTCATCACGATTCAGCGTGTTGTGATCCTCCTCTGCTCTGACCACACGATTTCCTTCGACGTGCATCACTTTCGGCACGGTTATATTTTGCGTCGCTTATGAATTGCAGGTAGGATGCCTCGCCATGTTTCGCCTTATCCATACGCAGAATGACTGGGAAGGCGACATGTGTTTGCGCAGAAGCAATCGTTTGCATTGCGCTCTGCCAGGCAGGACTATCACGATAATGGTTCAGACAGGCAAACAGGTAACTCAATGAAAACAAGCAATAAAAGCGCAGCCGATCATCACGCTGCGAAACGTCGCTGGTTGAACTCCCACGAAGAGGGCTACCACAAAGCGATGGGCAACCGTCAGGTTCAAATGATCGCCATCGGCGGCGCTATCGGAACGGGTCTATTTTTAGGTGCTGGCGCGCGTCTGCAGATGGCGGGTCCGGCTCTCGCCCTGGTCTATCTGGTATGCGGGATCTTCTCTTTCTTCATTCTTCGCGCGCTGGGTGAACTGGTACTGCATCGCCCTTCCAGCGGAAGCTTCGTCTCTTACGCCCGAGAATTCCTCGGTGAAAAAGCCGCCTATGTGGCAGGCTGGATGTACTTCGTCAACTGGGCGATGACCGGTATCGTCGATATCACCGCCGTTGCGCTGTATATGCACTACTGGGGCGCGTTTGGCGATGTGCCGCAGTGGGTCTTTGCGCTTGGCGCGCTGGCGATTGTCGGCACCATGAACATGATCGGCGTGAAGTGGTTCGCGGAGATGGAGTTCTGGTTTGCGCTGGTTAAAGTGCTGGCCATCGTGGTGTTCCTGGTCGTGGGTACCGTCTTCCTCGGCAGCGGTAAGCCGCTGGATGGCAATGCCACCGGCTTCCACCTGATAACCGATAACGGCGGATTCTTCCCGCACGGTCTGCTGCCTGCGCTGGTGCTGGTTCAGGGCGTCGTGTTCGCCTTCGCCTCCATCGAGCTGGTGGGCACCGCAGCAGGTGAATGTAAAGATCCGCAGACGATGGTACCAAAAGCCATCAACAGCGTGATCTGGCGTATCGGTCTCTTCTACGTCGGCTCCGTGGTGCTGCTGGTGCTGCTGCTGCCGTGGAACGCCTATCAGGCGGGTCAGAGTCCATTCGTCACCTTCTTCTCGAAGCTGGGCGTGCCGTACGTGGGCAGCATCATGAACATCGTGGTCCTGACCGCAGCGCTCTCCAGCCTGAACTCCGGCCTCTACTCGACCGGCCGTATCCTGCGCTCCATGTCCATGGGCGGTTCTGCACCGAAGTTCATGTCCAAGATGAGCAAGCAGCACGTGCCGTACGCCGGTATTCTGGCGACGCTGGTGGTCTATGTCTTCGGCGTGTTCCTGAACTATCTGGTGCCGTCTCAGGTATTCGAAATCGTTCTGAACGTGGCGGCACTGGGGATTATCGCGTCCTGGGGCTTTATCGTGGTCTGCCAGATGCGTCTGCGCAAGGCGATTAAAGAAGGCAAAGCCGCTGACGTCAGCTTTAAGCTGCCTGGCGCGCCGGTGACCTCCTGGCTCACCCTGCTCTTCCTGTTCAGCGTGCTGGTGCTGATGGCGTTCGACTACCCGAACGGCACCTACACCATCGCGACCATTCCGCTGCTGGCCGTGCTGCTGATTGCGGGCTGGTTCGGCGTGCGTAAACGCGTTCATGAAATTCACAGCACCGCGCCGGTTCATCCTGACGATGAAAAACACGACGCCCCGCTGGTAGAAGAAACCTCGCGTTAATAAAAAAGCCGGGTGGCGGCTTCGCCTTACCCGGCCTACATTTCATGGTTTTGTAGGCCCGGTAAGCGGCAGCGCCACCGGGCAATCCCATCTTACAGCGCGATACGCATCACATCGTCAGGCTGGGTGGCTTCCTGCTGGCGGGTAGATTTCTGTTTCACCGTCACGTACAGGGTTTTGCCATCCGCTGAAAGCGCCAGGCTGTTCGGGTAGACCGGCGTGTCGAAGGTTTTAGTGACCTTATACGATTTCGCGTCAATCACGCTCACCTTACCGGCTTCACGGTGCGTCACGTAGGCTTCATTGCGGGTCGGGTTAAACAGGACCGCCAGGGATGCCGGCGCGGCGATTTTCTCGATCACGCTACCGTCTTTCAGGCTCACCACCAGCACTTCCGGCTGTTTTGAATCGGTCAGGAACGCGCGCTGACCGGCAGTGTCGAGGCTCAGGTTCAGGTAGAAGTGCTCTTTCCCGTCATCCTGCACCTTTTTACGGGCAATAATTTTATTGCTGGCCGTATCAATCGTCACCAGTTCGCCGTCCGCATTCGTGGTGTACAGACGTTTCGCCTGCGCATCCAGCGCCAGGCCGGTGCTGTAGGTGCCCGTATTGGCAATGGTTTCTTTCAGCTTCAGCGTGGCGCCATCCACGACCCAAATCACGCTCTCTTTACCGACACCGGTGATGTAAATCGTGTTGCCCGCGTCATCTGCCACCAGCTGGCGAGGCTGCAGCGGTTTGACGGTTTCGCTGCGCTGACGCCCGTCCAGCACCAGCCGCCCTTTTACGTCACCCGTTTTTGCATCAATCGCGGTTACCGCGCCGTTGATCGTATTGCCAAACCACAGCGTTTGAGTCGCCTTGTCAAAGGTGGCGCCAAAGGGTTTCAGATCGCTATGGATTGCCTGCGTCACGTCCAGCGTGACCGGATCAAGACGGTAGACAACCCCGCCCTTGTCGGTTTTACGGCTTTGCGAGGTTGCCACCCACAGCGCATTCTCCTGCTGGCTCACGGCCATTTCATACGCCCCTTTGCCCACCGCTTTACGCAGTACCTCTTCGGCGGCATGCACCTGGAACGTCCCGGCAAGCAGTAAAGTGGCAGACAGCAGCGACAGGCTCAGACGCGGCGAGCACAGTTGACGTAAAGACATATCAATTCCTTTTCTGAAAAGTGGGGTTGGGCTGACATCACTTCCGGCAGACAACGTCATGGCATTGTCTTTTAATAATGAGAATAGTAATCATTAATGTGTTAAATGTGGAGTTTTTCTTTCCCGCTTCGCCTTCCATTAACGCAATGTGCGGTTATAGTTTTCAAAACTTTTACAAAACCTTTAACATATATGGACATGTTCCATTTGGTTCGTTTATACACCACAACCGGTTTTATTCATGAAAATCATTTCTGCCCGTAAGGCTTCTCTCCCGCTGCTGCTGGTTCCTGTTATTTTTGCGCCGGTCACCGCCGTGAGCGCAGAGGAACAGACCATGATCGTCAGCGCCACGCCGCAAACCGTATCGGAGCTCGATACTCCGGCCGCGGTCAGCGTCGTCAATGGCGACGATATGCGCCAGGCCGCGCCCCGCATTAACCTGTCTGAATCCCTTGGCAGCGTACCCGGGCTGCAAATTCAGAACCGTCAAAACTACGCCCAGGATCTCCAGCTTTCGATGCGCGGATTTGGCGCCCGCTCAACCTTCGGGGTGCGCGGTATCCGTATGTACGTCGATGGTATTCCAGCCACCATGCCGGACGGACAGGGTCAGACCTCCAACATCGACCTTTCCAGCGTGGAGAGCGTTGAAGTGCTGCGCGGACCCTTCTCAGCCCTGTACGGCAACGCCTCTGGCGGCGTAATCAACATCAACACCCAGACCGGGCAGCAGCCGCCGACCATTGAAGCCAGCAGCTATTACGGCAGTTACGGGACCTGGCGCTATGGCATGAAAGCCACCGGCGCGATGGGTGACGGCACCCACGCCGGGGACGTGGATTACACCGTCTCCACCACCCGCTTCACCACCAAAGGCTACCGCGACCACAGCGGCGCGCGGAAAAATCTCGCTAACGCCAAACTGGGTGTACGGATTGACGACGCCAGCAAGCTGACGCTGATTTTCAACAGCGTGGACATGAAGGCCAACGATCCGGGTGGACTGAATTACCAGGAGTGGCGGGACAACCCGCGTCAGTCGCCGCGCGGCGATCAGTACAACACCCGTAAGACCATCAAGCAGACCCAGGCCGGCCTGCGCTACGATCGCCAGCTCAGCGTTCAGGACGACCTGAGCGTGATGATGTACGCCGGCGAGCGTGAAATGACGCAGTACCAGTCGATTCCGTATCAGCCGCAGCTAAAAGCCACTCACTCCGGCGGGGTGATTGATATGCAGCGCCACTATCAGGGCGTGGACACTCGCTGGACACACCGCGGCGAGCTGCTGGTGCCGGTGACCTTCACCACCGGTCTGAACTACGAAAACATGAGCGAAGACCGTCGCGGATACGAGAACTTCGTGATGCGCAACGGCGTGCCGGACTACGGCGTCAAAGGCGATAAACGTCGTGACGAACGCAACCTGATGTGGAACGTCGATCCTTATCTGCAAACGAGCTGGCAGCTGACGCAGAAACTCTCTGTCGATGCGGGTGTTCGCTACAGTTCGGTCTGGTTTGATTCCAACGACCACTACGTTACGCCGGGCAACGGCGATGACAGCGGTGACGCGAGCTACCACAAGTGGCTCCCGGCGGGCGCCGTGAAGTATGCGGTGACGGATGCGTGGAACCTCTACGCTGCCGCAGGGCGTGGCTTTGAAACGCCAACCATCAACGAGCTCTCCTATCGCGCCGATAACCAGGGCGGTTTGAATATTGGCCTGAAGCCGTCCACGAATAATACGTATGAAGTGGGCAGCAAAACCCGCATCGGCAACGGCCTGCTGACGGCGGCGCTGTTCCGCACCGACACGGATGACGAGATCGTGGTGGATTCCAGTTCCGGCGGCCGTACAACCTATAAAAATGCCGGGAAAACCCGTCGTCAGGGTGTGGAAGTTTCCCTGGATCAGCAGTTCGCTGAGAACTGGAAGCTGAAGATGGCGTGGACGTACCTGGATGCCACCTACCTGACTAACGTCTGCAGCGACGCAGACTGTAACGGTAACCGAATGCCGGGGATTGCGCGCAACATGGGCTTCGCCTCGTTTGGCTGGCAGCCAGAGGAAGGCTGGTATGCGGGGACAGACGTGCGCTACATGAGCGATATCATGGCCGACGACGAAAACACCGCGAAAGCGCCGTCCTATACGGTAGTCGGGCTGAATACCGGGTATAAATTTAACTACGGCAACTGGGGAATGGACGTCTTTGGCCGCGTCGATAACCTGTTCGACAAAGAGTACGCGGGCTCGGTAATTGTCAACGAGTCCAACGGTCGTTATTACGAGCCTGCACCAGGCCGAAACTATGGCGTCGGGCTGTCGGTCTCTTATCGCTTCGAGTAAGCAAAAAGAAAAGTTTATTTTATAAATGAAATAACCCTCCTGATGGCATTAAGCCATCAGGAGTTATTCACCAGATAAATAATTAGCGGCGGTATATAGTCGCTCTAATAAATAATCTCTCAGTTAAAATATTGTCGCTGTAAAAGAGAATCTGCTTCATCAATCAACTTATCAATCGCCTTCTGGCTCGCATCAACATCTCTCCGCTCAAGGGCCGAAAGAAGCTCGTCATAGTGATACGTTGCCGTTTTGATGTCGTTAAGTTCGTGATGCAGGTAGTTCATGCAGGGCCTGATGCGGACCCATAGCTGTTCAATTAAGGCATTACGCGTAGGCATTTCCGCATACTGATAAAGCGTAAACCTGAAGATACGATTCGCATGCAATGCCTGCTGAACGTTTCCATTGCGCATGGCCTCATGGAAGGCCTCTGACATTTTGCGCAACGCCTCCAGCTTGCCGTCTGACATCTTCTGGCATGCTGCGGCGACCGCCATTGGCTCAAGCTGTTTTCTGATGGCGTTAATCTCGTTATAACGCTCCAGCGTTACTTCAGGGACCAGAAACGCCTGTGCGGGCGTGGCGTGAAGCGCGCCTGAGGAGACCAGGCGCAGCAGCGCTTCGCGGACCGGCGTAATACTGGTGCCTAATTTATCAGCAATCTCTTTCGTAATCAGTCGTGCTCCTGGTTTGAGAGAGCCTGTAATTAACGCCCCTTTCAAACTGTGTTCAACCTGCATGGTAAGGCTAACCCTTTGGGCTTTTTCTAAGTGATCCAAATCAAGCATGTGGAATTCCTGTAGCTAAAACTTAATGCTATTTTTAAACGCCAGTTTTAATAAAACGGCGCCGGTACGATATATCCTGTATCGTCATGCCTGGTGGTGGGAAGTACAAAAAACAGCAAAAAAAGTAAACGTCATTTTTTTTATCGTTTTCGGGCTCATCGGGGATGATGGCGCGAAAAGTCATGTCCAGTAATTAAAGACAATATATCGTATCTTCACAAATAAATATGGCGGGAAACCCCCGCCATATTGCGCTTTATTTATTGTCACTCGCGACGCGAATCACGACTTTGCCGAAGTTTCGTCCTTCCAGCAGGCCAATGAGCGCCTCGGGGGCGTTTTCCAGCCCGTCCGTGACCTGTTCGCGATAGTGGATTTTTCCCTCCTGCACCCAGCGCCCCATCTCTTCCTGGAACTCATGGATACGATGTCCATAGTCCTGGCCGATGATAAAGCCCTGCATCCGAATGCGTTTCTTGAGAAGGGTCGCCATCAGAAGCGGCAGGCGGTCCGGCCCGTCAGGCAAGCCCGTCGCGTTGTAGCCGCTCACCAGGCCACACACCGGCACGCGCGCGGAGGTGTTCAGCAGGGGCAGCACGGCGTCAAACACTTTCCCGCCGACGTTTTCATAGTAGACATCAATGCCGTTCGGGCAGGCCTGCTTGAGCTGGTCGGCAAAATCCGCCGCGTGGTGATCCAGACACTCGTCAAACCCGAGCACCTCAACGGCATGGCGGCATTTCTCTGCGCCACCGGCGACGCCGACCACCCGGCAACCTTTGATTTTGCCGATCTGCCCAACGGTCGCGCCAACCGGGCCGGTCGCCGCCGCCACCACCAGCGTTTCACCCGCTTTCGGTTGCCCGATATCCAGCAGCCCCATATAGGCGGTAAAGCCCGGCATACCCAGTACGCCCAGCGACCAGGAAGGATGAGACGGATTTTCGCCCAGCTTCACCAGGCCGCTGCCGTCCGAGAGTTCATATTCCTGCCAGCCGCTGTAGCCCAGCACCCATTCACCGGCTTTGAAGTCGGGATGGTTTGACTGTTCAACGCGGCTGACCGTTCCCCCCACCATCACCGCACCGAGCTCAACCGGCGGTGAATAGGATGGCGCGTCGCTCATGCGACCCCGCATATAAGGATCCAGCGACAGCCAGACGGTACGAAGCAGAAGCTGCCCCGCACCCGGTTCCGGAACAGGCTGCGTTTCCAGACGAAAATTTTCCGCGACCGGTGCGCCCTGTGGACGAGAGGCCAGCACCCAGCGGCGGTTATGCGAAACAGAGTGATTCATCAGGATCTCCTTCTGGTACAAATGTCATTACAGCCTGGCTCACGTTCGGCGTTATCGCATTAGCATTACGAGCCAGACTGATTGAGGCGTACAACCAGATAGATGCAGGTTTCGTTCGTCTCGTTGATGAACCGGCAGTCATTAGGCGGCCCCAGCTCAAGACAGTCTCCGGCTTGCATTTCGTGGCGCGTATCGCCCTCCTGAAACACCAGCTCACCGGACTGCAGCCAGATAAGCTGACGCGCCAGCGCGTAAGAAGAGGCCGGCATCGGAACATCGCTGCCCGCAGGCAGTTCCACCTGAACAAGGTCGATGGGCAGATCGGTACGGGGAGAAACATGGCGGCGGAGGTAGTGCGTCTGCGGGTCGCGCCAGACGGGCTGATTTGCCAGGCGCAGCAGCTTGCCCTCCTGCATTTCGGCCCGGGCAATCAGCGTTGACATGCTGATGCCAAACGCGCCCGACAGGCGGGCAAGCAAGGTGGCTGTCGGGCTACTGTCCCCGCGCTCGATTTTATGGATCATGGCGCGGGAGACGCCTGCCCGGTCCGCCAGCTCGCTCAGGGACCACCCGCGAGACTCGCGTTCAAGGCGAATTCTTGCGCTAATCCGTTGATTCATTGTGTCTGTTATGGTGTTCATGACGTCATACTATAGTGTATGAATGGCAATTCAATGGGCTTTTGATAACAAAAAAATATGGCTTATGCCGTAGCGATCGGGCGATACAGTTGTGTAATATCGTAGCGATAACGTAATACTATAGTGAACAACACACAGAGGCTTCATCATGATCGTTCGTCATGCCTGCAAAGAAGACTGCGCTGCGATAGGCGAGATTTACAACCACGCGGTGCTGCACACTGCCGCGATCTGGAACGATAAAACCGTCGATACCGATAACCGAATCGCCTGGTTTGAGGCGCGCTCGCTTGCGGGCTACCCGGTTCTGGTGAGCGAGGAAGACGGCGTAATCACCGGCTACGCCTCTTTCGGCGACTGGCGCGCCTTTGACGGCTTCCGTCATACGGTTGAGCACTCGGTCTACGTCCACCCGGCCCATCAGGGCAAAGGGATTGGCCGCACGCTGATGAAGGCGCTGATTAACGAGGCCCGCGCCATCGGGAAACACGTGATGGTGGCCGGGATTGAAGCGCAAAACCATGCCTCGATTCATCTCCATGAAACGCTCGGCTTTGTGACGACCGGACAAATGCCGCAGGTGGGAACCAAGTTTGGCCGCTGGCTGGACTTAACCTTTATGCAGCTGCAGCTGGACGAGCGCAGCGACCCGGACGCGATCCCATGAATCAGTCACTGACGCTGGCGTTTCTGGTGGCGGCGGGCATTGGCCTGGTGGTGCAAAACACCCTGATGGTGCGTATCACCCAGTCCTCCTCCACCATTCTTATCGCGATGCTGCTGAATTCGATGGTCGGCATCGTGCTGTTTGTCAGTATTTTGCTGCTGAAACAGGGCGTGGCCGGATTCAGCGAGCTGGCCGCGACGGTGCGCTGGTGGACGCTTATCCCGGGGCTGCTGGGGTCGTTTTTCGTGTTTGCCAGCATCAGCGGCTATCAGAACGTTGGCGCGGCGACGACCATCGCCGTGCTGGTGGCAAGCCAACTGATTGGCGGGCTGGTGCTGGACGTGCTGAGGAGCCAGGGCATCCCGCTGCGCGCCCTGATCGGCCCGGTGTGCGGCGCGGTGATGCTGGTGGTCGGGGCCTGGCTGGTGGCGCGACGCCAGTTTTGATGGTTACAGTATGGTGCCGCCTTTCGTCAGCTGTTCCTCACGCGCGTCCATCTCCTCTTTATGCTGCTTACCGTGGTGCGAAATCGCGGTGCGCAGACGCTGCTGCTGAGTGTAGCGATCTTCACGGCTCAGCTCCGCATCATCGCTTAATTCGATCAGCAGTTCGTTCATGTGGGTAATGACGCTCTCTTCGATGGCGGCATCGACGCGGGCGATAACTTCGTTTAAATGTGACATTGTCACTCCTCGTTATGTGCCCGGTGGCGCTACGCTTACCGGGCCTACAGGTGCCAAATGTAGGCCCGGTAAGGCGGAGCCGCCACCCGGCTAAAAAGGCTTAGTTCAGCTTCGCTTTTGAGAAATCGCTGCCCATCAGGCTTACGCTGTACCCGGTCACGTTGCTGCGGGTCGCGTAGAACGTTTTCCCGTTTGCGAGCGCAATCCACGGCGCCTGCTGATAGAAAATCTCCTGCGCCTGGCCATAGAGCTTCGCGCGCTCGGCCGGGCTGCTGGTCAGCTTCGCTTTTTGTACCAGGGCATCATACCCCTTATCGCACCAGCGCGCGGCGTTTGAGCCGGTTTTAATGCTGTTGCAGCCGAGCAGCACGTCGGCAAAGTTGTCCGGGTCGCCGTTGTCGGACATCCAGCCAAACAGCGCGGAGTCATGCTCGCCTTTACGCATTCCGGAGAGATATTCGCCCCACTCGTAGGAGACAATTTTGGCCTTCACGCCGACTTTCGCCCAGTCGCTCTGGATCATCTCCGCGATACGACGCGAGTTCGGGTTATACGGACGCTGCACCGGCATTGACCACAGCGTGACTTCCGCGCCCTTCTCCAGACCCGCCTGCTTCAGCAGGGCTTTCGCTTTTTCAGGATCGTAGCTGTAGTCCTTCAGGTCTTTATTGAAGCCCAGCATATTTGGCGGGATCGGCGATTTTGCCACCGAGCCCGATCCCATAAAGACCGCATTAACGATGGCCTTCTTGTCGGTCGCGTAGTTGAGCGCCTGACGCACCAGCACGTTATCAAACGGTTTTTTCTCGGTGTTAAACGCCAGATAGCCGACGTTCAGCGCATCGACGGCGTGCAGCGTCAGGTCTTTGTTGTTCTTGATGGCGTCAAACTGAACCGGGGATGGCGCAGGAATGATCTGGCACTCGTTGGTCTGCAGCTTCGCCAGGCGGGTTTCCACGTTTGGGGTAATGGAGAAGATGAGATGCTTCGTCGGCACCTCGCCCTCCCAGTAGTTCGGGTTCGCGACGTAGCGGATCAGCGAATCCACTTTGTACTGCTGCAGCACGTAAGGCCCGGTACCAATCGGCCAGGTGTCCACGTTCTCAGGCGTGCCTTTTTTCAGCATTGCGTCGGCGTATTCCGCGGAGAGAATCGAGGCGAAATCCATCCCCCAGTCGGCCAGAAACGCGGCGTTGGGTTCGCTGAGGGTGAACTGGACGTGGTAGTCATCGACCTTTTTAACGTCCTGGATCAGCTTATCGAGACCGACATCATTAAAGTACTCGTAGTTGCCCTGCGACACGTTGTGGTACGGGTGTTTAGGGTCTTTCTGGCGCATGACCGAGAAAATAACGTCATCGGCATTAAAGTCGCGCGTCGGTTTGAAGTATTTGTTGCTGTTGAACTTCAC
>OKVX01000328.1_pt1 | contig 25240 bp, 24 predicted proteins | sample 1606941 | NCBI WGS metagenome assembly OKVX01 (sample SAMN03281016, study PRJEB24777) | human gut metagenome | isolation source: fecal sample PR161 from 1 month old female Malay infant, caesarean... | reverse complement strand
GCCATGGTGCGCCAGGCCGCAAGCATGATGAGGGCGGGTAGCATCGGGCGGATCTTCGCCGCGCACGGCAGCTATCTACAGGACTGGATGCTGCTGGAAACGGACTACAACTGGCGGGTGGATGCGGCCCTGGGTGGTGCGTCGCGCGCGGTGGCGGATATCGGCTCGCACTGGTGCGACACGGTGCAGTTTGTCACCGGGCGGCGTATTACCCAGGTAATGGCGGATCTCTCTATTGTCTGGCCAACCCGCAAAGCCAGCCGGGCGGCCGCCACCTTCACCCATGGGCAGCAGGGCATGGAGAGAGAGGATAAAACCGTCACCACCGAGGATGCCGGTTCGGTGCTGGTACGATTTGATGACGGCAGCAAGGGTTGCTTTAGCGTGTCGCAGGTGAGTGCGGGGCGGAAAAATCGCCTGAGTTTTGAAGTAAACGGTAGTGAGTGCTCACTGGGTTGGGACCAGGAAGTGCCACAACAGCTTTGGATTGGCCACCGCCAGCAGCCTAACCAGATACTGACCGATGACCCAGGGCTGATGTCGCTGGATGTCGCCGCCAGTGCCCATTTCCCGGGGGGGCATATCGAAGGCTGGCCGGATGCGTTTAAAAATATGATGCTGAATTTCTATCGTGCGGTACAGGACGGGAAAATGCCTGCGCGTGACGAGGCGCGATTTGCCTCGTTTTACGACGGGGCCAACGTGATGTTTATTATCGATGCCATTTTACAAAGCCATCAGCAGCAAAAGTGGGTGACTGTCGCCTATTGATACGGGTTGCCCTGGCGGGTGGCGCTTTGTTTACCCGACCAGGGCAGTGCGTAGCCCGGATAAGGCGTCGCCGCATCCAGGACAAACCTGGCGCCCCATACGCCTTCCGGGGTTGCCTTCGGCGCCCGGTGTGCGTCGTGCATGCCATCCGACGTTGTGGTAGCCTGCTAGCCAGACGCTAACCGCAGGAAATATCGACGTTATGTCCATTCAAAAAATCGCCAGGCTGGCTGGCGTTTCCGTCGCGACCGTTTCGCGCGTGCTCAATAACAGTGAATCCGTTAAAGCCAAAAATCGCGAGCGCGTACTTAAAGCCATTGCTGAAAGTAATTACCAGCCGAACCTGCTGGCGCGCCAGCTTCGTACCGCCCGCAGCTCAATGATTCTGGTGCTGGTTTCCAACATCGCCAACCCGTTCTGCGCCGAAGTGGTGAAAGGGATTGAAGAAGAAGCGGAAAAAAACGGCTTTCGCATTCTGTTGTGCAATACCGGTTCGGACATGGAGCGCTCCCGCTCGGCGCTGAACCTGCTTTCCGGGAAAATTGTCGACGGCATTATTACGATGGACGCCTCCTCAAGATTGCCGGAGCTGGCGACGCTTATTGGTAGCGCCCCCTGGGTGCAGTGCGCGGAATATGCCGATGACGGCGATGTCTCCTGTGTGGGCATTAACGATGTTGGTGCGGCGCAATGTGTGATTGACCAGTTACTGGCGCGCGGCTGTCAGCGTATCGCGCTGATTAACCACGATCTCAGCTATAAATATGCCCGCTCACGCGAAGAGGGTTACCGCGCCGGACTTAAGGCGCATCAGCGTGATTATACGGTCGTTGAGTATGCGAGCGACCTGAGTTTTAGCGCCGGGAAAGCCGCCATGCAGGCTTTGCTGCGCAATACTGAACGTCCTGATGCGGTATTTGCCGTGTCGGATACGCTCGCAGCGGGGGCCGTACTGGCTATTCATGAAGCCGGACTGAAAATGCCACAGGACATTGCAGTGGTCGGGTTTGATGGCACAGAGCTGGCAGAAATGGTTACGCCACCGCTGACGACCGTCTATCAACCGTCAAAAGAGATTGGCCGCAAAGCCGTGGGGTTACTGCTCAATAAAATAGATAACCCCGAGGCCCCGGCAGAGCGGATTATGATGGACTGGCAGTATATTTCCCGGGCCAGCGCCTGATTAGAGTGATGTGATTTTTTTGCCAGCCTTTTCGCTGGCTTTTTATATGTTGGGAGCTTTGCCAATGAACCGTCAACGTCAAGCTGAACTGTTCCTGGTCATCACCACCATGATTGCGGCCTGTGGCTGGATCTTTTCCCGCGAAGCCATATCCGGCATGCCGGTCTTTGCCTTTTTGGGGCTGCGTTTTTTAGGTGCGGCACTGGTATTGCTGCCATTTTGTCGCGGGCAGCCTGTTGCGCTGGCGAAACTGCGTCAGGTCGTGATTAGCGGCCTGTGGATGGCGCTCACTCTGTGCCTGTGGATTTGGTCGGTATCGACCACGCCGTCGCTGGGTGAAGGGGCGTTTATCATGAGCCTGTCGATGCTGTTTGTGCCGCTGGTCGCCTGGGGCATGATGGGGGTGCGTCCGGCTCGTGCGTACTGGGAATGCCTGCCGCTTGCCTTTATTGGCCTGGCATTACTCAGTCTGCATACGCCGATTGTCTTCCATCCCAGCCAGGGCTGGTTCCTGTTGACCGCTTTTGTGCAATCCATTTCGTTTTGCTACACCAGCCGCATTGCCGGCGACGTCCCGCTTCTCCCGCTCACTGCGGTTCAACTGGCGGTGACGGGGCTGGCGGGGGTGTTGATCTCACTTTTCTTCGAACACTGGACGCAGCCGTTTACTGCCACCACTGCACTGTGGCTGGTGGCCAGTATTCTCATTGCCACCAGTCTGCGCTTTGGTCTGCAACTGCAAGGGCAGAAATATGCCGCCGTTGCCAGCGCCGCCATCATTATGGTACTTGAACCGCTATTGACGGTGATTGTTGCCGCGATCTGGTACAGCGAACGCCTGCCGCTGCAAAAAATCATCGGCGGCGTGCTGATTCTGGTCGCGCAACTCTGGTTTCGCTGGCGACTGGTGGCACGCCTGCCGTCAAAAAGATGATCGCCTTAGTTTGCCGGGCAGCGTGGCGCGAGCTGCTGACGCGCGCCAATCGCGGCGACGGCAAGCAGCAGCATCATCACGATTTCTGCCACTAAAAACCCGCCCAGCGCTTCGTTGTAATTGCCCCGGGTGAGGTTGAGCAGATGCAAAAACAGCCCGCCGAGCACTGCCGGACCCAGGCCCAACGTTGCCTGTTGCAGCGTACTGAGAATCGCACTGCCTGACCCCGCGTCCTGGCTGGCGATGTCACGCATCCCGATACGGTAAAAACTGTTCACGATCAGCGCCTGGCCGTAACCAATAAGCGCGGTGGACGGCGCAAGATTCAGGGCGTTGAGATGACCGTGGGTCAACCAGATCGTTGCGAACAGGGCCGCCAGACCGCTTATTTGAATCGCAATGCCACTTAGCAGAATGGTCCGCAGGCTGTGACGGGCGATCAGTTTCGGCGCATAACAGGCCGAGGCGAAATAGAATAATCCCAATACCACGAAACTGTTGCCCGATTGCCACGGCGCCATGCCGACGCCGGCCTGTAATGTGAGCGCCATGCAGAACATGAAGCCGGACCAGGCGCAGAAAAACAGCAGCGCGATTAAGAGGCCGAAACGAATGCTGGCTAATTTGAGTAAGCGCGGCGGCATCAGCGGATGCAGCCCGTTTCGCTCCTGACGCAGTGCGCCCGCGCGCATCCACAGGGTTAGCGGAATTATCGCCAGTAATGCCACCTGGCTTTGCCATGGCCAGCCTAAATCCGGGCTGAGAGAGAGCGGGAAGAGCAGGCAACATAAGATGAGCGCCAGCGCGAATGTGCCCTGCCAGTCAATGCGCGTGGGGGTTTCATTACGGGTTTCCGGGACATAGCGATGGCTTAATGCCAGCACCAGCAGGCTGATGGGCACGTTAATAAAAAAGGCGTTTCCCCAGCCGAGTCCGGCAATATTTGCCGACACCAGCCAGCCGCCCCCCATCTGTCCGATAATAAACGCCACGCCACCAATACCACCGTACAGGCTGATAGCGCGGGCATGGGCCGGGCCTTTGAGGGTCACATGCAGCGTTGCGAGAATTTGCGGCATGATCAGCGCCGCGCTCATGCCTTGCAGGGTGCGTGCCGCGAGGAGGGCGGTGATGGAATTTGCAAGACCGCACAGCAGAGAGGCGATACCGAACAGCGCGACGCCCCATAAGAATATTTTGCGCCGACCAAGGTTATCGCCCAGTTTGCTGCCCATCGCCAGGCAGACGGCAAACGCGACGCCATACAGCGCCACAATCAGCGAGAGTTGCGTTGTATTGGTATGCAGCGATAACGTGATGGAATCGAGGGCGACGTTGGTGATCGAGGTATCGATCATGGGCAGCATTTGCCCGGTCAACAGTAACAACAAGCCCGCGCGACCGGGTGAAACAACTGACGTATTCATGGTAACTCCATTGCGTCATTCATCGGATAGACGTAGCATCGCTGATACTTAAAACGGGTACCAGTTCTTGCTTATACTGGTATTGGTACTACCATGCTGGAGGTTTTATGAGCCTGATGTCGGAACGAGCCCCTCTGTTGAGCGTACAGGATGAGAACCGAAAACAGCTCGGCGCTTTTTTACGCTCCCGCCGCGAAAGCCTTGACCCGCAGCGTCTCGGCCTGCCGCGCAGCGGTCGGCGTCGCACACCAGGCTTAAGGCGTGAAGAGGTGGCATTACTCGCGGACGTCGGTGTGACCTGGTATACCTGGCTGGAGCAGGGGAGGGACGTGAATCCGTCTGCCAGCGTGATGCAGGCGATCGCCAGTGCGCTGGAGTGTTCAGCAACCGAAACCCGTCATCTTTTTTTGCTGGCGGGACTGACGCCTGCGGAGACGCCCTCCGTGCCGCAGTGTGAAGGTATCAGCGTCGGGGCGCGTAAAATGCTCGATAGCCTGTTGCCACAACCGGCCAGTATTCAAAAGCCCAATTTTGATATTGTGGCGTGGAATGAGGCATTTTCGCGGATGATGGGCATAGATTTTCATCAAATAGCGGAAGATGAGCGTAATTGTATCTATCTCTACCTGACGAATCCGACGTGGCGTAGCCGAATCGGGCGCAAAGAGAGTGTCCTGCCGACATTTGTTGCCTATTTCCGTGCAGCGATGGCGGAGCACCGGGGGGACCCGCTGTGGGAAGCGAAGCTGGCGCGCTTTTGCGCTGTATCGGAAGAGTTTGCCTTGCTATGGCATAAGCACTATGACGTGCGAGGCGTAGAGAATCAGTTGAAAACCTTTACTCATCCTGAGTTGGGCGAATTTTCTTTGCAGCAGATGTACTGGTTTTCAGCGCCGCGTAACGGTTCGCGACTGCTGGTCTATTTACCGATAGATGAGCAGGGTGAGAAGGCGCTGGCATGGCTGGCGGAGCACGGCTAACGGTTTTTCAAAGATAGAGCCTGCCAGCCAGAAGTATGCGACTGGCCTGCCAGCGCTACCCTGCCTTCTGAGGTAAGCGCAATGTGCAATTCGCCGCCACGCGGCGAGGCCTGCCATGCACAGAGGCTATGTTTATCCAGACGTGCTCCCCAGTATGCTGCCAGCGCGCAATGTGCGGAGCCGGTCACGGGATCTTCATTCACTCCCACCCACGGCGCGAAGTAGCGAGAGATAAAATCATATTTACCAGAACCCGGTGCGGTAATAGCCACGCCCCGCCCGGGCAGTGCGCCAAGCGCCTGAAACCTGGGTTTGAGTTGTTCAACTATCTGCGCGTCATCCACCACCATCATCACTTTGGGGCCAAACTTTCCGCAGGCAGAGACATGGCTCGCGTCGAGACCCAGCGCATCCAGCAAGGCGTCGTCCGGGGTAAAGCGCATATCCGGCACTAAGAGCGGGAAATCCAGTTCGATAGCGTCAGGGCTGGCGGTGGCTTTAAGCGGCCCGGAGAGGGTAGTGAAGACAACACTTTCACCAACGGCAAGCTGCCCGGTCTGGCGAAGAATATGGGCTGTGGCGAGCGTGCCATGACCGCATAAGTCGACCTCTGCCCTGGGGGTAAACCAGCGCAGGCGGTAGTCATCAAGTGCCAGAAATGCGGTCTCGGAGACGGCCATCTCTGCCGCTATCTGCTGCATTGTGGCGGTTTCAAGACCCTGTGGCGTAATACACACGCCCGCCGGATTGCCGGAAAAAGGGCGTGTACTGAAAGCATCAACCTGGTAGATCGCAAATTCCACGGTGCGTGCTCCGGTCAGAAAAGCAAAACGCTACGGTAACGTGTTTTAGGTTTTCCGAACAGTCAGCGCGGACGCAGACGTTGCTGATCTTTTTTTGCCAGCGTGTCGACCACGAGATCCCGCGAGTCATTGATCAGATCGACGAGCAGATTTTCGCTGATATCATCGCCAGCAAAAATGGAGATCCAGTGCTTTTTATTCATGTGATAACCCGGCTCAATACTGCGATAAATCTGTTGATTCAGCAGGGATTTTTGCGGATCTGATTTCAGGGTTACCATGGGCCGACCATGAGCGGTGGTGGTCATCATAAAAATCTTACCGCCGACTTTGAAAACGTCGTGTTCCGGGCCAAACGGCCAGCACGGTTCAGTGAACGGTAGTTCCAGCGCAATGTGACGTGCGGTCTCTTGCAGGGTTTTACTGTCCATCTCAGTTATCCACGGTGAGCGCGCGCCACATGGCTTCAAAGCCCAGCCGTTTGGTCTCTTTTGCTTTTTGCGGATCGCGGCTGGCGAACTCCATCGTGGTTTCCGCCAGCGTCAGAAAAATGGCATCGCCAAACGGTGAGAGCGCTTCGGAGAGAAATTCAGGCCTCACCGATCGGTGGCAGATTTCATGCAGCTCAGGGAACATATCCATAACCTGCTGGCGCGTTTCGGGGGTGATTTTTTCGCTCACCGAAATCTGGCGAATCGCGTTATGTGCAGACGGATGACGGATGCCCCAGTCGATATAGCTGTTCCAGATGGACTGGGTGTGTATTTTGGGATCGCTTACTGAACGGTCGAGGCTGTCGATCATGGTCTGGCAAAGGTCAGATTTTAAATGCAGGTAAAGCGCATTGAGCAGATCGTCTTTGGTGGCAAAATAACGAAACAGGGTGCCCTCCGCCACGCCCGCGTTACGGGCAATCACCGCGGTCGAGGCGGCAATGCCGGTTTTCGCGATAGCGACAGCCGCCGCATCCAGTAATGCTAATTTCTTATCTTCACTCTTCGGACGAGCCACTACACTTTCCCTCTCACATTTACAAAAACCACGATTGAACCATGCCCACTGTGACGCTGCAACGCTGAACATCAAAGATCGAAAATCATCTTGACGACTTTCTATTCATTTCTATAATGAGTGCTTACTCACTCATAATCAAGTCCAGCCTACTTTCAATTGTCAATGTCCCAGCGGAAGGGACATTTTCTCGGATCAGGGTATGAATCGTCTCTTACTAAGCGTGGTTCTTATTATGCTCATTGTGTCTGCTGCCAGTTTGCCTTTTGTTTTAAATGCCGGATTTGGTCAGCGCCCACAGGGCGAGCAGCTGACCAGGGTAGAGCAGTCTCCGCAATACCGGGACGGTGAATTCCATAACCAGTTACCTACGCCCAGCTACACCGGGCAGAAAAGCATGCTGGCGGCAATATGGGAGTTTTTAACCACCCGCCGGGAAAATGCGCGCCCGCAGCGACCCTTACCGATGGTAAAGACCGACCTGGCAAGCCTGCCGCTGGAGCAGGACACGGTGATATGGCTGGGTCACTCCTCCTGGTATCTGCAACTGGCCGGGAAACGCATTCTTATCGATCCGGTGCTGAGCAATTACGCCGCGCCGTTTTCATTTCTGAATAAAGCCTTTGACGGCGACTATCCGTGGACGGCGGAGGCCATGCCGGAGATCGATCTGCTGATCATTTCCCATGACCACTACGACCACCTGGATTACGCCACCATCAGGGGGCTGATGCCAAAAATCAAACGGGTGATCACCCCGCTGGGCGTGGGATCGCACCTGCGTTACTGGGGCATGAACCCGGACATCATCGAGGAAGCGGACTGGCAGCAGAAAATCACATTTAGCAGTGAGCTGGATGTGTATGTGTTGCCAGCGCGCCACTTCTCAGGGCGTGGTCTTAAACGCAACCAGACGTTGTGGGCGAGTTTTATGTTCGTCACCCCGGATCGCAAGCTCTATTACAGCGGTGATACCGGCTATGGGCCGCACTTTAAGGCCATCGGCGAGCAATTTGGTTCGGTGGATCTGGCGATCCTTGAAAACGGTCAGTACGACCAGGACTGGAAGTACATCCACATGATGCCGGAGGAAACGGCGCAAGCAGCGGAGGAGTTAAATGCGCGGGCGGTACTGCCGGGCCACGCCGGACGATTCGTGCTGGCAAAACATACCTGGGACGATCCTTATAAACGTCTGGCGGCAGCAAGCCTCGGCAAAGGGTATCGATTGTTAACGCCCACACTCGGCGAGGCGGTTCATGCGGCGGATAACGCCCAGAGCTTCCACGCCTGGTGGGAATAACGGTTTATTTCGAAGAGCAGAGAGGAGGAGCGCTGTATGACTATTTCCGCTCAGGTTATCGACACTATCGTCGAGTGGATCGACGACAATTTACATCAACCATTGCGTATTGATGATATTGCGCGCCATGCCGGGTATTCCAAATGGCATCTGCAACGGCTGTTTTTGCATTACAAAGGCGAGAGTCTGGGGCGCTATATTCGCGAACGCAAACTGTCACTGGCGGCGCGGGATTTACTCAATACCAATGATAAGGTCTACGATATTTGCCTGAAATATGGCTTTGATTCGCAACAGACCTTTACGCGGATCTTTACCCGTACCTTCAATCAGCCGCCGGGTGCCTGGCGCAAAGAGAATCATCCGCGCGCGCATTGACGCCTAATCCCGGTGGCCTAAGGTCAACCGGGATTTTTTTTGCCCTGAATTTTTCCCGGATGGCGGCGCAGGCGCCTGATCCGGGCTACGCATGGGGAGGTCGGGTAAGCGAAGCGCCACCCGACGGGTTTTCCCGGATGGCGGCGCAGGCGCCTGAACCGGGCTACGCATGGGTAGGTCGGGTAAGCGAAGCGCCACCCGACGGGTTTTCCCCGGATGGCGGCGCAGGCGCTTTATCCGGGCCAGACCTTAAGCCAGCGAAAACCAACGGCGCCAGATAAAGCGCAAAACAAAAAACTCGATAACGCCAAGTAGCAGAAACCACAGACAAAAAACCACGGTATAGAGCTGATTCAGGTCCTGAAAATGAAAGGTATCCATCAGCTTTTGCGCCAGCACCAACCCCAGGGAAGGGGCGGGTAGCAACAATACCGAGATAAAGGCCATCAGCAGAATACCTGCCGCGGTGGTTAATGTTTCCAGTGGGTGCTTCATAACAGTTAATCGGTTGTTAAAAACGATATTGTCCGGGAAAGTGCGCGGAGGTGCAATCTCCCGGGATTGTGCTAGCCCGCCGCCCAAATTTCGGTGTGTTTTTGCACCAGTCCAATCAGCGAGCCGCCATCGGCAACAAAGTCGCGCATCATTTGCGATTCGCTTTTCCCGCGTTTGACGAAATTCATCAGTTCGGCGATGGCACTGCCCGCATTGAGTTTATCCGCCCACGGCGCAACTTTTTCCAGCATCCGTTCAATATCGTCGGCTATCTTACGCTGCTCGCCAGTATGAACATCGGTGATGATCCCCTCCAGACCAAAACGGCAGGCCTGAAAACGGTTGAATTTATAGAGCAGGTAATCACGTTCCTGATGTTTGAACGGGCGCTCTGCCAGCAGCCAGTGGGCGATAGCCTGAATAAAACCGGTGACATTAATCGCATGCGATAAGGTCAATGGTGTATCCATTACCCGCACCTCGACGGTGCCAAAATGGGGACTCGGGCGAATATCCCAGTGCAAATCCTTAATGCTTTCAATCATGCTGGTATAGCTGAGGCGACGAAATAATCCTTCAAACTCCTGCCAGTTACTGACCCAGGGCATGGGACCATTGTCCGGAAAAGAGGAAAAAATATTCAGTCGTGATGAGGCGAAACGGGTATCCGTTCGCTGCACATAGGGGGACGCGGCGCCAAGCGCGATAAAATGCGGCACAAAGCGTGATAACCCATGGAGAAGATAGATGGCGTCATCGCCATTCGGGCAGCCCACGTGCACATGCTGGCCGAAAACGGTCGCTTGCTGCATCAGGTAGCCGAACATTTCCAGCGTCCGGTGATAACGTTCATCGTTGCTGATCTCCTGACGCTGCCATTTCTGAAACGGGTGCGTGCCACCGCCGCAAATCTGCACATGATGCTCGTTTGCCGCCTGCAAAATGATCTGCTGCATGGCAGAAAACTGGTGTGATGCCTGGTTGATGTCGCGGCAGACCCCGGTCGCAATTTCCAGCATGCTTTGCGTGATGTCATGCTTGACCTCACCGGCTTTGAGCTGCGCTTTTACCGCATCGATCAGTCGTGAGGAGTCCTGACTCAGGTCGTATCCTGGCGGGTTAACGACCTGCAACTCAAGTTCAATACCCAGGGTAAAAGGGGTGGAAACGTGAAAATCGGGTAGAGGCATATTGTCTTATCCTTTCCTTGTGAGGTTTTGGATAAGTATAGGCATGCCCTTCAAACCCGCTTTTACGCGAACTATCCGATTTGTTCCAGTTGTCCACGCAGCACTTCCACGCCCGGCACAATGGCATCCGGGTTAATGGCATGGAAACCCATACGGAAATAGTTATCTGGTGGCGCGTCATCAAGAAAATGCCGTGCCCCCGGTTCAATCAATACCCCCGCATGGGCCGCGCGCCAGGTGAGCTGCTGAGTGCTGATATGTTTTGGCGTACTCAGCCAGAAAGCGTTGGCATGCTCGCTGCCGCCGAACGTTTTGCATTCGGGCAAAAAGGTTTGCAGCGCATTATGCAGGGTATCCCAGCGGCGCGCGGAGTCTTCGTGGTAGCGGCGCAGGTGGGTCTCGTAATGGCCCTGAGCCAGAAAATGGGCCATCTGATATTGAATGTTGGTTGGCGGATGGCGATAGACCAGGCGACGCAACGCACGGGCTTCGTCAATGATTTCCGGGGCGGCCACCATAAACCCCAGCCGCAGGCCAGGTGAGAGCGCTTTTGACAGGCTGCTGACATAGATAACGCGCCCGCTTCGATCGCTGGCTTTCAGCGCCGGTAATGGGTTTTGCGTAAAGTTACTCTCCGAGTCGTAGTCATCTTCAATGATCACCGCGTCATGCCGGGTCGCGTATTCGAGCAGCTGTACCCGGCGTGCTTTACTCATGGTAACGCCCGTCGGCACCTGATGGCCCGGCGTCACATAGTAGTAATCGCAGGGCGTTTCACCCAGCACAATACCCTCTTCATCAACCGGGTGGGGAACGATATGGGTATCGTTAAGCAGGAACGTATTGATCGCTTCACGAAATCCCGGGTTTTCGACCGCCACGCGCGTCTGTCGTGACATCAACAGACGGGTCAGCAAATAGAGGGCGTTTTGTGAACCCAGCGTGATGAGAATTTCGTCCGGTGCGGCCACGATACCGCGTTTGGGCAGCACCCTCGTGCGGATCTGCTCAACCAGCATGGGAACATCCTGATCGATATGATCGATAACCCAGGACGGGTCGCGTACGCCGCCGTGCAGCCAGTTTGCCGCAGCGCGCCAGAAGGCGAGGGGGAACTGTTGCGTATCTGGCTGGCCGTAAATAAACGGGTAACGATAGTGCATCCAGCCAGCGGGTTTGAGAATCGATTCCTGCTGGCTGGGCGTGATTTGCAGGCGGTTGCTCCATCGTGGTGCAGCGCTTTCGCATTCAGGTGCACTCTGCGACACGTTTTGACCGGCATGGTAGTAATCCGGGTGCAGGTAGTACCCGCTGCGCGGGCGGCTGACCAGATACCCTTCGTTAACCAGACTTTCAAATACCAGCGCCGTGGTATTGCGAGAAACATTAAGCTGACCAGCGAGTTGGCGACATGAGGGAAGAGGGGTGTCTGCCGGAAAAATACCGCTCAGGATGGCGTTTATCAGCGATTCACGCACCTGTTCCTGTAAACCACGCTGACCATCAAAATTGACATGCAAAAGGTGACGAATCATGACGCACTCCGCTGGAAAAGACCTGGATATATTTGAGCAAATTCCATACCAGCTTCCCGTTATCTGACACATTCATTTGCCGAAACTGGCTCTATTCAGAAAGCAAAAAGGCTCCCTATTGTAAAAACGCAGTCACAAAAGAGCGGTCAAGAAACGCAGTCGGCATATTTATTGCAATAGTTCCAGCATGTCTGGGATGAACCTTTCTGGCATATTTAATTAAGGGTAGAGAAATGAAAAAAGTATTCGGCAAATATTGTCTTGCAGCCATGTTCACTTTGGCTTTTTCTTTACACGCAGTCGCAGCGGATTTACCGGAAATCGAAAAGTCTGGCACATTGAAAGTGGCGACCGAAGATGACTATGCACCGTTTAACTTTATGAAAGATGGTAAATCGGAAGGGTTTAACAAGGATATGCTCGACGAGTTGCGTAAATACGCAAAATTCAATATCAACCAAAGTATTTTACCCTGGACAGGCCTGCTCGCTGCCGTGTCTACCGGGCAATACGATATGGCCTTAACCGGCGCGGTGATTACCGATGAACGTCTTAATGTTTTTAATTTCACGCCGCCGTGGGCCTCTGCACAACATTATTTTGTGAAACGCGCGGATGACAAAACATTAAATACCATTGCTGATTTGAGCGGTAAAAAAGTAGGCGTTCAGGCGGGCAGCGCATTGCTGGCACGTCTGCCAGAACTGAAAGCGATGCTGGAGAAAGTCGGCGGTAAACTTGGCCCGGTTGTGGAATATCAATCTTACCCGGAAGCCTATGCTGACCTCGCCAACAAACGCGTCGATTACGTGATTAACGTGGTTATCTCCGTCAACGACCTGGTGAAAGCGAAGCCAAAAGTCTTTGCCAAGGGGCTGCCGGTCTCTGGCCCTGGCTATATGGCATGGCCAATCTCCAAAAGCTCCCCGGAATTACTGGCGTTCATGACCAAATTTATGAATCACATGACCGAAACCGGCAAGCTGGCTGAATTGCAGAAAAAATGGTTTGGCGAAACCTACGATTTGCCGAAAGAGCCGATCACCAGTGCCGATCAGTTCCACAAGTTAGCCGGTTTATAAGTTCATTGCGGCGGGTCACCGCCGCCAGTCAGAAAAGGAGGGGACCATGGATTCAATGGCATGGCAGTTATTAATTGAAGGCGCATGGACGACCCTCTGGATTTCGGGCGTGGCTATCGCGTTCGGGGTGGTTATCGGTCTGGTGATCGCCTTTATTCGTATGATGAAAATCCCGGTCGTCGACCAGGCGCTGGTGGTCTATATCAGTCTGGCGCGCGCTACACCGTTGGTGACGCTGGTACTGTTCCTGTTCTTATCGCTGCCGACGCTTGGGATAAACCTGGATAAAACAGCGGCGGCGATTGTGGCATTAACGCTTAATACCTCCGCATTTAATGCCGAAATCTGGCGTAACGCCTTTCGTAATTTTCCTCGTGAACAGCGTGAGGCCGCCGAATCTGTCGGTATGCGGCGCTGGACCTATTTTCGCTACATCATGTTGCCGCAAATGTGGATTGAAAGCCTGCCTGCGCTGGTCAATGAGATGTCGTTTCTGATCAAAGGCAGCCCGGCGATAGCGATAATCGGCGTGGTCGATCTGACCCGTGTCACCAACCGCATCTCTTCGGTGACCTATGAACCCCTGTCTCCCATTCTGGCGGCGGGATTGCTCTACGTCATCATTATCGGCTTGTTGCTGAAATTGCAGGGCATGGCGGAACGTAAAGCGAAGCGCCTGGCGCGATAAAAGCAGGAGGGTATATGAGTCAGTGGAGTATTGTCTGGTCAGCACGCGAGAGTTTTTTCAATGGCCTGCTTTCAACGCTTGAGTTGTTTATTATTGCAGCAGTTGTCGGTTTATTTATCGGCATAGTGCTGTGCTACATTATGGAATACCAAAATCGCGTTATTGACAGAATAATTATTGCGTTTGTCAGCCTGATGCGCGCTGTTCCCTTTTTGATTCTGGCCTATTTACTTTATTACGGTCTGCCGCAGTTAGGTATTAGCATGGAAGCCTGGACGGCCGGTCTGCTGGCACTGGTGATTTATCATGGTGCCTATTTCTTCGAAATATTACGCAGCCAGCGCCGTATATTTTCTGCAGGTTATATCGAAGCCGCTGTGTCGCAGGGATTTTCTCGTTATAAAATCTTTCAGCGTATCATTCTACCTAATATTTTCTCTTCTGCGCTGCCGCTGATGGGCAACCAGTTGATTATCTGCCTGAAAGACACGGCCTTCCTGTGCATTATTACTGTACAGGAGATCACCGCCGCCGCGAATAGCGTGCAGTCAACGTACTTTATTCCGTTTAACGCCTTTATCGTCGCCATTGCGCTGTACTGGGGCATCAGTATTTTACTTGAATTGCTGATTAAACGACTAAGCCAATATGGAAACAAGAGAGGAATGACCCATGCCTGAACAAAGTGCGGTGAGTGTTAAGAATCTGTCCAAGCAGTTTGATAACGTTGAAGTGTTACGTGATATCAACCTGACGGTGGAGAAGGGCACGGTGGTCAGTATTCTCGGTTCTTCCGGTTCGGGAAAATCGACCTTGTTGCGCTGTATGAACTGGCTGGAGCAGCCCGATCGCGGCGAAGTGCGCATCAGCGGTCAGCGCCTTGGCGTGGATGACGTCTCGGGCAAGGCCATGTCGCATAAAGATCTGTCAAAAATCCGTGAACGCGTGGGCATGGTATTTCAGAGCTTTAATTTGTGGCCACATCTGACGGTGCTGCAAAATGTCACCGAAGCGCTGATTCATGTGAAAGGCATGAAGCGGGATATGGCAGACGAGATTGGTCGTCGCCAGTTAGAGAAGGTCGGGATGAGCCATAAAACGGATGTGTATCCGATTACCCTTTCCGGCGGACAGAAACAGCGTGTGGCGATTGCCCGTTCGTTGGCGATGTCGCCAGAGGTGATCTTGTTCGATGAACCGACATCGGCGCTGGATCCTGAACTGGTCAATGAGGTGCTGGGAGTGATGAAAAACCTCGCCGCCGAAGGATATACGATGGTGGTGGTGACGCACGAGATGGATTTTGCCCGCCAGGTGTCAGATGAAGTGGTGTTTTTAGAGAAAGGATTGCTGATCGAGAAGGCCTCGCCAGAGAAGTTCTTTACCAACCCGGACTCAGACCGCGTGCGTAAGTTTTTGCAATCCAGCCGCTAATTTCCCTTTCATTGTAGCCCCGGTAAGCATCGCATTACCGGGGAACACAAAATCCCGGCTGTCGCTTTGCTAAGCCGGGCTACGCGACGGTAGCCCCGGTAAGCATCGCATTACCGGGGAACACAAAATCCCGGCTGTCGCTTCGCTAAGCCGGGCTACGCGACGGTAGCCCCGGTAAGCGTCAGCGCCACCGGGGAACACAAAATCCCGTCTGTCGCTACGCTAAGCCGGGCTACGTGACGGTAGCCCCGGTAAGCGTCAGCGCCACCGGGGAACACAAATCCCGGCTGTCGCTACGCTAAGCCGGGCTACGTGACGGTAGCCCCGGTAAGCATCAGCGCCACCGGGGAATAGACCGGATGCGGCGTGAGCGCCTTATCAGGGCTACCGCAGAGATATTAATCCCGGTCAATAGCAAACGGCTGCCAGGCCTGGCGCACCGGCATCACTTCCACCCGGTTGATATTCATATGGTCCGGCAGCGTGGCGATGTAGAACATCTGTTCGGCAATATCCTGCGCGCTGAGCGGCGTGGTGCCACGGTACAAGTTATCGGATGCCGCCTGATCGCCTTTGGTGCGAACCAGCGTGAATTCCGTTTCTGCAATACCCGGCGCCAGATCGGTCACCCGCACACCTGTACCCAGCAAATCGCAGCGCAGGTTATAGCTAAACTGCTTCACGAACGCTTTGGTTGCGCCATAAACGTGGCTGCCGGGATAAGGCCACTGCCCGGCAATGGAGCCAATATTGATGATACTCGCCCCTGCGCCATGCTGAATCAGCGTGGGCAGCAGCGCGTGGGTCACATTGACCAGCCCGGTAACATTGGTATCAATCATGGTCTGCCAGTCTTGCAGCTCAACGTTTTGTGCGGGCTGGGGTGACAGTGCCAGCCCGGCGTTATTGATAAGCGTGGTGATATCGGCGAAGGCGGGTGGAAGTGCGGCAACGGCCTGTTTCACGGCGTCTTTATCGCGAACGTCCAGCTCAATAATGTGAACGGGGACATCTGCCGAAAGGGAATCCTGCAACGCCTCAAGACGTGCCAGACGGCGCCCGCTCAGTACCAGCGACCAACCTGCTTTGGCAAAGACCCGTGCGGCGGCTTCGCCGAATCCGGATGTCGCGCCGGTAATAAAGACCACTTTCTTTGCTGTTGTCATTTCTCTCTCCTGTGCTGGTTTCTTCCGCCACTATAGAAAACGCGCGCGCGGGAGAGACAGAGCCAGTTGGTGAGTAAATATGTGACACGTGTGTCACATGCCGCTAACAAGACTGGCTCTACCTGACTGTGGGTGGCGCGCCGCATGATGGAATCAACAACAACGGTATGAAAGGAGCAGGGTATGAAACTGGCACTTCAGAGCGAGATGGCGATAACCAACGATGATGTACGTCAGCTGGACCGTTCGTATGTGTTCCATTCATGGTCGATGCAAGGCAGCCTCAATCCGCTGGTGATCGCCGGAGCCAAAGGGTGCGAATTGTGGGATTACGATGGCAACACGTATCTGGATTTCAGCAGCCAACTGGTAAACGTCAATATCGGTTATCAACATCCGCGCGTTCTGGCGGCAATGAAGGCACAACTGGAAGAGCTGACCACTATCGCGCCGGCGACGGCAAACCTCGCGCGCGGTGAAGCGGCAAAACGCATCGTAGATCTGGCACCCGAAGGCTTTAGCAAGGTGTTCTTTACTAACGCCGGTGCCGACGCCAACGAGAACGCCATGCGTATGGCGCGTATGTACACCGGGCGCGACAAGATTTTTTCTGCCTACCGTTCCTACCACGGGAATACCGGTAGTGCGATTGTGGCTACAGGCGATTCCCGTCGTATCCCGAATGAATATGCCCGTGGGCACGTTCACTTCTTTAACCCGTACCTGTATCGCAGCGAATTTAACGCCACGACCGAAGAAGAAGAGTGCCAGCGCGCACTGGCGCATCTGCGTCGGATGATTGAGTGCGAAGGGCCGAATTCTGTTGCCGCTATTCTGCTGGAGTCCGTACCGGGTACGGCCGGGATTCTGGTGCCGCCAAAAGGTTATATGCAGGGCGTACGTGCGCTGGCAGATGAATTCGGCATTGTGCTGATTGTCGATGAAGTGATGGCCGGTTTTGGCCGCACCGGGAGCTGGTTTGCGTTCGAGCAGGATGGCATTGTTCCCGATCTCATCACCTTTGCAAAAGGCGTCAATGCGGGTTACGTACCGGCAGGCGGCGTCATTATTTCCGAGAAAATCTCGCACTACTTTGACGACCACTTCTTTGCAGGCGGCCTGACCTATTCCGGTCATCCGCTGGCGATGTCGGCGATTGTCGCCACGCTGGATGCGATGAAAGATGAAAAAGTGGTAGAAAACGCGGCGACGGTGGGGGATGGCGTGCTGCGTGCAGGCCTGGCGTCACTGGCGCAGAAACATGCGTTGATTGGCGATGTACGTGGGCGTGGCATGTTCCAGGCGCTGGAACTGGTTACTGACCGCGTGACGAAAACGCCAGTGGCCGCAGCCGATATGGCGGCGATCAAAGGTGCGTTACTCCAGGCAGGCATTTTGCCTTTTGTCGCCGAAAACCGTATTCACGTGGTACCGCCGTGCACGATGAGTGCTGCCGAAGTGCAAAAAGGGCTGGCGATTTTTGATGCAGTACTCGGTGAGTTTGGTAGCCTGGCGAAGTAATTTTCAACCAGTAAACGTTTTCTGAAAAAGTCGTTTTACTGGATATCAATACAGTTTTTGGTCGTGTGCAGGGAAGTAAGTGGGTAGCATTCTCGCGGGTGCCTGAGGCTTTCTGAGTCAGGCATTTGCAGGGTTCAGAAAGGTGAAAGCCCCAGGAGATAGTGTTATCAACCTGAGGCTTACATCCCAACCCTGGACAAGTTGGATGTTAGTCTCTTTTTTGCACGCAGACAATGACATGCTAACGAAGTACGCCCTGGTGGCGATCGTGGTGCGGTGCCTCTTGTAGAGGGACTCTGACCATTTTTTGAAAGTTCGAAATCGGAACATCAGGCGTTTTCGCTGCAGCCAGTTTTGACACGGACAGCGCGCAACAACCGGAGCGTACGTGAGGATTGTGAGCACTGCCCTGGTCAAAACTGGCAAAGAAGATAGCCTGATGTTTTGATTTAAAGCTCGTCTCGCGAACAACCGAAGAAGTAGCTAACCTGAATTGCGGGGAGCAATCCCCGCAATTCCGCTTATCAGGTAGGATCCTCACGCACCCAAACCCATTTCATTTACCCCATGCGGTGTTCGCCACGTGCCAGCGCATCCCGGTCAAAAAAGCGCTCGATTTTGCCGTTCGCCATAAAAGCAGCCCGGTCTGACATATGCGCGATGACATCCGCATCATGGCTAACCAACAAATAGCTCATATGGTGCTGGGCTTTCAGGCGGTTCAGTAAGTTGAGGATCTCCGCCTGGATTGACATATCCAGCGCCGATGTCGGTTCATCAAGCAGAAGAATTTGCGGTCGCAGCAGCAGCGCCCGGGCGATCGCCACACGCTGACGCTGTCCACCCGAGAGCTGATGCGGGTAGCGTCTGGCCGAATCCGCAGGCAGCCCCACCTCTTCCAGCGCTGTGCTGACCCGCTGTTCTACCGCTTTCTCGCGATGAATCTGTAACGGTTCTGCGAGAGTACGATACAGTGTGTGGTTGGGATGCAGTGAAGCATAAGGATCCTGAAAAACCATTTGTACGTTTCGTCGCAATGTTCCCTGGTAACGCACGCCCGCTTTTATCTTAGAACCGAATAATGACATTTCGCCGCGCCATTCACGCTGCAATCCTGCCAGTACGCGCATCAGCGTGGATTTGCCACAGCCTGATGCACCAATCAGGCTAAACGTCTCGCCCTGTTCGAGGGTAAAACTGGCATCGCGGACGACGGTTTTTTCCCCGAAGCTTACCTCCAGATGGCGAATTTCAGCGATGGTCATGGTCTGACTCCGTAAAAATGCGGCTGCGGTCAAGCGTCGGGAGCAGTTGACCATAGGTTTGCGCCTGCGGACGGCAGGTCCACAGCGTGCGCGTGTAAGGATGTGCGGCATTGGGGAGTTCGCTGGCAGGCATTTCATCCACCTTCTGTCCCTGGTACATCACCAGCACGCGGTGGCAATGCTGTGCGACCAGCGGCAAATCATGGCTGATAAGCAGCATGGCCATTTGCCGCTGTTCACACTGCGCCACCAGCAGTTCAAGGATTTGATTGCGCAGGCGCGCGTCCAGGGCTGAGGTGGGTTCATCCGCAATCAGCACCTGGGGATCGTTAACCAGCGCGATAGCGATCATCACGCGCTGGCCCATACCACCGGAAAGCTCTCCGGGATAGCGTTGCAATACCGCAGGTTCCAGCTCCACAGCGCGCAATGCTTCGTTTATTTTTTCCAGCCGCTGTTTGCGGTTCAGTCGCTGGTGGAGGGTGAGTGCTTCATCCAGTTGCGCAAGCACGGTTTGTACAGGGTTCAACGCATAACGCGGGTCCTGTAACACCATCGCAATGCCATTGCCGCGCAGGGCGCGCCACGCTTTATTCTCCAGCGTCAGTAAATTATGTCCGGATACGCTCAGTTCACTGGCGCTGACGTTGCCGGGTTTACGTACCAACCCCATCAGTGCGCGGGCGGTCATTGATTTACCGGAGCCAGATTCGCCCACCAGCGCGAGGCGCTCATTTCCCAGGGTAAAGTTCAGGTTATTGACCACGCGGGCGCCGGGATAATCGACATTAAGCCCCGATACGACAATCCGTTTTTCAGTCATGCTGTGGCTCCAGTACATCGCTCAGGCCATCGCCCAACAGGTTAAATGCAAGACTTGCCAGTAAAATGACCGCACCAGGCGCGGCGGCAATCCACCATTGATCGAAGATAACCTGCATGCCATCGGCAATCATGGCGCCCCATTCCGCCATCGGTGGGCGAGCCCCAAGGCCTAAGAAACCCAGCCCTGCGGCGGCGAGGATAATGCCCGCCAGATCCAGCGCCAGACGCACAATCGCGGATGGCAGACAGAGCGGCAGGATATGCCCCAGCAACAGTCGCCAGCCGCGAATCCCCATCATCTCCGCCGCAGCCAGATAGTCACTGTGACGAAGACGCTGGATCTCGCTACGTGCCTGACGCGCATAGGCAGGCCAGGTAGTGAGTGCAAGCGCAAGCGCGCCATTAACGAGGCCGGGGCCGAGCATGGCGACAAAGGCGAACGCGAGAATCAGGCGCGGCATTGACATCACCACGTCGGTAAAGCGCATTAATACCCGTTCCAGCCAGCCACCGTAATAACCAGACAAAATGCCGACCAGCAGGCCGGCAGGCAGCGTAATGATGGTGACCAGAGCGACCAGCCCCAGCGCCGGACGCGTGCCGTAAATGAGACGTGACAGTAAATCACGACCATAGCTGTCGGTTCCCAGCCAGTGGGCGACCGAAGGCGGCTGTAAGCGCGATGCGGCATCCTGCCAGTTGGGGTCTTGCGGCGCCAGCCAGGGTGCCAGTACGGCAACCAGCAGGAGTAATCCCACGATAATCAATCCGCTAAAACCCGCGGGCGAATGGCGCAGACGGCGTAAAAAGAGAGTCGTCGGCATTAGCGAATCCTCGGGTCTGTGAGCCGGACCAGCAGGTCGGCGAGATTGTTTATCAGAACAAAGCAGACGCCGATAACCAGCGTACCGCCCATGATCGCGGTAGTGTCACCGGCAAACAGCGCGGTCGTCAGATAGCGGCCAATTCCCGGCCAGGAAAAGACAGTCTCGGTCAGCACCGCGCCTTCCAGCATGCTGGTATACGACAGCGCGACCACGGTCAGGAGTGTGCCGCGAATATTCGGCAGGACATGGCGCAGCATGATCGTCATCTCGCCAGCCCCCTTTGCGCGCGCCAGCAAGATGTACTCTTTATTCATTTCGCCCAGACAGGCCGAGCGGGTCAGACGGGTGATACTGGCCAGAGAATAATAGGCGAGCAGAGTGACCGGGAGCACCATGTGGCTAACGGCATTTCTGAATGCCTGACTGTCACCGGAAAGCCAGGTATCAATCAGCACAAAGCCGGTCTGCGGGGTGACCGTGTACTGATAGATATCATCCAACCTGCCGGGGCCGGCGCTCCATTGCAACTTCGCATAGAACAGCGCCAGCATTAACAGACCGAGCCAGAAGATGGGAACAGAGTTACCGAGTAGGGTAAAAGTACGCACCGCCAGATCCAGTGGCGAACCGGCAAAACGCGCGCATAAAACGCCTGCAAAAATGCCCAGCGCCGTGCCGATAACCAATGCGAGCGTGGCGAGTTCCAGCGTGGCAGGAAACGCGGAAAGCAAATCCTGCAAGACCGGCTGCCCGGTCGCGCTGGCGGTCCCTAAGTCACCGTGAGACAGGCTCAGTAAATAGTGCCAGAACTGCACGGGAAGCGGTTGATCCAGCCCGAGCTGGTGACGGACCTGATCGTAGGTCGACTGGCTGGCGTGGTCGCCGACAATTTGCAGCACACGGTCAACGGGCGAGAGCGCCGAGAGTGAAAAGGTAACCAGTAACAGACCAAACAACGTCAGGACGAGGGTTATCAGGGTCTGGATAACCCGTAACAGCCTGGGTGAGATGTGGGACATGACTAACTCTTAATGGCATCGTTCTTTAATGATGACCCTCTCTCGTAATGAGAAAGGGTCAACGGCGCAATCGCTAACTTACTTGGTTACGCGGTCATACCACACCATATCCGCATTTAACCCTTGCTGATAACCTTTCACATTATCACGCACCACGATTTGCGTTTTCCCCTGATCAACAAAGACATAAGGAGATTTGTGCTGCAACTCTTGCTGCATTGTTTTGTACAGTTCCAGACGTTTAGCAGCATCCGGCTCGGCGACCGCCGCGAGCGTTGCTTTGTTCAATTCGGGGATCTGCCAGCCATTTAACCCGGCAACCGTACTGGATTTACCGTCATTGTAGGCGAAGGCGCTGGCATTGGAGTGGGCGTCAAAGTAATCCGGGATCCACAAACGAATTGCCGCCTGATGCTGTTTGGCACGCACGCGCGCATAGACCTGGCTACCCGCAGCGGGTAACAGATCCACCTTCACGCCGCCCTGGGCAAAACTGGCCTGCATGGACTGGGCGATAGTGATGAAAGGCGGTTTGTTTTCAACGTCCAGCGTGAAGTGCGCATCTTTAATCCCCGCTTTTGCGAGGATCTCTTTTGCTTTCGCCGGATCGAATTTAAACGGGTTATCTTCCAGCGCGCCAGGCAGGCCGACCGGCAGGAAACTCTGGTGGACAAAATATTGCCCTTTCAGCAGATCTTTGGTGATGCCGTCGTAATCGACCAGCCAGCGCGCCGCTTCCCAGAATGCCGGGTTGTTGAGTAACGGGTTCGCGCTGTTGCCGGTGTTAAAGACCAGATAGTTCTGCTCGGCAGACGGAATACTCAGCACTTTGATGCCTTTCTTATCCGTCAGCGCGCTAATCTGATCGGCGCCGAGGTCGCGCGCCACATCGGCATCGCCCTGTTGAATTAACAGACGACGGGAAGCCGGATCCGGCACGTTTTTAATAATGATATTTTTCACTTTCGGCGCACCGCCCGGAGAAGTCGGGTTAGCGTCCAGCACAATGGCCTGATGCGGCTGATAGACGCGCATTTTAAACGCGCCGCTGCCCGCAGAGTGCAGCTTGAGCCAGGCGTTGCCAAAGTCGTTATCTTTCACATTGGCGCTGACCAGCTTTTCGTCCACGATCGAGGCAATTGGCGTGGAAAGAATGTTGAGAGCCACCGCCGGGCTGACATCTGCCGTCCAGTGTAACTGAATCGTATGATCGTCGATTTTCTTTAACTGACTGGCGATATTATCCGGCTGCCAGCCCAGTACGTTCAGAATAAAGGCCGGGGATTTATTCATCGTCACCGCGCGGGTATACGAGAAAATCACATCTTCCGGGCGCAGCGGGTTGCCGGAAGCAAACTTCGCATCACTTTTCAGTTTAATGGTCAGGGTTTTGGCTGCCGCATCGGGCTGCCAGCTCTCTGCCAACACCGGGTTAATCTTTTCAGGGTTCTCACGATCCGGTTGTACCAGACGCTCATACAGGCTAGGTACGGTCTGGATACTGGAGAGCTCATTGGCCTCTGCCGGATCCAGGCTGACAATATCGTCCAGACCTTGTGCAACAACCAGTGTATCCGGAGGCGTCGCAGCATAGCTGGTGGCAGAGAGCAGTGTCATGATGACGAGGGGCAGTAGTTTTTTGGTCATGTCAGATCCCTGTAAAGTTAATTTAGTGTAATTATTTTGTCTCGCTAAAGTAGGCTGCTTCTGATTTTTCTTAAAGTTTAAATTCGTCTTTGTTTATGCGCTTAGGGCATAAGCCAGATGATTTGGCTATGAAAATGACGCCGAAGAAAGATGCCACTCCGCTCTCCAGACCTGAACGGCGTTTGAAACAGAGGGGTAGCCACGACCCGCTTCGAGCATCATGATACTTGTCTGCTTGAGACTGATTTTTGTGGGCTGCTATACAGAACGCCATTGAAGGTCAAAGGGGAGTTAATAAGATAACTCTCATTCGTTGCTTTTCATCCTGATGTAGCATTGCAGCACTTTGCATCATATTGGTGCGCGTTGTCTGCAGAGGGATTTTATGGGATGGAATAAAGACGCAGCAGTGGATTATCTTATAAAACACGCTGGGCCGACTTCAAAGAGTAAGTGAGCGGTTTATACGCGCCTGGCTATTGCAGCCGGAGGAATAAATATTCTAACTACAGAATACGCAAAAGATTATGGTAATTCACTGCTCAAGGCCGGATTCACTGCTTTACCCTCATCTTCAAGTCCTGAAAAGGGCGATGTTGTTGTTATTCAGCCATATCCTGGAAGCCGCCTTCAGGCTGGCCATATGGCTATGTTTGATGGGAAAACGTGATCCTCAGGCCTTTGCACAGGCTCTAATGATGTCTGGGTATAATCCAGGTCATCCCCGAACAGGTGGAAGAGCGGGTTTTGCCAAATATCTTATTGATATCATTAATGCAATAAAAGGAAGAATGGAGTGCTGAATAATAAAAAGGGTGCACTTTTCGTCATACTGGCATTCCTGTGTGGTCCACTCAATGTCAGTGCTACTGAGAAAGCGCTCTCTCCATCTTCGGTGATCAGTGGGCAGATTCAGCATAATGGACTAACAGCAGAACAAGCCAGAGAGCTTTTAATTATGGTGCTTAAACATGAAAATCTGTTTATTGATAAGCCCGGATTTAATATTGAACATATTGAATTCGTCCCGGGATATGCCAATTTTCATGTGACCTGGGATTCACCGGAGGCCGCAGCTACTGATGTGATTGGTGAATTCGCCGTAAGTCCGCGGACAGGCGATGTTTGGGAAAGTAACAATTGTAAGTAATATTCATTTCCAGAACTAAAACGACTACAGGCTGAAGTAATGAAGCGCACGGGATGGACATTTTCTGGTGAGTTAAAAGAAAGAGAAGGGCTGGGCTGCAATTAATCTACGAAGAGTGACCTTGTCCCATTGATTGACACAGTTTCAGATCTCGGCGCTTAACTGCCTCACTGACGGCCCATCAGAGGGCCGTTATGAGCGATGAGCGGACAGGCCTAAAGCGCTGGGCATCTTATGTGTGAAGTAGAGTGTCTTTGTAGCGACGCAGCAGTATTAATATTGCATACGCCGATAAATATGACTCTTATTGTACAAGGGCTAATGTCGGTTATACCCAAGCCTTATTTTGTATAACAACTCTGTACTCATCGGGATCAATAAACGTCTTTCCATTCACATCCCAATAAGGATTAAAGGAACTTACCTCTTTGAAACCCGCCTCGCTCATCCTTGCGCAGGTCTGTTCCCATTCATCTTTTTCCGGATAATACAGAACGAGCAAATCTTCCTCTGTCTGGGAAGGTGGTACTGATCTCCTCCCTGAAAACAGTACCAGGCTAAACTGGAGTATCCGGTCTTTCTTTCATCGAACAAAGAGGCCAGCCT
>OKVX01000321.1_pt1 | contig 25679 bp, 24 predicted proteins | sample 1606941 | NCBI WGS metagenome assembly OKVX01 (sample SAMN03281016, study PRJEB24777) | human gut metagenome | isolation source: fecal sample PR161 from 1 month old female Malay infant, caesarean... | reverse complement strand
CCTATTGACTTTGCGACACCCGTTAACCATTTCTTGGTTTAGAGCAAAAAAAATCTGACTTAGCAATTTTCCTAAGTCAGACATTGTTGATCTATTTATTTTTGATTTTTGGATCGAGGTAATCTCGTAGACCATCACCCACAAAGTTGGCGCCGATCGACATAGAGAAGATCGCCACACCCGGGAAGGTGGAGATCCACCAATAATTCATATTATTGACACCATCAGAGACCATTGAGCCCCATTCAGGCGTTGGTGGTTGTGTCCCTAATCCCAAGAAGCTTAGTCCTGAGAATGTTACGATCGCATTCCCGATATCCAGTGTCGCCATAACCAATAGTGACCCCAAAGCATTCGGTACGATTTCCTTCACTAAGATACGCAAATGACTTGCTCCTAACACTTTGGAGGCAACGATGTATTCATTTTCCTTCAAAGTAATCACGAGACTTCGCATCAGTCGCGCATAGTTGGGCCACCAAATAATCGTCATCGCCAACACTGAATTGAAGATACTTGGCCCCAACGCCGCGGCAATGACCATCGCCAAAATCAATGGCGGAAAGGCGGCGATCAGCTCTGCGAAACGCATCATGACATCATCGATGATACCACCGACATATCCGGCAATCCCACCATAGATGGTGCCAATGACAATTGTGATACAAACCGTCACTAGCCCCGCAGTGATTGAAACACGACTCCCCATAAGCACACGAGAAAATACATCTCGTCCCAATTCATCTGTCCCTAATAAATGCCCAGACGAACCTGGAGATAAGAAGCGTCCCGCCATATCTTGCGCCAATGGGTTTTTCGGAACGATTATTGGTGCAAGAATCGCCACGATCACCCATAGCGCACAAATGACCAATCCTAATTTAAATAAGAAGTTCTTCTGTCTTAACAATCGTTTCATCAGCTGTACCTCACTCTCGGATCAATGACTCCATAAAGGATGTCGATCAAGAGATTCAGCAGGACATTAACCATCGCGATCAATAGTGACACGCCGCAGATTGCTGGAAAATCCAGTGTCGTTGCTGAAAGATACGCATACTGTCCGATTCCCGGCCACGAAAAGATCTTTTCTACAAAGACCATCCCGCCTAACAGGTTACTAAAGCCCATCCCCATAACAGTAATGACAGGAATCAAGGCATTTCCCAACGCATGACGTAACACGATCTGACGCTGAGACAAGCCCTTCGCCTTTGCTGTTCGAATATAGTCCAATGACGAAACCTCCAGCAAATTCGACCGCGTCTGCCGTGAGATGAGCCCCATGGTAAAGAATCCCAGTACAATCGCCGGCAGAATCAAATGGGAAAGGGCATCGTTAAGTAATGCCCAATTGCCACTTGTTAGTGCATCTAATACATAAAGCCCTGTCCCGCCTGTTGGCGCCGATATTCGAGAGCTGACTCGTCCGCCGCCTGGAAACAGCTGCCACTTAGAGTAAAACAGCAGCAACATGACTAATGCAAACCAGAAGTTCGGGATCGAGACCCCGCTGATTGAGATAGTACGAACTAGATAATCAAACGGCTTGTTGCGATAAACCGCAGAGATGATCCCAAACGTGATCCCGAATAACACCGCGATCAGCATAGCCATGATGGATAGTTCCAAAGTCGCAGGGAAAAACTGTTTTAAATCACTGATAACAGGATTACCGGTGCGAATCGAAGTCCCAAGATCTCCCCGCAACAAGTTGCTCAGATAAATAAAGTATTGCTCCATTAACGGTTTGTCCAATCCCCAGCGTGCTTTATACGCCGCCACCGCCGCAGGATCGCTCATCGCGTTTGGACTCATATTAGATGCAATTGGATCACTGGGAACCAGGTGTGAGATCATGAATACTAAAAACGTCACCCCAATGATCAAAAAGCAAACAAATACTAAGCGCCGTAATAAAAACCTAGCCATATTCCTCATATACTTTTGCCCCTTGCTCTTTGGTTAGTTGATACTGACATCTTGGAAATTGATTTTTTGTACTTCGTAGTAATTGACACCCTTCAAGTTGTCGCGGTAAGCCAATACTTTTGGATGTTGAACTAAGAAGGCGTATGGCATTTCATTTGCCAACAGCTTTTGTAACTCTTCTGATGCCGCTGAACGTTTTTCTTCATCCGCCTCTGTTTGAATCGTTTTCTTCAATTCTTCCATCTTTGTATTCGAAGTGTCCGTCCATTTCGCACGTTCGCCCACTGTATCGCCTGGTAAGAAGACTAATTGGTTATTGATATCCATATAATCTGGGTGCCAGTGCATCATTAGGAAGGCTTCTTTTCCTTCACGATAGGAATCGATAACGACACCGATCTCAGAGGTTTCGATTTTCGCATTGATACCGATCTTTTCTAAATCATCTTTGATTTTTTGACCTAAAGTCGTCCATGACATTCCTTCTGTATCGAAGTTTGCGACTGTGAACTTAATGTCAAAGCCGTCTTTATAGCCAGCTTCCTCCATTAATTTCTTCGCTTCGTCTAAGTCTTGATAATCCTTTTCTTTCTCTAATGCGCCGACAAAGCCTTTCGGTACAATGTCTAATGGAAGAACTGCTTGATCACCTGAAATTTCGAGTAATTCTTCATAATTGATGGCTTTACGAACGGCTTCCTGGACTTTTGGATTCGCCATTGGTCCACCGATTTCCTCATCTTGGTTCATCAATAAGAAGGTTGTTGTCGAACCAACATAATTCTTAATTTTCACGCCTTCTTGATCCTTCAGTTGAGAAACGTTATCTACACCGATTCCCAAGGCAATATCAATATCCCCTTGTTTCAACATTTGAATCTGCGTATTAACATCTGGAATTTCCTTACAGATGACTTTATCGTTCTTCACTTCACCCCAGTAGTCATCATTCTTGACCAAACTAAGTTCTTCATTTTGTTTCCATTTGTCTAAGACATAGGCTCCTGATCCCGCTGAGTTTGAATTCAACCATTTTTCAGCCGTATCCTTAGAAGAGGCATCCTCTGCATCGGTACCACCATGTTCTTTCACTACTTCTGAATCCACAATCGCGAATGAATTGTTCGCAAGCTTCACTAAGAAGGCTGCATCTGGCTCCTTCAATGTAAACTTCACAGTATAGTCATCCGGTGTTTCGATACTTTCAACATTTTCCGTATGATGAGTCGTATTACTTTTTAGATTTTTTGTCCGCATGACACTGAATTTCACATCTTTCGAAGTCAATTCGTTGCCGCTAGAGAATTTCACACCCTCTTTGATCTTAAACGTGTGAACCTTTTGTGAATCATCCAATTCATGTGATTCTGCTAATGAAGGCTCTGGTGTAGAGGATTCATATGTTCGATATAAATAATCATACATCGCGTAATACACCATATTGCCATATACCTCATAGCCATGATGAGGATCCAAAGTCTTCAAATCAGATGCCATCCCGACTACCAATGTCTTGTCGCCATCCCCGCTGCCGCCACCATCGTTTGACCCGTCAGTGCTGCCGCCACCGCCACCACAACCAGCGAGTGTTAACATCACTAAACAAATGACGCTCCACAACATCTTTCTTTTTTTCATACCCTTGTACTCCTCCTTATTTTTTGGTAAATGTATTTAATTTTTCAAACGAAAAATTAAGTCTGATTTTATGCCGCAGTCTACCCCGCGAATCTTGTTGAAACACGAAACATTAGCCTTCTTTACTGTGTAGATGACAGGCGACAAAATGCTGGTCCTTCACTTCCTGCAGCTCCGGAACTACCGTCTTGCACTTTTTCATTGCAAATGGACATCGTGTATGGAACTTGCAGCCCTTAGGCGGATTCGCCGGACTCGGCACATCCCCAGTCAAGACGATTCGTTCCGTCTTTTCCTTATCGATCGTCGGTGCCGCTGAAATTAAAGCTTTAGTATATGGATGCAGCGTGTCTTTATATAGAGCATCACGATCTGCTAATTCCACGACATTCCCTAAATACATCACCGCGATTCGATCACATAGATGATAAACCACCCCTAAATCATGGGAAATAAAGAAATAAGTGAGGTTCATCTGCTTCTGCAGCTCCACCAACAGATTGATCACCTGCGCCTGGATCGATACGTCTAAGGCTGAAACAGGTTCGTCGCAAATGATGATATCAGGTTTTAGCGCTAGCGCTCGAGCAATCCCGATCCGCTGCTTCTGACCACCGGACATCTCATGAGGATAGCGCTGCTTATAATCTGGTGCTAACCCGACCATTGTCAGCAAGCGGTCAATTTCCGCTTCGATCTCTGCTTTGGTCATGTCTTTTTTATGATGTATTTGAAAAGGCTCCGCCAAGATATCTTTGATCTTATTTCGCGGGTTCAAGCAGGCTGACGGGTCCTGAAAAACGAGCTGAACCTTTGACCCAAAGGCCACTTTTTCTTTTCGATTTTTAAAAGCGCTGACATCTTGACCATCAATAATGATTGTTCCGTCCGTTATAGCACCAAGGTTTAGCATAGTCTTTCCCAAGGTACTCTTGCCGCAGCCGCTCTCGCCTACAATTCCAAAAGTCTCGCCTTTGTTGACGGTTAAGGACACATCATCAACTGCCTTCAGCGTGCCCTTTTTCCCTTTACTGTCGCGAATCTCAAAATATTGTTTGACATTTTCCATCCTAATAATCGGTTCTTGCGTCATCATTTACGTCGTCACCTCGGTCTCTTCTTCCATCGAATACTTAAAGCAGCGAACCTTTCGACCATTCTCATCCGTTGTTAATGCTGGTCGTTTTTCTTTACAAATAGCCATCGCGTAAGGACAGCGAGGATGGAAGCTGCAGCCTTTCGGCATGTTGTCCAGCTGTGGGACCATTCCCTCGATGCTGCTTAATTTTCCTTTTTCATCCTGGATATTCGGTATCGCTGCAATCAAACCCTCCGTATAAGGATGCTTAGGTTTGTCTAATATTTCACGAATTAATCCTTGCTCAACAACCTTCCCCGTGTACATAACGATCACGCGGTCGCAGACTTCGGACACCACGCCTAAATCATGTGTAATGAGGATGATCCCCATCTTGAGGCGATCTCTCAATTCCTTTAGAACTTCTAGAATCTGTGCCTGAATCGTCACGTCCAATGCGGTCGTCGGTTCATCCGCGATCAATAGCTGCGGATCACAAGCTAAAGCCATTGCAATCATGACCCGTTGACGCATCCCACCAGACATTTGATGTGGATACTCGTTAAAGCGCTGCTCTGGTGCAGGTATTCCCACGAGCTTCAGCAGTTCGATCGCCTTTTCTTTCGCCTCCGCTTTTGAGATGTCCGTATGAATCAGCATCGACTCAATGATTTGATTGCCGCATTTATGAAGCGGATTCAAAGAAGTCATCGGTTCTTGGAAGATCATCGCTAAATGATTGCCGCGATACTCCTGCTTCTCCTTTTCCTTCATGGCGATCAAATCCGTTCCTTTAAACAGCGCTCTGCCACTGACTGAACTGGTCGCCTCCTCTAATAGCCCCATAATACTTAATGACGTCACACTTTTCCCGCTGCCGCTTTCTCCAACGATCCCTAATGTTTCATTTTCATTTAATAGAAGCTCTAAATTATTTACGGCAGTTACCTCTCCGTTATAGGTGCGAAATTTGACTGTAAGGTCCTCGACCCGCAGCAGTTCTTTCTCCATAAAATAATTAACTCCCTGCCTTCTAATTTTTAAATTAAGGTTAAAAAATAACTGATCGTTCTAATTTAACAAATGTTCGAACTCTGTTCTTTTATTCAGAATTTTCGAAAAATATTTTATTTTTTGATTATACCAGTTGCGAAAAGATTGTCAATACAAAGTTTTAAGCGTTTTCTCTAAGAAAGCAGTAACCACAACCTTCATTAAACGAAACCCAAAAATCTTATATTTATTATTAAATTATGCTGAGCGCCTCTCATTTTTAAAAGCCGTATTATATTATCCCTTGTTTTTCGACCTAAATATGCGTTACGAAATAACATACAAAAAGCCCTCGACAATTTTCTTTTAAAAACTGCCAAGGGCTTCTGCTTTACGATTCAATTTAGTCGTTTACATTAATTTTTCGAAGCGGTTTTCAATCACGCCAATATGCAGCTGGTTAAAATCTCTAAAGGCTCTACAAGGCGTATCTTCTTTATCGCAGTCTTCAGCGATATAGATTGGTTTGAAGCCTAACGCTTCGGCTTCTTGCAATTGTTCCAGAGAATTCGAGATGAAATTGACTTTTTGATGACTCAATTCAACCTTCAGAAAGTCCACTAACCCCTGAGGAACCGTTCCGGCAACTTCACCATTGATAGAAAAGTCCAAATAATCCGCTAAATGATGCTCCAGCAAGACATTGTTCATCGTCTCTTGATCATAGAAGACCATTCCGATTTGCTGCTTCCGGCTTTTTAAATAGTCCAGCAGCGGTTGAACATTTGCTTGATTTTCTTCTCGTAAAAAAATACTCTCACTTGAAAATACAAAAGTTTCGATCATTTCGTTTCCTCCTACTCCATTTATTTTGTGCGTTTATTCACGAACGTAGCTAAAAAAATATCTGTTACTCTATATTGTCTTTTAACTTACATCATTTTTAAAGCGCTGTCAATGAATTGTCGGTTGGACTTTTTCACTTTACACATCAAAAAAGAGCATAGCTTTTTGCCATGCCCTTCTATTATATAGAAACTATAAAAGTTCTTTTACGAGATCTAGTAAAGTGCGGACATCCTCAGGTCTCGTATCCCCTGTTGCGGAATCAATGATCGAGCTGTACACATGAGGGATCACCTTTTCAACACCAGCATCAAGAGCGATTTTGACGATTTCTTGGAAATTCTCCAAATCGATGCCACCCGTTGGCTCTAAGTAAAAATCGTTCTCGGCGCAGGCTTTTGCCACTGCTTGATATTCTTCCTTGCAGGATAAGCCCTTCATCGGGAAGTATTTTACAGAGCTGCCGCCCATATCCTTCAACAAGGCGATCGCTGTTTCGATTGGAACGATTGCTTCAGTGGTTTGAGAGCTCAATGGTCCTGTTGCGATATTGACATAGCCAACCTTGCCGCAGGGTGACACTAAGCCGTTAATCACTGTATCTTGTTGTCCAAGCAATGCACGCGAAGTCCCAACACCTGTGAAGACTTGGTTTACATGCTGGGGCTGAAGCTCACCAGATATACGCGAAACCATTTGACTCTGATTAGGATCGCCAGCACCAAGGCCTACAGACAGTGCATTTTCTGTCGCTGCCTGATAGTTTTTCATATCTTCGATAGCCGCTTCGTCACTCTCATAATTTTTTGATAGCACACCTAGAACAACATGGCCTTCTGCTGCTGTATAGCAATCACGCGCATTTTCGACTGAGTTCGCTAAAACATTCAGACATACTCGCTCTTTATAATAGTTTGGGGTTAATGACATTTATTCAGACTCCTTCTCCATGATTTCTCTTAATCGTCGAACGATTTTATCCATCTCTGCTTCATTTACCGCACGAATATCGAACTCGATAATGCCGTTGTTCGCTTGATATTCTCTCGTATAGATGGCAGGATCTTCTGCTTTTAACGCTTCGATTACTTCGAAAGCGGATTTGTTTTGCACTTTTACACTGGCGCGATAGATTGCTCTTCCAGCGCCGTCCTGGACACTTTTAGCCTCTAAGCCCTCGATTTGATCAAGCTGATCAACAAATGGCGCAAGACGCTGCTTCATCGACTCACCCGTCTCACTCCCATTGGCTAAACGATCCTCTAACGCTTGGGTCAACCCCAAGACATTTTCTTTACCAATCTTCATCGCACGTCCGATTCCTTTACCCTGAAGGCGAAGCCATTCGATGTATTGCTTCTTACCAATGACTAGACCGCTGCTGGGACCTTCGATGGCTTTCGCGCCTGAATAAATGACTAAATCAGCGCCCGCTTTGCTGTACTGATAAAGATCTTCTTCCGCTGCCGCATCAACGATCAGGGGCAGCTGATATTTTTTTGCGACAGCCACAGCTTCTGCTACTGTCAGCATGCTTTTTTGTACCGTATGGTGGCTTTTGATGTAGAGCAGTGCCGCAGTTTGATCGGTAATCATCATTTCCATTTGCTCTGGCGAGCAGCCGTTGGCATACCCTGCCTCCACCACTTGTCCGCCACCTTGACTAACCATTACTTCAACTGGCGTTCCGTAATCAACATTGTGTCCCTTCGGCAAAACAATTTCCCGCTTCTGAATACGGTCAGTATAAGGATGATAGGCATGATACATACTGCCTTGTCCAATGACCGCAGCGACAGACTGTGCAATGCCGGCGGATGCAGAGGAAACAATTTGTGCATCCTCTACTTCTAGCAGCTTCGCAATATAGGCACCGGTCTGAATGAAAAGCTCACTCATCTCAAAAAAATGCTCGCCGCCGAAACGTTGTGCCGCTTGCACATTTTCTGATACCTTTGATACCCCGAGAATCGTCATTTTCCCAGAAGCGTTGATGACTTCCTTTAAGCCAAATTTGTCGTAACTAATTGTCATAAATGGCGCCTCCAATAATCGTTTTCACTGGTTTGATCAGCTCAGTGGCTGTTCGGGTGAACCCGTTTGAATCCGTTAAAATTTTCTCCCCCTCTGTCAAATCAAAAATCGTCAGATCCGCGTCATAGCCAGCCTTCAATTGTCCTTTTCTCTCTAAATGGAAGTATTTAGCCGGAACCGCAGTTACCTTGTCCAGAATCTCTTCCCAAGAGTACCCAACAACGCGCAGCTTCTCCATCGTTGTCGCTAAATCATAAACAGGCCCATTCTCGCGGTTGCGATGATAAATATCCGTACTGATGGACGTTGCCTTGATCCCTTCCTTTAACGCGGTTTCAGCGACATGGAAATTGAAGCTATCCGTCCCATGACCGATATCAAAAACGATGCCTTTTTCATAAGCGGCCTTCGCGAAATCCTTGATCTGATCGGTTTCTTTGTCCAGAATGCCATTGGGCTTTCCATTAAAGCAATGCGTCAGCACATCTCCCGCATCTAATAGCTCCAATACTTCCCGCAGCTCTGGCGGTGCCGAGCCGATATGAATCATTAATGGAAGGTTTTGATTCTCACGCTGAATATCTTTTGCTAATTCCAATGGCGTGATGCCATTTTCACCAACGACTGTTTTACTCATCCGTGCTTTGATTCCCACAATGAACTTCGGCAGCTCGGCTAACCGATCACGAACGAGAGACGCTTGAACCTTCGTTAAATCCGCCAGTTCATCCTGTTCAACGATTCCCCATTTTGAAATATTGACCAAGGCGTAAACATTGGTCTTCACTCTTTTCGTCAACTCATAAAAATCGCCGATATTTTCCGCACCCGTTGTCCCCGCATCAATCACGGTAGTTACACCTTTAGTGACCCCAATTTCATCTGGATAATCATAATACAGCGTCATTTTTTCATAACAGTGCACGTGGTCATCGACCCAACCTGCCGATAAGTAATGCTTTCCTTCTAAATCCAGCACTTCCTTTGAAGGGGACTCGATCTCAGCTTCTACCGCTAAGATAGCGCCATCCTTTATCGCTACTTCCACCTTTTCACCGTTCACTCGTTTTCCATTTTTGATTAATAAATCAAACATCCTATGGCCTTCTTTCTACTGAAGTGCTACTGGGAAGATCGTCCCAAGTACCATTGCTCCAAGGATCGCTCCTCCAGCAATCGGTTTTTTCCAAGCATAGAAGCCTAGCGCTCCCAATGTTGCACCAATCCCGATTGGAATAGAGGCGCCACACGCGCTCAAGATAATCAATGGGCCTAAGAAGCGGCCAGAAGAGTTTCCGGCACCCATCATTACATCTGCGCCAAACGTTGAATTCGCTTGATTGATTGTAAATTTACGAATCAAGATGATCACACCGCCGACAAGTAAGCCTAGAACAGCTCCTGTAATCAGCGACAAAGCAAAGTTATCAATGGGTGCCCGAATGCCCATGCTTAAGAAAATCGCCGGAATACCGATACCGATCCCCGTTAGAATCGATCCACCCAAATCAAGAATCCCCACAAGCGAACCCTCTAAGATACGAGCAAACAAGAAGCTAGCCCCAAACGCCGCAGCCGCTCCATAAGAACCACCATCTAAGCCTGCCTTCAACATCGCTACAATCGAAACTTCATTAAACGCACCCACACCATGAGTCACGTACATATGTGTTCCCGCAAAAACCGCCGCAGCCATAATTCCTACCGTAATAGGAAATGCCCAGTCAGCATACCAGAAGCTCTTCGCCTTCTTTTCTTCAGAAAGCGCAACTTGTTCCTTTTCCAATTCTTCTGTGTTATCCATTAAATTCCCTCCTAATTAAGAAATCATTTTTAAAAAAACTTGAAAATGATATTTTGTCGTTTCGCATACGATGCCGCTAACCATGCCGAAACATAGAGTAAAAGTCGCAATCTGGCATCTTATTTTTACCGATGACTAAATTAGCTTAATCCAAGCAGCTTGTGGATATTTTCTAACCAGTTCGGCGCCTGCAGCTTGAAGCTTTCCAATACTTGAAGATCGAAGCCACGGAAGAAGCCGCTTAGAACAAACAGTAAGATAATTGCACCCATCATCATCTTGGTTACTTTTGACCAGCCGATCTCATCGACCCCTTTACCAATCAAGATCCCAAGTACCACACCAGGTACCGCATTTCCCATGATTAATTGTGCGATGCCGCCAAATAATGTTCCCCAGAAGCCAGTACGTTTGCCGGCATCCAATGCTGCTAACCAGAAAATGACCGGCATGACGATGTTAATCAATGTTGTTGCTGCGGGAACCAATACGGCTACTGCTGTTACCTGCAATGCTTCTGGAATTGCTGCAGCGGTTGAATTCAAGAATGCCACGACAATCGCACCCACAACAGCGCCCACAAAGCCCATTTTTCTAGGATCATGCATTGTTTCAGAAACATTTTTATTTTTCGCTAATAAGACCGATGCTGCCCAGTTCGGAATAATCCGATGTGTCACATCCTGGGTAAACGCTCCAGCGCCAACCGTTGAAGCCCAAGCATTGAAGAAAAATCCTAATCCAAATGAAAAGTGCGATGCCGGGTCACCCATACAGGCATTCATCTCACCCAGCGTACGAAAGGCACCCAACCCTTGCGTACTTGGGGCATGAAACATTCGTGCCGCCCCCATCGAGGCAGAAAATCCGAGCAATCCGCCAATGATGATCGATTTAACTAATATAATTGTAAACTCCACTATTTATTTCCTCCTTCTTGTTCGTTCGTCTGACCGTTTCTCCTTAAATCTTTTTGGAAATAACGGGAATTTGAATACCATCAGGATCATCCGTCACTTCCTGTGTAAAGGCGACGTCATTCACTTGAAGCGTCGTCACGTTGACCGTTACTTCCAACTCCACATGATAGCTGGTTCTTTTCCGTGGAAAGAAGAAGAAGAGGAACCGTTCTTTGTACGTTTTTTCCGTTGCCTTGATCACTTCCACCTCTACTGGCTCAATGCGTAAAATCACTTCCGACTCCTGCATCATTTTTTTCTGAATGTTTCCCAGCGCACTAGCAAACGCATGCTGCTTGGAATCGCCCTTGCCTTCGACAGTCACGATGACTTGTTGACAATCTTGGATACTCATTTGCTCATCTCCCTAATTGTGTTTCTTTTCAAATGCTTCTACTAGACGTTTGCCTAAGTCTTCCTGATCCATGAAGCCAAAGCCTAAAACTGTTTTTCCATCATTGATCGCTGTGATACCTTCTTCGATCGAGCGCATCCCATGACGTTCTGGATACCCATATTTTGTTGCCGCTGTTAATGCGCCTGCTCCGCCGCTGCCGCAAAATGAGATCCCCATGTCTGCATTTTCCTGCTGCATCACATCACCTAAACGCATATCCGCGCCCATCCCTGGTACGACGACTGCTCTTCCTCCTGCTGCCTCTACGCCTTTTGCGACATTTTGTCCTTTACCCATACGGTCTGCAATTACTACTGTGATCATTTATTTTTCCCCCTAAATTAGTTTTGTTTGGCTGTTTCAAAATGGATTGATAAAACATACATTTCATCTTGTGATAAATTGCTGATTTTTTGGACAACACCATCCGCTAGGCGCAACGCTTCTTGCGAGACTTCGCTGAACATTGCTGGATCTACTTCTGGAATCGCTTCTTGTCCTTTCGAACGCTTCAGCATTTCGTTTAAATGATTGATCAGGATCGTCCATTGCAGTTCTGTCGGTTCGATTTCCGCCTCCGCAAGCTCTCCTGTCAACCAATCGATCAATTCTTCAAGCTCTCTTTGATGTTCACTGGTTGAAATAATTTGTAACGCTTCTCCAGTCACGGTCATTCTCTTCCTCCTTTTGCTATCCTTTGATATAAGCAAATAATGCGTTAATCTCGGATTGATTGATTGCTAAATTATGCTCTGTAAACAATTGCTCTATTTCTTTGTTATAAGTTGAAGTGATCTTATCAGCGTCATCCGTTTTGTTTCCTTCCATCATGTATTGCTGATCGAAAGTAATTCGATGAACCATCAGAAAGACATGCAAAAGGAACGCTTCACGATATTCTTGATTCAACTGCTCTTGGAATAGACACAGCAGCTTTTCGTAAATGGTATACGCCTGTAAAATCAGCTCCTTGCTAAAATCCTCTAGTGAGGTTCGATTCCCCGCTGGCTCCAGCCTCAACTTCTTCGTTCCCTGCTGCGGCGACTGACTCAATATTTTTTTGACTGCCTGCTGGATCTTTTCTAAATCCTGTTTGGTCGGCAGTGGATGAACCTTGATGAACTCACAGGTCATTCCCTCAATAGGAAAAATGCTGATCACCAATTCTGGTTCCTTCTGTTTGATGATCTCCTGAGCATTCAGCACAGAAGCAAAGGCCGCGATCTCAATATTGGAAAGCTCCTCTGAAATTTTCTGCTTGATCAAGCTTGTTACCCCTAAGCCGGTCGAGCAAACATAGACTGCTCGCACACTTCGCGAATCCACCTCTTTCTCATAGGAAACAAGAAAGTGCAACGCGATATAGGCGATAAAGGAATCATTGATCAGGACACTTTTTCCCCGAATTTCCCGCCGTACGACTGTTTCAATCGCATCAAAAAGCTCAGGATACTTCGCTTTGATATCATCCTTGAAGGGATTGTACTCATTCACGAATTTCTGTTTGCGCGACAATCGCATCGACAAATGCGCATAAAGATTGGTCAACAGCTGCGGATCATTTGAAAAGGAGTAGTGGATCTTTTTACTCACCTTCTGGATTAAATTCTCCGTCAATGCCATGACATCCTGCTGCAGATCATTTTCGAAGGTATCACTATAAATGTAGCGATACTCATCTTCGAACAAGGGCAACTGATAATGAGCAAACACCTGCTGCATCAATAAGTAAGAGAGTTCCTGCTGTTCTTTCGGATCATACAGCAACTGGTAACGACCGATCGTATATTCATTTTGCAAACGAACGGTGGCGATCGCGACTCGGATCAGCATGTTCAATAGCTCGGCATAGTTCAGCTCAGCGGTATCGATTTGCTTCAACAGGTGCCGCATATCCGCTAATACTTGATTGAAGACCGCTTGAAAAGCTGTTCCTTTAGATGAATAAAGCTCATAGCCTTCTTGCTTTTCACTTTGTAAAAGCAGCTCCATGATTTTGTAAATGTCATAATCCGTCAGCTCTTTTTGTAGGACCTCCTCGATCAGCAAGCGAACCTGATGCTCCGGTCCCGAGATCAAAAAACCTTTTCGCGGCAACCGCTCAAGCGTCATTCCCTGCTCCTTCAGCTGCTTCTCCAGAATCTCCAGATCATTAAGGATCGTGTCCTTGCTGACCATCAAGCGATCCGCCAATTCAAAGGAAGTGATCGCCTGATTCGTAAGCATTAAGTGGATACTCAAACGATCCAAGCGCAAGGTCTGATCAGCGAACAATTCTAAGCGATCAACATCCATCAACTCGCTTTTTAATTTGATTCGTTCAGAATCACTCAGCTCCAGCCACACCCCTTGACTTCGTTTACTCGTCAAGTCATGTTTTCGTTCCTGCAGCCACAAACGGATGTCATCCAAATCATATTTGATCGTGCGGACGCTTACATTTTGCTGTTTTGCCAACTCTTTAGTCGTTATCGGCTCTGCGTTTTCAAGAAATTGCAGCAAGACTTGAATTTGTCTTTTCGTTATCTGTTGCATCATGCTCTCTCCTTACATGCTTTACTATAGTGATTTGTGTTTCTCGTAACAATATGAAATGATTGCACTTACTCTAGTGCAAAAAGTCCTTATCCCATAAGAGATACAGTATATCAATCCTTGTTTTTACAGAAAAAAAGCAAAGTAACCGTCAGCACTCGACATTTACTTTGCACTAATCACTTTATTAAAGTAGCATCTTTCTGGCTACTTGTATGCCCAAAACCAAAAATTTTGGTCTGATAAAAAAATTTGGTAAAAAAGGACGCCCACCAAAAAGGGACGTCCTTACGATAACTATGATTTTTTCATTCGTATTGTTGTTGCATCCTGTGCTTTTTCGATGCAACAGCGATTCACAAGAATACTACTCCCTCCTTATCTTTCCTCTGCGTAAAAAAATCAAAAGGATAACGATCCCTATCAGCAGCAGACCGATCAGAACAAATGGGAAGATGTAACTCTTCTTTAACGTGACATCCTTTTCGTTCAACTTTCTAGCGGTCGCACCGTCAATTCGAAAGTCTCGTTCAAAGCTCCATTGGTCTTTGTAGGTGAGGGGCTTATCGCCTGTTTTGTTCCCTGAGACAGTCATGGAAAGATGGTAATCGCCCGGCTCCAAGGCCTGATTGTTCAATGAAATAGGCAGAGAAAAAGTGGAATTCGGCGCGATTTGTCCTTCCTCTTTTTCTACTTGGTAAAGGACCTGATCACTGCCCTTTTTCCGGATTTCCGCCGTGATCGCGACTTGATTGATGTAGGCCATTTGATCATTTTGCAGCGTCGCTTGAATAACATTTCGCGCATTCAACTGTCCAGGCTTGACCTCGTGAAGAACGAGATTTGGTGACACGTCCTTGTTTGTTTGTCGAAGTAACAGAGCAACGATGTATGAATAGTCATTATCAATCGCTAAGCCCTGATTGCTTGTTGGTTTGCCTGATATCTCCTCTTCTTCAAAGGTAATACCTCCAGCGATGACTCCATCAAAGGCTGTACTCGGCATCTTTACTTGAAAGGTGACAACTTGCTCACTCTTCGGCTTCAAAACTACCGACGAAGGATAATCCACCAACTCGTTTAAATCGTACAGCAAGCTTTGATCCTTCTTAAGCGTATTTTCTCCATAGTCAATGATGACATTGGAATTGGTGGTCGCGTTGTTGATGGCGATTTTTCCCTTTACCTCTTTTTCCGTATCATTTCTCAGCTTCACCTTTAGCTCCGTCGTCTGATTCGGTGCCAGCAATAAATCAAAATACGTCTTTTCTTTATCCCTTTGATATTCTGATGGTAGCGGGGTCACGGAATAATTAAACTCACTTGCCTTTCCAACCATTGGATGAACAGTGACCAACCCGAGCAACGTGAAAAACAGCGTGACTGTGATAATTAGTTTTTTCAATCTATCCCTCCTCTCTAATTCATTAATTATCTGGGACATTGGCTAATGTCCATGACAGTGTTCCTTTAAACGTCCCTATTCGCTGGTACTCAACTGGAATTTCTGCTCGAATTCCTCGTTGTGAAGTGTCATCCAGCAGGGCGCTTAAATCCGTCTCCCCCTTCTTATTACTTTCAAAAAGGGTAATTGCCGCATCACTAATCGTTTCTGACGTACTGTCTGTGACAAAGCTCAAAATATCAGGCATTACGGTCTGCCCATCGGTAAATGCCTGGGTTTGCTTTAATTCCACACGCCAGCCGTTTGAGGCACGTTCGTCCATGATTTTCAGTCCTTCAGTCGGATGACCAAATAGCTTTAAAACGTTGCTTGATACCTTTTGTATCCCGAAGGCTATTTGATTGGGAGCTTCCAGAAAATAAAGCTCTCCTGTACGATAATAGAAGTAAATATCCTGCGAACTGTCGGAAAACGTACCTTCCGCATTGCCAGAGTCCTTTTTAAATACAAATCCAGCGATATCCTCAGGTGTTTCTTTATAGGCGTCACCAATCGTTCCAGTGATTTGCTTAGGTGGCGCAATATCAAGGTTGGTAGCTTCCTCTTTGTAGAAAACCGAGAGCGTTTTTTCTTTTGGCTTAGCTATTTTGACTGACACCTCATTGGACTTTTGCAACAAGGTGGCTTCTTCTAGATACTCAAAGTTCATAGGGAGCACTTTTTCAGGTGTCCCATCCTGCAACGCTGCCTTGAGCTCGATGCGCATATCTTTTTCTAAAATTAGGTAATTGCTTAAATCAAGTGTGAGACGGCTACCTGCGATAGTAATGTCTGCTTCAGCTACTTGGACACCATCAACGGATAAGGAGCCTTTTTCATAAGAGATTTCAGTAGGAAGCGTCAGACTTACCTGCGGCTGGCTGACTTTTGATCCCACCAAGTCATTGTCGATGTTCAATGTATTTTTGAAAGTAAGCTGGTCACTCTTGCTCGCCTCGACAGCTGTAGCAAAAGCTCCCCCATTGACACTGATCTCAGCCGTTGACTGAACACTCGATGGAATCTGAGTCATCGCTAACGCGTTCTCTTGGTATTTACCCCCCGTTGAGGAAGTAAAGCCCCAGTAAACACTTGTCGCGCCAAATTGAGCATTGAGGTCATTGACTACATAAGAAGAAGTTCCCACACCGTCCAGTTCATAGGTCAATCGTCGAGCATTGGCTTCCCAACGAACCGTCAGCATGCGCCAAGTATCGTTGGATAAATAAGTTGAAGCAATCGTCACCCCAGCGTGTTCATTCGTGTAATTATTGTTGTTTGCCTTCGGTGTCACGAATGCGATATGCCCGCGTCCATTGGTATCTCCACTGATCTCTCGATCCATTCGATCCGCAGAGCCCTGATTTTTATACGTATCAAACTCAATTGATAGACCATTTCGGACATAAGGCTCCCCTGATCTAGTAGAATAAGCGCCGATCCCCATTCCAGAAGAGCCAATGACCTGAGTTGGATCGTTCGTCATTCTAGGATCATTGGTCAAGGTGAAGGTCATACCGTCCCCTGCATTCCCTTGTTGATTGCCTAAATATAAATAGCTTTTAAACGTAAAGTCAGACAACAAGCTGATCGGCCTTTTTGACCAGATGGCTCCCTTTTGCGAGGAAGTCGCCGGATTTAATTGAAGCAGCTTCCCATCCTCTAAAATACTCGTGCTATTCCCGATAGGTGCTTGAAATACCTTATCGATGGGAATAATCGTAGGGTCCTGCGGCAAGGAAGCCGCGTAGGGAGTCGCAGAAACTTCTTGCCGTGTTTCTTCTGTTGTTGCCATAGTTGCTGGATCAGAGTCTGACGTATCCGAAGACGATGATTCACTAGCCAGAATAGAACTAGCCGTTGTCGAAGACTCTTCCGTATGCTGCTCTTTACTTTGAGAGGTATCCATATTTGGATATAGATATTTCGAACTGGCGGTTTCAGCGGCACTGCTTGCTGAACAACCTAGCAGCAAGGCAAAGCCGCCTGCAGCAGCTGCTATAAGAAGGATTCGTTTCATTCCTATCATTTCTTTACCTCGATATAATTAATTTTGTGGTACATCCATCAAGGTCCACCCTTTATTTGTCCCATGATTATAGGATCAGTCGGATCGATGGGCTGAACATTAACTATTATCCGGAGTATTCTCAAGGGTCCAGATTAGCTGCGTCGAGTACTGCTGAGCAAGCTTGACCGATTTTCCCGGAACAAAAAGCTGAACCGCGTCAGCATTATCCGCTGTATCTGATCCAAAACGATAAACCCACGTACCAACACCCGTTCCTTTTTTGGCATTGACCGCTAGAGCATTGCTCTGTCCAGGGGTCAAAACGATTTCTGAACTAACATTTGTTGGTGTGTATTTTCCATCCACAGACGAAGCGACTGCTCCTTTTGTCAATTTTAGTTGCGCCCCTTCAAGCTCATCTCCAGCCGTTGTTTCAAATTGCTTCGGTTGGGAGATGCTTAATTTCCAGCCATCGAGCGTCCCTCTTCTGTCCGTGATTTGAACATAGGTTGGTTTTGTCGATCCGTCCTTCATTTCATCTGGTGCGGCGTAATAAGTTTTGTCCGCTGTTGAAATCTTCTGTGGACCAAATTTAAATTTTGACCCATAATCAATCGACAACGCCCCGCCTGTTCCTGGCCCAGGAGGATCGGTGGGGTCCACAGGATTGGTCGGATCAGGGTTTTCTGGATCAACTGGCGGCGTCACACCATCATCCCCTGCTTCAAAAGTGATCGTGCCTTCTGTGGTATATTCCTTAGGAAACGTTTCTGCGGCAGCCGCTGTTGTTCCGATAACTCCACCTAATAAGATGACTGCTGTAACTGCTAAAATGTTTTTCATGATTAAATAGCCTCTTTTCTTTTTTTGATTAAAATAAAACAACCGACACTTCCACATAAAAACAAGCCTAGATAGCTGTAGATAAAGTCGTCAGATGCGCCTGTATTGGGCAGAACGGCTTGACCAGATGCTAAATTTCTTTTTGCTCCTTGAGCAGAAGTATTTTTATGATTGGTCCCTCCGCCTGTACTTTGTTCTTCTTTCTGATTCGATTGTTCCTCATAGGTGCCATAAAAGCTCACTTGACCGTTCGTCTCATAGGCTGCTCTTCCTTCCGCCTTTGCCGACTTTATGTTTGAGGTTGTCGCTAAGAGTACAAACAACAAGAGAACCATCAGATATTTCATGTCTAATCCCCCTTTGATACATCCTATTTCAGATCTAACTTTTTCCAATGCGCGCGTAAAATTTCTAGATCCTTTGTTTCATGACAAACAAGAATAACTCGTTAAAAAATTGTTATCTTTCAGAAGATCATACTTCCTTAAAAAAACACTTATTTTTTTCCTAGGAAGAAAAAACGATAGACTGTTAGAAGATAATTTTTTTCCCAACTTTTTTACAGATTCTAAAACTTACTGTTGTATAAATGTTTGTCACGTGTTATATAGTATCAATGCCTACCCACCCTTTTCAAATACAAATTATGTACAGAGCGATACACAAACAGTAAAAATAACAGAGGTGACATTATTATGATCAAGCATTCGATCCTGCGAAAATTGAACGTCCTTTTTTACATTATCCGAAAAGAAAGCACATCGTTAGCCGAACTGTCCCAACAGCTGAACATCCCGAAAAGAACAGTGAAAGAGGACCTGAAGAACATCAATGAGCTGATGCAGGATGAATTTCTGTTAGACAACTTTCTGCTTTCCAGTCGTCAAGGGGTCATCACCATCCACCCAGACTATCAACAGGATGCCGTTAAAAACGCCTATAGCCTGAAGCTATCGCTGCTAAAAAGTCAGATGATCTTCAATTTATGCGTGCTTCTGATCACGAATGTCACCATCAGTAAAGATGAGCTGTTAGATACGTTGTTTATCTCAGACGCCTACCTGACTAAGCTGACGGTTCAATTGAAACAATTTCTAAAGCGCTATCGCATTGAAATTGACAGTACGAATGATCATTATTCGCTTAAGGGAAACGAATTAGACGTACGGCTTTTTTCTTATATTCTTTTGCAGGACAGCTTTCAAAGTCTTGAATGGCCGTTTACGACTGTCACGAAAGAACAGATCAAACAAATGGTGCCAGAGGAAATTTTGAAGGTCTCCCATACTATTTCTCCAACAAAGCGACATTCCCTGTATTTGCTGTATCAGCTGCTGCGCTCCCGCTACGATCACCAACGCTTTTTAGACTTTGAGCTCCCGCCTGCTATCGAGGAGGTGCTTGAATTGATGGTGACGCAATACGATGGCGCCTGTGTCCTTCACGCCAGCAGCTATGAAGATATCCCAGCCGCTCATTACCGCCAAGAGCAGCTCTTTTTTAACTTCATTCAGCACATCTTTACACCGGATTCGATCCCTTATCAGGTAAAGATCGACTTGGGTCGCTTGTACAGTCTGTCCAATACGGGCTTTTGTCGTTTTTCTAATGAAATCTATGACGCCTTTATGTCAATTTCAAAGTTTCCGATTCCAGAAGAAAGCGCTCACCTTTATCGTTATTACTTGGTTCTTTTAAAAACCTTGTACGCCTTAGTTGAAGACCGCTTTGAAAACTTTCTCGATCTCTATATACCAAAGTCAGTCTTTCACCTAGGCACCGAAAATGATTATATTGCCACCATTCGCCAGACCATGAGTGAACGGATTGACGATCCGCGACAAGCCGCATATATCAGCAGCTTGCTCTATTCCTTATCTACATCTGAAAAGCAAACACAGGTCACCCTCTACCTGCAAATGAATAAAAATTTTATGGCCATCCATGCCTTAAAGAGCCGACTGGGGGCCATCTTTAACTCGCAGAATATTTATATTACAGAGGACTATTCGAAGGCGGATATCGTCGTGACTGACTCTTTGGAGAAGTCGACAACCGAAGACAAGCTAATTTTTTACTTTGATTCCTTGAATAATGATGACGCTTGGGAGCACCTGCTGATGTTGATCCGAAAACGCTATATGAAAAAACGCGAGAAGTTGAATTTTGAGGAGAAGCTAAAGAGCTAGGAAGCCTATTTATCAGGTTTCCTAGCTCTTTAGCTAATATATTTTTTGTGATGTAGGTTCAAAAAACTATACTGTCAACTATTTCATTAACTTCCGCAGCAAATAATACAAGCCAAACCAAAGCACCAGGCTCACTAAGATAGTAATAATCCAACCTGAAGCGTTATGCTCCAACGGCAACGGCATGTTCATGCCGAAAAAGCCGGAAACGATCGTAGGGATCGTCAATAGGACGGATAAGACCGTCAGCACACGCATCGTATCATTCAAGTTATTATTCAACACATTATTATAGGTCCCAGATAATTGCTGCAAAATTTGAGAGGATAGCTGTGTCATTTCCACTAATTGCTGTGCCTCGATCAGAACATCATCCAAGCTCTCCTTCTCCTGATCACTCAATCGCCGATAGATGCCATGACTCTTGATTTGCTGGACTAAGAGGACATTTTGCCGTGAAGCCGTGACGAAATACACGATCCCCGTCTCTAAATCAGATAGCAGCAGTAAATTCTGCTTTGTGGTCTTCTCCTTCAACAGGTTACTGATTCGTTTACGGTCACGATCCATCCCCTCGACAAAAGGAAAATAATGATCAGAAATAATGAAGAGACTGCCAAATAGCAGCTCAAACAAGGTACTCTTCGGATTTTTCTCTAAATAATTCTTTATCTCAAAGAATATGTATTTACTCTGCTGATTAGTTACCGTGATTAACGTTTGCTTGACCACGATGAAGGTCATAGGAACTGTCTCATAATGATTATCTATTTTGCGCCGATTGGGTGCGTTGAAGATCAGCAGCAGTACATCGGTTTCTTTGTCATAATCCAGATGCGCCCGTTCATTCCGGTCCAAGGAATAATCCACGAATTCACTGTCGATTCCATAATCTCGATAAAGATTCTTCAACTCGTCTTCATTTTCCGCGTCAATATTGATCCAGCTGTTCATTTTATTATTGAAAACTTCTTTTGTATACATCGACTTATCTCCTAGCTATCAGTCTGTCCGTTAGCATTCTATCACAGAACAGAGAGAATGCACCATTCGGTTCTTTGAAAGCTTAGTCCTCCTGAAAAATCTATTGAACAGATACACGGTTGAAATCATTTTTTCCAAAAGCTCTCCCCTCTCAACCTCTAAAAGTCATAGGGGGAAGAAGTCTATCTGTCACGAAAAAAATGAAGCGCCATCAAGGCTGTTCTTGATTCGCTCCATTCTCACTTACTATTCTGTTTTATTATAATGATTGATCGGACCCTCTCAAAAGTCTTTTCACATGATCTTTGTCTCTTCCTCATCCTCACACACCTGCTCATAAACCGTATCATGCAGCCGATACCCTTGCCCCCAACAGGTCTCGATGATCGGGCCTTCGATGTGATGGGCGGCCAGCTTATTCTTGAGATGCTTCACCAGTACCGAGAGCTGCGACATGCTGGAATTACTTTTCTGCTTGTTCCACATACGCAGGCAGATTTCTTCCCGTGACACCGTTTGATTCTTTTGCCCATACAAAATTTTGAACAACCTTCGTTCCGCTGTACTTAAGGATAAGTTAGCGACGGTACGTTTTTCTGGTGTAGTAGGCAATTGAATAATCTTTTGATTACTGATCAGCTGTTCGCTGCTGAGTTTTTCTCGCAGGACTTCAAGCTCCGGCTGGCTTTCGATCCAATCGGTCACGCCGTGTTCTTTCCATTCATTCAGTTGCATCTCGTCTAGTTTTTCATCCGATTTACGTAGGATGGACAGCGTATCTGTACTCATCCTCTTTACAAGCTCCTTGACTTCACTATTCGCGATGGTCTCACTGAGAACGACATGCTGGAAGGCATTGATCATTGCGCTTGTGGAGGTGCCTAAGAGACAGGCCTCAATCATGGTAGCGGAGGTGAAGACCTCATGCCCCAGCTGACGCAGTCGTTGTTCAAAGGATTGTTCATTCAATACATTTTTGGTTAATAATAAAATCTGACTCACGGCCATTCCTTCTTTCTGCTTTTTTCGCTGTTAGGGACTGATTTCCTGAGGGTAGCTGCGGTATTCGCCCTTTAATAGACAATGATAAAAATAGGCGTTCAGCTGGTAACCCTCTCCCCACATCGTCATTACCGCATCCTCGATTCCATACGTCGCCATCACTTTTTTTCTGATTTTGGTGATGGAAGAAGACAGCTGACTCAGCTTGGAATTCTGATTCTTCGAGCGCCAGCCGCGACACAGTTCATCACGAGCTAACGACAGGTTTTTCGCCGCCATCAAACGCTGAATGATGTCCTTCTCCAGCTTCGTAAAATGAATATCCGAAAAATATAACGGAAAGGCTTTTTTCTTGTATTCCATTACCGGCTGATTCCTGTAAAACGGCTGGATCGATTGGTTGTTTGTGAATTCCACTTGATACAGCAGGGTTTTATGAACCAGCTTTTCTCGCAGGCGTTCCAATGATGTCGTCGCCAAGATCCAATCCGAAATATGCCAGTTCTTCCATTCAGAAAACGCCGCCTTCTCCGGCTCTTCCCCTACAATTCGCACTAAACAATCCGTGCGGAACTGTTCGCCAAATGCTTTTGCCTCATCGTCTGAAATCGTCTCGCTCAAAAAGATCCACTGGAAGGACTTGATAAAGCTGTCCACTCTGCCAGAGCTTTCCCAAATCTCCCAAATAGAGACCGAGACCAGCACTTCATAATTCAATTTTTGTAATTGTTCCTGCAAATAGCTTTCCACTGAAATATTCTTCGTTAAGATCAAGATTCGATTCATTTTCCACCTCACTGTTTATCCTTTGATATGTACAAACCGCTCGAAATATCGAGCGGCATAAGTTGTTTATTGTTTAACCGGTCAATTGATTCTGTATCAGAATATACAAGCTGATACTCAAACCGATCCAAACGATCGCTAAAAGAAACATGCCCCAATTCGCGATCAGATACGTGGCCTTTTTTCTCTGCGTCTGCTCGCAAAAACTCAGGTCCTTGACCAAGAAAAAGATCGCCAGACCGAGTGTCAGCACCGCCATTCCCGCAGACAGCCAGACATAATTGTACATAGACTTCCACTCCTTGTTCGTAATAAGGAATTTATTTTTTGACAAAAATCAGTTTGTTTCTCACGCCGTGTACCATCCAACTAAGACTCTGCATACGTTGATTTCTGATGAAAAAAAGTATTCACATCAAACTTCAACAAACTGCGAAAAGTTGGACTGGCATTTCCTATGGCGCCGTTGTTAGCGTCCAATCCATATCCGCTGTATACGACAGGCCTGCGATGCCTGAGTGAGCTAATAAATCCAGCTCAACGTCACCAAAGGCGTAATCCAATTGATAGACTCCCTGAGCAGCCCCATTTGTTAGTGCCACGGTAGTGCTATCAGAAGGAATCGATTTATTTCCTGCAGAGCCAATACTTGATAAAGACTCGTTGCCCTTGTTGTAGTTCTGCACTTCTTTCAGGTCGCCATTTTTTAATTGAATCGCTGTCGTTGTTGGCAAGGTCTTTGATCCACTTGTAAATTGACCAAGTTTGGCAGTCAAACTCCAACCACTCAAACTCTCCTGATCCATGAAACGAATATACGGATTGTAGCCAGATTGATAAGACGCTGCATCTAAGCCTTTCGTTTGCGCATAAGGCTTCACTTCCACATCCCCAAAACGGAAATCTGGAATGTTGATTAATCCAGCATTGCCTGATGGCTTCAAGTTTGGTTCATCTGGATCATCAATGCGAACAAAACTCTCGGCGGTTAACGGACTTGCCATGTTCCCATCGATTTCGATCTCTGCTGGTAAGACTTGATTGACTGATCCCGCTGCCGTATCAGTAAAAGTAATATCAGCATAGTTATTTGGTCCAGCATTGGGAATATTGATCCCCGTCAAATTGAAGCCGCCTGTCCAATCTCCTGGTGAGACGGTAAAGTTTTGTGCTGTTCCACCCGCGGGTGTGACGGTTACTTGAACCGGACTGGACAAGCCAGAAGCCCAGTTACTGGTGGCTTTTAGTGTCAGATCTTTCAGTGCAGTCGATCCTGTATTTGTAAGCCTTGACGACCAGTTGACAGTACTCCCACTCGTAACTATTTGAGGAGTTGGTGTCAAATCCAATGTCCCCGTAGTTTTTGCCAAACGATAATGATACTTAATTTCTTTATTTCCTTTTACATTAGTGATTGAAACAGGAACTGTTGTTGGATTTACAATCCCCGGATTATCCGTGACATTTTCCCATCCAACATATTCCCAATCGTCTCCAGAAGTATCTGTCAGTGTAGCTGTCGGTGTTTTTGTATAGGTAGCATTATCATCCGTAGCAACCGTATTGGGATTTGGACTAACACCAATTAAGGTTGTTCCATCTACAACGTCAACAATTTTCTCCGTCAATGTGTGCTGTTTCTTTCTATAAACATATTGAATTGTCGTATTTGCATTGATCACCTGAGATACTGGCGTGGTTTTGGGACGCATTGTACTCATTGCTTCTGTACTTAGCTTCCAGCCCAAATACTCCCAATCCGTCCCACTAGAATCCGTTTTAGGATCAGCAGGTGTCTGAGTAAAGGTAGAACCTGTAGGAACTGATACTGTCCCATTCCATGTTGGATCAATCACTGAACTTACCTCATCAATGTACTGTTCTGTAACCGTTCTGGCTGTTTTTACATCATAAACAATATGCACTTCATCTTTTGAATCATCCATTTCAGAGCTAAAAGAGATATTTGGCGGGTAGGTGTTATCAATAGATGCTTGATTTCCAGCACCTTTATACCAGCCTTGATACGTATAAATATTTGAACCAATCACATAGCTTTTAGGTAAATCTGCCCCACCATTCATAGTATACGTAAAGGGATCAGAAGTAACATCTGTCACTTTATTCTGTGTGTAACCAGATGGAGGACTAATTGTAGTACCAGAAGTATTTTCAAAAATCTCTTTTATTTGATGATAATAAGC
>OKVX01000319.1_pt1 | contig 25860 bp, 23 predicted proteins | sample 1606941 | NCBI WGS metagenome assembly OKVX01 (sample SAMN03281016, study PRJEB24777) | human gut metagenome | isolation source: fecal sample PR161 from 1 month old female Malay infant, caesarean... | reverse complement strand
CTCCTATTTATACCGATATAGTTTGCAATATCATTGATTTTAATATTATCAGCATAATTCTTATCTATGTATTCTATGGATTTTTCTAAATAAATTTCAGTACTTCTAAATGATTTTGTATTTCCTTCATCTTTTCTACAACTGACAAGTGATGACATGAACATATATAATAATCCTTCTAATTTTAATTCGTTTGAAAAATTTAATTCTTTTAATTTTAACATTTCATTAATATAATTTTTTAACGTATCATCCTTAGAATATTCAAAAATTAAATTGTTTTCATTAAGATTTGCATAATTTAAGTAAGTTTCAGCTTTAACTCCATTAAAACCTATCCACATATAATTCCAAGGTTCTTCTTTATCAGCCTCATAATAAGTTATTGTATCTGGTGGAATGAGAAAGCCTTGATTTTTATGAAGTGTATATGTTGTGTTATTAATAGTATAGGAACCTTTTCCGGATATTATATAGTGAAGTACATATTGAGAACGAACTGCAGGTCCATATGAATATCCTGCTGCACAATGCTCTTTTCCACAAAAACATAAAAATAAATCTACAGATTGCTTTTTTATTGGTTCGAGATATTTACATTTATTATCTTCAAAATATTTTACTTCAATCAAATTCAAACCTCCTCATATAATTGTAAAAATGTGAAAAATGACATTTCTACATATGTAATTTACATAATACCATATAATTTAGTATTATATCAGATTATAATTGATTCATACAAAAATAATTGTTATATAAAGTATTTGTATATTGGTTACACATATGTGAAAATGATTACAAAATGGAGGGGAATTATGTTAATAAATTTTGAAAAAAATAGTAAAACATTTCATATTAAAAATAAAAATGTTAGTTATTTAATTAAGATATTAGAAACAGGCCATTTAATGCACCTATATTGGGGAAGAAAATTAAATACAAATAATTTGGATTATTTAATAGAAAAAAATCTTTGGGGAAGTTTTTTAGCTAATACTGATAATATAGATACATTTCAGCTAGAAGCAACTGCACAAGAATATCCAGGGTATGGAAGCACAGATTTAAGAAGTCCTGCTATAGAATTACAATTTGAAGATGGAACAAGTGCTACAGATTTTAGATATGATGGTCATAAAATAATAACAGGTAAACCTAGAATTGAAAATCTTCCAGCAACTTATGTTGAAAATGATGATGAAGCTGAAACTTTAGAAATATATATGAAGGACTCTCTTAAAAATATAAAACTTGTGTTGAGTTATACTATATTTAAAGATTTTGATGCAATAACTAAAAATGTTAAAATAATAAATGATAGTGAAGAAAAAGTTAACATAAAAAGAGTGTTAAGTGCTAATGTTGATTTTAAAGATGATGAATTTGATTTTATTCATTTATCTGGAGCTTGGGGAAGGGAAAGACATATTGTAAAAACTAGCCTTAGAAGTGGAAGTCAATCAATTGAAAGTAGACGAGGAGCAAGTAGTCATGCACAAAATCCATTTATGGCTCTTACAAGAAAAAATTCAACAGAAAGTATAGGGGATGTTTATGGATTTAGTCTTGTTTATAGTGGTAACTTTTTAGCTAATGTAGAAGTTGATATGTATTTTAAATCGAGAGCACAAATTGGTATAAATCCATTTGACTTTAATTGGCTTTTAGAAAATAAAGAAGAATTTCAGAGTCCAGAAGCGGTATTGGTTTATTCAGAAAATGGATTAAATGGTATGTCACAGACTTATAATAAGTTATATGAAAAACGTTTATGTAGAGGAACATTTAGAGATAAAGTAAGACCTATTCTTATAAATAATTGGGAAGCTACTTATTTTGATTTTAATGAAACTAATATAAAAGAAATAGCTAAGGAAGCTAAAAATTTGGGGATAGAACTTTTTGTACTAGATGATGGTTGGTTTGGAACAAGAAATAATGATGATTCATCTTTAGGAGATTGGTTTGTAAATGAAGAAAAATTAAAAGGTGGTTTAGGAAAGCTTGTTTCTGAAATTAATGAAATGGGTATGGAATTTGGATTATGGTTTGAGCCAGAAATGGTTTCACCTGTAAGTAAATTATATGAAAAACATCCAGACTGGTGTATACACATACCTGGTAGAGTTAGAAATGAAGCTAGAAACCAACTTATACTAGATTTATCAAGAAGAGAAGTTTGTGATTATATAATAAAATCTGTAAGTGACATTTTAGAAAGTGCTAATATTTCTTATGTTAAATGGGATATGAATAGAAATATGAGTGAAATTGGTTCTGTAGGATTAAGTTCAGAAAGACAAAGAGAACTTCCACATAGATATATGCTTGGCTTATACAGAATATTAGAAGAGATAACAAATAAATTCCCTAATGTATTATTTGAAAGCTGCTCAGGTGGTGGTGGAAGATTTGATCCGGGAATGCTTTATTATATGCCTCAAACATGGACTAGTGACGATACTGATGCAATAGAAAGATTAAAAATTCAATTTGGAACATCTTTAGTGTATCCAAGTTCATCTATGGGATGTCATGTATCAGCAATTCCAAATCATCAGGTTCATAGAAATACTTCTATTGAAACAAGGGGAATAGTGGCTATGGCTGGGAACTTTGGATATGAACTTGACATTACTAAATTAAGTAATGAAGAAAAAAAATCAATAAGAGAACAGGTAGCTTTATATAAGAAAATAAGAGAAACAGTTCAATTTGGAAATGCATATAGATTATTAAGTCCATTTGAAGGAAATGAAGTTGCTTGGATGAATATTTCTAAAGATAGATCACAAGTAGTTGTAAGTTATGTAAAGCAATTTGCAGAACCTAATATGTGGAATAAACCATTAAAATTAAAAGGATTAGATTCTGATGCACTGTATGAGATCGATGGCACAAAATATGTATTAGGAGGAGATGAACTAATGAATATTGGTTTGGTTATTCCTGAACTTAAAGGTGATTATGCAGCAAGTCAATGGATATTAAATAGAATTAAATAATGATTTTTATAAATGTGTGGATAAAATAGGATTGCTAGTGTTTTTAGCAGTCCTATTTTTAATTAAAAACATAATAGTAGTAGGTGAAAATATAACTATAAACAATATATGGAAATGTTTCCGTATATAATATTAAAGATGAATCACATTTAACCATAAAACGATTACAAAAAACCATTTCAAAAAACATGAATATATAATATAGTTATATTGTGCTAAGAAACAAATATATAATTAAAATATTAGAAAATAGAATATATAAAAAAGCGGGGGTACGATTATGATAAAAAATATCAAGAAAATTATTAGCTGTATTGCAATGACAACAGTTATTGGGAGTATGCTTGTAGGTTGTGGTGGAACTGGTTCCTCAAAGAGTCAATCTGGCGATACTACTATAACATATAGTATTTGGGATAAAATACAAGAACCGGGTATGAGACAAATTGCAGATGAATTTGAAAAAGAAAATCCTGGAATAAAAGTAAATATAGAAGTTACTCCTTGGGATCAGTATTGGACAAAAATGGAGGCAGCTGCAACAGGAGGAAGTCTTCCAGATGTATTTTGGATGCATGCAAGTCAGGTTGAAAAATATATAGGTGGAAATGCAATAATGGATTTAACAGATAAGATCTCATCAAGTTCATTGGTTGATTTGAATAAGTTTCCACAAGATTTAGTTGATTTATATAAGAGTGATGGGAAAAATTATGCAATACCTAAAGATTATGATACTGTAGGACTTTGGTACAATAAAACTTTATTTGATGAAGCTGGAATATCATATCCAGATGAAACTTGGACATGGGATACATTACTGGAAAATGCTAAAAAATTAACTAATAAAGATAAGGGGATTTATGGATTATCAGCACCATTAAACACTCATGAAGGTATATACGATTATGTATTCCAAAATAATGGAAAAATTTTATCAGAAGATAAAAGTAAATCAGAATATAATTCACCAGAAACAAGAGAAGCTCTTCAATGGTATGTAGATTTAAGTTTAAAGGAAGGTGTTTCGCCAAATCAAAGTCAGTTTGCAGAAAACCCAGTAATAACTTTATTTGAATCAGGAAAAACTGCTATGGCATTATTTGGTTCTTGGATGACAGCAGAATTTGCATCAAATGAATATACATCAGCTAATTGTAATGTTGCAGTATTACCACAAGGAAAAACAAGAGGAACTGTCTTTAATGGACTTGGAAATTCTGTATCAGCTAAGACAAAAAATCCTGAAGCTGCTTGGAAATTTGTTGAATTCCTAGGATCTGAAAAAGCTAATAAGATTCAAGCAGAAAGTGGAGCAGCAATACCTGCATATGAAGGAACATCAGAGGCTTGGACTAAATCAAACGATAAATTTAACTTATCAGTATTTACAGAAATGTTGGATTATGCAACTATAAAACCATACATTAAAAATAATTCTAAATGGGAAACAGAAGAAAATAATATCCTTAAGAAAATTTTCTCAGGAGATATGTCTGTTGATGAAGGGTGTAAACAATTGGAAGAGAAAATGAATTCAATTATAAATGAGAAATAATTAAGAAAAAATAAAAAAGTATATATGTGTTTATGTATAAGTACATAAACACATATATACTACTATGAATTTAAGAAAGGTATGAATTTATGGAGCTTGGATTAGAAAATAAACAAAAAAAGAAAAATAGTAAGCTACTGTTTGGAAAATATTCAAAGAAAGAATGTGCATGGGCATATTTGATGATAGCACCAACACTTATAGGGTTACTTATACTGAATATAATTCCAGTAATTCAAACATTTCTGTTAAGCTTTCAGAAAGTTGGAGCTTTTGGAGATGGACAGTGGGTAGGGTTTAGCAATTATACTAAAATGTTTAAGGATCCAGCAGTTTTAGGAGCCACTTTTAATACTTTTAAATATGCTATTATAGTAGTTCCTGTAACAGTTATATTTTCATTGGTTGTAGCAGTACTTTTAAATAAAAAAATAAAAGGAGTATCTCTGTATAGAACAATTTATTTTTTACCAATGGTAGCAGCACCAGCTGCAATTGCAATGGTATGGAGATGGCTTTATAATTCAGAATTCGGACTAATTAATTACTTATTATCAATAATAGGAATTAAAGGACCACAGTGGCTTAGTGATCCTAAAATTGCAATGATATCTATTGCAATAGTAGGAATATGGAGTAGTGTTGGATACAATATGGTACTTTTATTAGCTGGTTTACAAGAAATTCCTAAAGATTATTATGAAGCAGCAAGTATTGATGGAGCAAGTCCAATAAGACAATTTTTCACAATAACATTACCATTAGTTTCACCAACTATGTTCTTTGTAGTAGTTACAAGCATAATAAGTGCCATGCAGGTATTTGATGTCATATTCATGATGATAGACAAAACAAGTGTAGCGCTTGAAGGAACACAATCATTAGTATATTTATTCTATCAATATTCATTTGTAATGAATGATAAAGGTTACGGTTCAGCAATTGTTATGTTATTACTAGTATTTATTATGATAATTACAGCGGTACAAGTTAAAGTACAGGAAAAATGGGTGAATTACTAGAGGAAGTAGGGTGATAATCATGAAAGCAAAGATTAAAAATAGTAGCTTATTAATTCATATAATTTTAATAATTGGAGCTGTTATTATGATATTACCATTTTTATGGATGGTATTGACATCATTAAAAACAGTAGGTGAAGCAGTACAAGTGCCACCTAAAATTTTTCCTGGCAACCCACAATTTAATAATTACTCAGAGGTTTTAAACATATTACCTTTTTCAAAGTTCTATATTAATACTATTTTAATGTTGATAGGAAGAGTTATTGGATCAGTATTTTTCAGTGCTATGGCAGCTTATGCTTGTGCAAGATTAAACTTTCCAGGGAAAAATATATTCTTTGGTTTAGTACTATTTCAAATGATGATTCCTTCGCAAATATTTATAATACCCCAATTCTTGTTTGTACAAAAATTAGGATTATTGAATACAGTATCAGCATTGATAGTTCCTGGAATAGTAAGTGCTTTTGGAACATTTCTTCTTAGACAGTTCTTTATGGGACTTCCAAAAGATTTAGAAGAAGCTGCTAAACTAGATGGATGTAATACATGGCAGACTTTTTATAAAATAATGCTACCTCTTTCAAGATCAGGATTAGTAGCTTTAGGAATATTTACAGCATTGTTTGCATTCAAAGATTTAATGTGGCCTTTGATTGTTAATATGTCACTTGATAAGATGACTTTATCAGCAGGACTTGCATCACTTCAAGGCCAGTTTACGACAAATTATCCACAATTAATGGCAGGTTCCTTACTTGCAATATGGCCAATGCTTTTAATTTTTATTGTATTCCAAAAGAAGTTTATAGAAGGTATTGCAACTTCAGGTGGAAAATTATAATTTATATATTTAGAAAATGTGAATTCCTTAGTGGATTCACATTTTTTTGTTGCTATTAATTTTATTTGTTAAAAATTCAATAATGAGTTTATATTTGTGCAGAAAATTGATAATTGAATAAATATTTGATGGATATATTATAAAATTAAAATTTTTAAAAAACTATAATATTGGTTTATATGGAAAATATAGAGTGGTTTTGTTATACTAAAAATAAATAATAATTAGTATTTATTCGTTATTATTATTATAAGAATATTTTTTTATTTATTAAAACAGAAAAAAAGAATTACAGGAGAGGTGTTTTATGAAGGTCTTAAGAAATACAAAAGTTAAAACGAAGTTGTTGGTATCTTTTATTACGATATCTTTGTTAATAGCATTAGTTGGAACAATTGGTATTGTATCTTTAAAATCTGTAGCTAAAAATTCAAATACCATGTATGAAAATAATCTTCAAAGTATATATCTTCTTGCAGATATTAAACAAAGTCTAATATCTGTAAAAAGCGATGTCATTGAACTTGTTTTCATAAAAAATGAAGATAGAAAAAGTGACTTGAAAGATGATATACAGATTAATGTGGATAAGAATAATAAAAATGTTGAACAATATGAAAATCTTCCAATGACCCAGGAAGAAAAGAAATAATGCCAATATATAAAAATAAGCTTAAAGAATTTAGAAGCTTGAGAGATGAAGTTCTTAAACTTATTGATGAGAGTAAATATGATGAAGCGGCTCAACAATATCAGCAGCTTGTGGCTATCTTAGATGAAGTAATGAATAATATCAATAAGTTAATAGATATAAATCTTGTTAATTCTAAACAATTTAATTTAGATAATCAGGCTATGTATTTAAAGAGTAATAACATTATGAAAGGTTAATGTTGATTGGCTTATTAATAGCAATTGGTACTGGCTTTATAATATCAAATTATATTAATAAAAATTTATCTAAAATAACAGCACTTGCTAAAAATCTGGCTGAATTTGATTTTTCAGTACCTATGGTTGTAACAGCAATGGATGAGTTTGGTCAAACTGGAACTGCTCTTAATAAGTCAATAGAAAATGTAAGTAATCTAATTAAAATTATAATAGAAAAGTCACAGGATATGAGTTCATCTAGTGAAGAATTATCGGCTACTGTGGAAGAAATTACATCAAAAACAGAAGAAATATACGAAGCTGTAGTAGATATAACAAATGAAATGGTCGAAGCAAGTTCTTCTTCAGAAGAAATAGCATCAATGTCAGAAGAATTGACTGCTACCGCTGGACAAGTTACTGAAGCGGTAAGGGGGATGTCTGAAACTACACAAAAATCATCTGAAAATATTGAAAGAATAAAGATAAGTGTAGATGAAACATCAAAAGCTATAGAACAAATAGCTGAAACAGCGCAAAGCCAGGCAGAATTTGCACTAAATTTAAATGATATAGTAAATAAGTTTAAGATATAAATATACACTTAATTTAATTAGCTATGACTATTTTTATTAATATAGTCATAGCTAATATTACTTTTATTGAGAAAATGGTTTAATAGATAATTTCATGTGCTTTATAATATTTATATATTTAAGAGGTTTCAAAGATATGTTTCCAGTATCTTTTAGGCATCATTTGACATTGAAGACGTAAATTTTTACGTTCTTCTATTGTAGTAAATTTAAAATAACATTTCCATAAAGATGAATATTCATCTTTATGATCCAAGAGATTTTTACAATCGTCTTGTAGAAGTTCAATAATTTCATATTTATTAGTATCATATATAATTGCCTTATTTCTAGATATATCATGAATAATCCAGTATTCGTTAGAAAAACGCTTCATGAAATGATCTCCTATAAGTTCCAAGATATTATTGTCAGGCTCTATGGAACAATATAAAAAGTTATTATCTATTGATTTAAATCTTACAAAACCTTTAAACTTATGAGCCTCAAAAGAGACTCTTTTTTTTATTTCATCTATTTGTCTAACTATATCTATGTGAAGGAAGGCATGAATATTTTTTTTGTATTTAAAAGCACTTTTTAGATATTTAAATATAACCATACCTTTATCTTCAACATTACTTAAATAAACCATGTATATTTTTTGAAGGCATAGCAAATCTATTTTATTAATTATGGAATTACGTACTTTTTCAAATTTATTTAAATCTGTTTCTATATTTTTAATTTCTCCAAGGAGAAGAGGAGCATTATATTGAGACAATCCGTAAATTCCATCAATTTGATGTTTTGAATAAAATGCATCATACATTGATGTTAATAAGCCTTCAAAAGAATCATCATATATTAATATACTCATAGCTAAAACTCTCCGTTAAGTGATGTTAATTTTTCTGGTAAAGTCAAAATGTTTTTTGGAATTATTATTCCTGATTTTGAAGTTTCGTATGATGATTCATCAAAAGAATTTGAATCAAAAAAAGATATTTGATCCGGGTTTATAGAATTTTTTTTAGGTAAATTGCCTTCTATAATTTTCATTCTAATAGATACATCATCAAAAGCTACCTGTCCATAGTATTTACCTGAACATGTTATGAAATATTTTGATCGCTTAAGAACTATTCGAAGTTTTTTTAAATCATCAAAAGTTAATTTATGAACTCTTCTTATTTTTAGAATTTTTTTTGCAGATGTTACACCTACTCCAGGAATTCTAAGCAACATTTCATAAGAAGCTTTATTTACATCTATTGGAAAATAGTTTAAATTATTTAAAGCCCATTGGGTTTTGGGATCATAATTTAAATCAAAATTGTCATTGTTATTTTTTAATAATTCATCAGCTTTAAATCCATAAAATCTTATAAGCCAATCAGCCTGATATAGTCTGTGTTCTCGAATCATTGGAGGATGGCTTATTTGAGGGAGAAATTTATTATTTTGTATTACTGGAACATATGCAGAGTAATACACTCTTTTTAAGTTAAATTTATCATAGAGATTTTGAGAAAGATTTATTATTTTAAAATCACTTTCAGGGGTTGCGCCAACAATTAACTGAGTACTTTGCCCACCAGGTACAAACAAAGGTGTGCTTTTTATTGTTTTTTTCATATCAGAATAATGTATGATATTGTTTTTTATTGTACTCATTGGTTTTAATATTTTATCTTTACTTTTTTGAGGTGCAAGTAGTTTTAAGCTTTCATTTGATGGAAGCTCTATATTTACGCTCATTCTATCTGCATATTTACCTGCTTCAGTAATGAGTTTTTCGTTAGCACCAGGTATTGCTTTTAGATGTATGTAACCATTAAAGTGTTCTTCTAGTCTAAGTTTTTTTACTGTTTTAATTAGAAGTTCCATGGTGTAATCAGGATTTTTTACAACTGCGGAACTTAAAAATAGTCCTTCTATATAATTTCTTTTATAAAAATTAATTGTGAGTTCACATACTTCTTTAGGGGTAAACGTAACTCTTTCAAAATCTTTTGAGGAACCATTTATACAGTAAATACAGTCAAATATACAATCATTTGAAAATAGAATTTTTAATAGTGATATACATCTGCCATCTGGTGTATAGCTGTGACATATCCCACTTACCGATGCATCTCCTATACCTACTTTTGTATTTTTTCGTTTAGATCCTGAAGATGAACAAGATACATCATATTTTGCAGCATTAGAAAGGATTTTTAATTTATTCATAAGATCCATTTGGCAGCACTTCCTTAATTAAAAAATCGAACATACATTCTATAATATTATACACGAATGTATGTTCTTATGCAAGGGAGGAAATATCATATTATTTTACAAAATAAATTTTATGTAAACTGTTTTTCAGATAGGCGCATTTTACGCCTATACAATCAAAATTATCTCTTTCTTTGAGGGATATTTTGATTATTATTCATCATTCTGTTGTTTCTCATAGGGGTGTTATTCATTCCCATATTTCGGTTACCCATAAGCATGCTCATTAAAGGATTTAGATTGCCCATATTCATATTATTGTTCATCATAGGAGCTTGATTATTAACGGGAGTTTGAGTATTCATATTGTTAGGAGCCATTTGTCCATTGTTATTTTGTCCACCCATAAGCATACTTATTAATGGATTCATATTGCCCATGTTCATGTTATTCATATTGGGCATATTATTCATGTTAGGCATATTATTGTTTTGACCACCCATCATTTGAGTTAGTTGATTCATTGGATTGCCCATCATTGGATTCATTCCGCCGCCCATCATTGGGTTCATACCTCCGCCAAGACCGCCCATAAGCATGCTCATTAAAGGATTTCCACCCATATTTCCCATACCTCCCATGGGATTATTCATCATACCTCCCATTCCAGGGAAAAGTGAGCCTAATATCATATTTAATAATGGATTCATTTAATCACCTTCTGTATATTTCTTTTTACTACAATCTATTTTGAAAAACATCAATTTGCTACAGTCATTTGAAAAATAATAGAAATAGTTTATTCATATAATAAAATTTTAAATTAGGGGTTATAGATTTTAAAATATTAAATATACAATGGAATTAATTTTAGATATATTTTATTGTGTAATTATTAGAATAATTGAATATAAAATAAAGTGTAGTTAATATTAATATATAAATTTAAATGGGTATTTTTTATTAATTTGTTTATAATAACAAACTAATACCTATGATAAATTTAGTAAATAATAAAAATAAAAAATAATAAAATATAATAACAATTCTGTAATTGTATACAACTTGTAATATGGTATAATAATTATTGTAAATAAGATAAGAGCTTTTAAAGTCCTTAAATTTGGGAACATAAATGCTGTATATAAACAATGTTAAAAATATTAAAAAAATTAAGGTAAGGGGAATCACAAAAAATGAATTATATTGGTGTTGACTTAGGCGGAACAAATATTGTAGTAGGTTTAGTTGATGAAGAAGGAAAAATGATAAAGTCAATCAGCAGACCAACAGTAAAAGAAAGAGGTGTTGAACCTATTTTCGATGATATTTTTGATATGTGTAATGAGCTAATAACTGAGTTCGATTTAAACAAGACAAACTTAAATGGAATAGGAATAGGAATTCCTGGAACAATTGATGATAAAAATGGAGTTATTGTATATTCAAATAATATTAGAATAGATAATTTCAATGTGAGAGAATATGCTAAAGGAAAAATCGACTTTGAAATAAGAATGGCTAATGATGCTGATTGTGCTGCATTAGGAGAAGTTGCTGCAGGTAGTGCTAAAGGTTGTTCAGATGCTATAGTAGTAACTCTTGGAACCGGTGTCGGTGGAGGAATTATTATTGATGGAAAAATATTTGCAGGATTCTATCCAGGTGGAGCTGAAGTTGGACATCAAATTATTGAAGTTAATGGAAGACAATGTAGTTGTGGGAATAAGGGATGTTTTGAAGCATATTCATCTGCAACCGCTTTAATTCTTGCAGCTAAAAATAAAGCTGAAGAAAATAAGGATTCACTTTTATACAAATTAGTTGAAGGTGATATGGAAAAAATGAATGCAAAAGTGCCATTTGATGCAGATCAAGCTGGAGACAAAGCAGGACATGAAGTAATTGAAGAATATTTAGATTATTTAGCTGTAGGTGTTGCAAACCTTATAAACATATTTAAACCAGAAGCTATTCTTTTAGGTGGAGGAATATGCAAACAAGGTGAAAACTTAACAACTCCTTTAAAAGCAAGAATCAAGGATTTAGCTTATGCTGGAGACTTAAGAACAGAAATTAAGATTGCAAGTCTTGGTAATGATGCAGGATTAATTGGCGCTGCAATGCTTAATAGATAATTTAGTGTAATGAATTTTATAGTTTGAATAATTGCTCAACATTAAAGTGTATTTAATATTATACATATTATGATTATTTGTGAAGTAATAATCATAATACTATATAGTATAGTGTTTAACTTAACATATATTTTAATGTTGGGTTTTTGTATTTATAAAAACTTTTACACTTAGAAGGTGAAGTGATACAATCATTAATAGTAGGGGAAAAGTAATAGCCTATTTGGCTTAATACTCTAAGTATTTCTATATATGATTATTTAAGGTAAGAGACAAGGAGAATAATAATGAGTGATTTAAAAGACTTGAAAGAATTAACTAAAGCAAAAGAAGTTCAAGATAGACAAGAAATGCAGGATAAAATAATTGGTAGATTAAGCTCTATAAAAAGAGATGGAATAGATGAACTTATTAAATATCTTTTAGAAAGAACTGATTATTTTATCGCGCCAGCATCAACAAAATTTCATTCTAATTTTGATGGTGGCTTAGCATTTCACTCAGATAATGTTGTTGAACTTATGCTTCAAAAAAACAAACAATATAGTCTTGGACTAAGCAATGATACAATATATTTAGCAGGATATTTACATGATCTTTGTAAATGCAACCTTTATGAAAAGACAATGAGATTAAAAAAGGATGAAATGACAGGAAAGTGGATTGGTTATGCATCCTATGAAATAAATGAAACGGTTCCTTTAGGTCATGGTGAAAAAAGTGTAATATTGCTTCAACAATTTGTAAAGTTAACTTTAGAAGAATGCCTTATGATTAGATGGCATATGGGAGCATATGTACCTAAAGATGAGTATAGAGATTACAATAAAGCTATAGAAATGTATAAGTCTGTTTTGGCATTTAGCAATTCAGATGCAGAAGCATCACATTTCTTAGAAGAAATAAGAGAACCTCAAACTTATCCTATAGAGGAATATAACAAATTTGTAAAAGAAAAAGCTATGAAAACAAATAAATAGTTTGTAAAAGTAGTATTAAGTTTAGTTTAGACTGAATTTAATACTACTTTTTTACATTAATTTATTTATTTTGGTTAATAATAAGAAATATTACAAAGTTTTAACATATAATCAACATTTTTTAACTGTATTATAAATTTACTTTAACTGTTTAGGTTTATATTATATCTGTAAGGAAGAAAAAATAATGTTTCTACAAATCCGAGGGGGTAAATAAAAATGAATAAAACAGCTAAAAGAATCATGGGAGCTATGCTTGCATTAACTTTAATATGTGGTGGAGCTTACGGAATTTCAACTCAAATTAAACCACAAGAAGTTGGTGCGGCAACTACTTCAACTGTAAAATGGAATGGAAAGACACCTAAATATATTTTCATGTTTATAGGTGATGGTATGAGTTACCCACAGATTCAGGCAGCTCAATATTATAATGGTGTTGAAAAAAATGGAGCAATTAATGTATCAGAAGGAAATTATCCAACACAGGAAAAACTATCATTTATGAATTTCCCTGTATCAGGAACGGTATCAACATATGATTCTACATCCATTTGTCCAGATTCAGCTTCAACAGCTACATCTCTTTCAACAGGTGAAAAAACTTTAAGTAGTGTAATTAATATGGATGAAACAAAGACAAAATCATATGAAACAATTACAGAAAAATTAAAAGAGCAACTTGGATATAAGGTTGGAATTGTTACATCTGTAAACATAGACCATGCTACTCCAGGAGCTTATTATGCTCATGTACCAGCAAGAAGCCAATATTATGACATGGGACTTCAACTTGTAGATAGTGATTTTGATTACTTTGCAGGAGGAAAATTTCTTTCAGATACTTCAAAAGAAGTTACAGAACAAGGAAAAACACCTATTGCAAAGTTAGCAGAAGAAAAGGGATATAAAATAGCTGATACAAATGAGGAAATTAAAAGCTTAAAGAGTGGTGATGAAAAAGTAATTGCAATATGTCCAGAAAATGAAGTAGAAGAAGAAAGTGGAGCTTTAAAATACGATTTAGACAGAAATGAAAATGAATTAACATTAGCTGAATATACTAGAAAAGGTATAGAGCTTTTAGATAATGAAAAAGGATTTTTTATGATGGTTGAAGGTGGTAAAATTGACTGGGCTGGTCATGCTAATGATGCAGCATCAAGTATCCATGATACAAATGCATTTAATGATGCAGTACAAGAAGCTGTTAATTTTTATAATGCTCATCCTGATGAAACTTTAATATTAGTAACAGGAGACCATGAAACAGGTGGACTTTCACTTGGATTTGCAGGAACAAATTATGATACACATTTACAAAATTTATCAAATCAAAAGGTGTCATACACAGAATTTGATAGATCTGTTGCTAAGTATAGAGAAAATAAAACATCATTTGATGATGCAATGAAAGATGTTGAAGCACAATTTGGATTAAAGAGAGCTGGATCAGAAGGTGATTCAACAAAGGGTGGTATGGTTCTTACTGAATTAGAAGAAGCAAAGATTAAAGCAGCATATGAAAAGAGTATGATTGCAAAAGAAAACAGAAATTTAGATCAAAATGAATATGTTATGTATGGATCATATGAACCATTCACAGTTACTCTTACACATATTCTAAATAATAAATCAGGTATATCATACAGTTCATATTCACATACAGGAGTACCAGTAGCTTTAATGGCTAAAGGTGTGGGGCAGGATTTATTTGGTGGATATTATGATAATACAGATGTATTTGCTAAATTAAAATCAATTACAAAGGTACAATAATAAAGAGGAGACTGAAATGCTTAAAGATATTCATAGACGTAATACTATTCCTATATTAATTACACTTATAGCAATTGTTGTTTTAATATGTGTTCCTAATAAATTCCCGCAAAAGATTTATGAAAATACTGAGAGGGTTAGTGCAAGGGTATTAAGCACAGATGAGAGTTTTATAATAAATAATGGACTTATAAAGACTGGTGAACAGCTTTGTGATGTGAAAATACTTCAGGGGAAGTTTAAAGGAGAAACTGTTACAGGAAGCAATAGATTATCGGGGTCTCTTGAACAGGATAAAATATTTGCAGTTGGGGATAAGATTCTTGTGACATTAGATTATACGGGTGATGAAATAAGGGTAGCAACGCTGGTTGATCATTACAGAATTAATTATGAAATTCTACTTGTTGGAGTATTTATGATATTTCTTGTAGGATTTTCAGGTATAGTTGGTATAAAAGCTATTCTGTCATTTATTTTTACAATACTTGCTATGTGGAAATTATTAATACCATTGTTTTTGATGGGATACAATCCTATTTTAATAGGTATGGTAACAACTATAATATTAGTATGTCTGATAATAGGTTTAGTATATGGAATAGATAGAAGATCTTTAGCAGGAATTATTGGAGCTTTAGCAGGAAGCATAGTAACTTGTTTTATGGCATTATTCTTTGTGAGCAGATTTAAAATTCATGGAGCTGTAATGTCCTATTCAGAAATGCTTTTATATTCTGGTTATGAAAATCTGAATCTTACAGAAATATTTATTGCCAGCATATTTATAGCATCATCAGGGGCGGTTATGGATGTAGCTGTAGATATAACATCAGCAGTTGCAGAAGTTGTTGAAAAAAAACCGGATATAACAAGAGCAGAAGCAATTAAATCTGGAATTAATGTGGGACGTTCAATTATGGGAACAATGATGACAACACTTCTATTAGCATATTCAGGTGGATATATTGGACTTCTTATGGTATTTATGGCACAGGGAACTCCAATAATAAATATATTAAATTTAAAATATGTTTCATCAGAAATACTTCATACACTTGTAGGAAGCTTTGGTCTTATTACTGTAGCACCATTTACAGCAATTGCAAGTGGGATTTTATTGGCAGAGAGAAATGTACAGTGGGATTGGAAAAATAAAATGGTAAAAACTAAAAATAAATAATAGTATAAAATGTTGTAAGAGTTTATTTGCTTACAACATTTTTTTTGTAATAGATGTTAAAAGTTTAAACTTACATAAACTAAACAAAAAGTTTGGTTTTAATGAACACAAATAAATAAAAAATATTGATTTGATTTAGTGGAAAAAGATGTATGGCTAATAATTCTGGTTTGTAAAGAGAAAAATAGAAGGAAAAATTAAATTTTTTATCTTGAAAAATGTTGGACTAAATTAGGACGTAATGTATTAATTTGAAATGAAAATTAACTAAATGAAAATAAAATAGGTTTTCAATTAAGAAAAGTGTATAAAAATCCTGTAAAATTATTAAATATTCAAAAAAATAAAAATATAAAAAAATAGTAGAAATTTTGAAATAAATATAGTACAATGTCAAAAGATAAGAAAAACTAAACTATAAGTTAAGTAATAGTAAGGTTATAAATACTAAACTTAAAAAATAGTATATAGTAATCAGTATATCTTTAAATTTAATTTTATAAAGAAAGGCTGTGATGTTAGGGTTGGAAAACAAGCTGAAATTATACGGCTTTAACAACCTCACAAAGACACTTAGCTTTAACATCTATGATGTGTGCTATGCAAAAAGTGAGCGCGAGCAAAAGGACTATATTGCTTATATTGATGAGCAGTACAATTCAGAAAGACTTACAAAAATTTTATGTGATGTAACAGATATTATTGGAGCACATGTCCTGAATATTTCAAAACAGGATTATGAACCCCAGGGAGCAAGTGTTACTATTCTTATTGCTGAAGAATCTATGACTAATAGAATGAATACTGAACCAATTGTAACTGATAAACTTGATATTCAAACTACAAGAGATACAGTTGTAGCACATTTGGATAAGAGCCATGTAACAGTTCACACATACCCTGAATATCACCCACATAATTCAATAGCAACTTTTCGTGTAGATATTGATGTATCAACATGTGGAGAGGTTTCACCTCTAAATGCATTAAACTACCTAATAGGAAGTTTTGATTCAGATATAATAACCACTGATTATCGTGTGAGAGGATTTACACGTGATGTTGATGGAAAGAAATTATACATGGATCACAAGATAACATCAATACAGGATTATATTGATAACGAAACATTACAAAAATATGATGCAGTAGATATTAATGTTTATCAAGCAAATTTATTTCATACAAAAATGTTAATAAAGGAGATGGAATTACAAAATTATCTTTTTAACAGAGATGTTTATGAAATTAAACCAAAACAAAGGCTTGAAATAGAAAATAATCTCCGCAGGGAAATGATTGAAATATTTAGCGGAAGTAATATATATGATTAGGAGATGATTTACATGAACGAAAAAGAAGACATGACTATAAATAAAGAAGAAAGTAATGAAAATCTATCTCCGTATAAAAAAGATAAAGAGAAACATTCAAAAGCTCCTATTTATGAAGCTTTAGTGAAATATAAAAATGCAAGAGTTGTTCCTTTTGATGTTCCTGGGCATAAGCAAGGAAGAGGAAATCCAATGCTAAAAGAGTTCTTAGGAGAAAAATGTCTTTCTGTAGATGTTAATTCTATGAAACCTTTAGATAATCTCTGTCATCCAGTTTCTGTTATTAAAGAAGCAGAAGAACTTGCAGCAGATGCATTTGGAGCAAAACATGCATTTTTTATGGTAAATGGAACAACATCAGCTGTACAAGCGATGGTTATGAGTGTATGTAAAAAAGGTGAAAAGATAATAATGCCACGTAATGTTCACAGAAGTGCAATAAATGCACTTGTTATAAGTGGTGCAATACCAGTTTATATAAATCCAGGAGTTAATAAAAAGCTTGGTATACCTCTTGGAATGAGTGTAAAAGATGTGGAAAAGGCTATAAAAGAAAATCCAGATGCAAAAGCTGTTCTTGTAAATAATCCAACATACTATGGGATATGTTCTGATTTAAAAAAAATCACAGAAATAGCTCATAAGCATGGTATGTATGTTTTAGCTGATGAAGCACATGGTACGCATTTTTACTTTGGTGATAATATGCCTATCTCTGCAATGGAAGCAGGAGCTGACATGGCTGCTGTAAGTATGCATAAGACGGGTGGTTCTTTAACTCAAAGTTCATTTTTATTATTAAATTGTGATTTACATGTTGGATATGTACGTCAGATAATCAATCTTACACAAACAACAAGTGGATCTTACCTTTTGATGTCATCTCTTGATCTTGCAAGAAGAGATCTTGTTCTTAATGGAAAAGAGATATTTAAAAAAGTAACAAGCCTTGCAGAATATGCAAGACAGGAAATTAATAAAATTGGAGGCTACTATGCTTTTTCCGAAGAATTAATAGATAAGGATCAAGTATTTGATTTTGATAAGACAAAGTTATCTGTATTCACAAGAGACATAGGTCTTGCTGGAATAGAAGTATATGATATTTTAAGAGATGAATATGGAATACAGATTGAATTTGGAGATATTGCAAATATTTTAGCAATAATTTCTGTTGGAGATAGAGAGCTTACATTAGAAAGATTAATATCAGCTTTATATGAAATAAAGAGAGTACATTCAAAAGACAAAAGTGGAATGTTTGATCATGAATATATAAATCCAGAAGTGGTATTAACTCCACAAGAAGCTTTTTATTGTAATAAAAAGTCAATTCCAATGAATGAAAGCGATGGATGTATATGTGCTGAATTTGTAATGTGCTATCCTCCAGGAATTCCAATTCTTGCACCAGGGGAAAGAATAACAGAAGAAATACTTGATTATATAAATTATGCAAAAGAAAAAGGTTGTTTCTTAACTGGAACTGAAGACTCAAAGATTGAAAAGATTAATATTGTGGAAGGAGAAATTTGTTAGTTAAGAGTTAAAGGTTAGTAGTTGACAGTTTTGTCAGAATTAATCATTAATTATTTAACTTTCATGTAGTGGAGCTATGGGAATGGAACTTTGGTATACAGAACAACACACAGAAAATGTACGATTTTCAATTAAGGTTGAAAAACAGTTACATAGCGAGCAGACAGAATTTCAAAGAATAGATATATTGGAATCAAAGGAATTCGGAAGATTTTTTACACTTGATGGAATGATGATGGTGACAGAAAAAGATGAATTCATTTACCACGATATGATAGTACATGTTCCAATGGCAGTAAATCCTAATATTAAAAATGTACTTGTTATAGGTGCAGGAGATGGGGGGACTGTTAGAGAGCTTGTAAAGTATAAATCTATTGAAAATATAGACATGGTTGAAATAGATAAAAGAGTTGTAGAAGTCTGCATGGAATACCTTCCACAGACAGCATGTAGATTAAATGATGAAAGAGTAAACTTATTTTTTGAAGACGGATTAAGGTTTGTTAGAAATAAGGAAAATGAATATGACCTTATAATAGTTGATTCAACAGATCCATTTGGACCTGGGGAAGGATTGTTTACAAAAGAATTTTACGGAAATTGCTATAAAGCGTTAAAAGAAGATGGAATATTAGTCAATCAGCATGAGAGTCCATATTATGAAAAATATGCAAAAGCTATGCAGGATGCTCATGAAAAAATATATGGATTATTTAAAGTGCACAGAGTTTATCAAGCACATATTCCAACATATCCATCAGGTCATTGGCTTTTTGGGTTTGCATCTAAAAATTATGATCCTGTGAAAGACTTGAATGCGGAAAGATGGAATAATCTCAATATAGATACAAAATATTATAATACAGAATTACATTCAGGGTGCTTTGCATTACCTAATTATGTGAAAAAATTACTAGAAGTAAAGAAGAAATAAGTTAAATTAAAAAATTATATATATTATAGATTTAGTTTAAAAAATGGAGGAATGAAAAATGGGAAGAGCTTTAATAATTGGTGCAGGTGGAGTTGCAAGTGTGGCAATTCATAAATGTTGTCAAAATTCAGAGGTGTTTGAAGAAATATGTATAGCAAGCAGAACTTTATCAAAATGTGATGCATTAAAAGAAAAATTACAAGGTGGAAAAACAAAGATACAGACAGCTAAAGTTGATGCTGATAATGTTGATGAATTAGTAGCCTTAATAAATGACTTTAAACCAGATGTAGTAATCAATCTTGCCCTTCCATATCAAGATTTAACTATTATGGATGCATGTTTAGCTACAAAGGTTCATTATGTTGATACAGCTAATTATGAACCTCTTGATACAGCTAAATTTGAATATAAATGGCAGTGGGAATATAGAGAAAGATTTGAAAAAGCTGGAATAACAGCGTTGCTTGGAAGTGGATTTGATCCAGGTGTAACAGGCGTATTTTCTGCATATGCTCAAAAACATTACTTTGATGAAATTCACTATATTGATATAGTGGATGCTAATGCAGGTGATCATGGATATCCATTTGCAACTAATTTTAATCCAGAAATAAATATAAGAGAAATAACTGCAAATGGAAGCTATTGGGAAGATGGTAAGTGGGTTGAAACAAAACCTTTAGAATTAAAAGAAGTTTATGATTTACCACAAATAGGACCTAAGGATGTTTACCTATTACATCATGAAGAATTAGAATCATTAGGACTTAACATTAAAGGAATAAAGAGAATAAGATTCTGGATGACATTCTCAGAAAAATATCTTACTCACTTAAAAGTTCTTGAAAATGTAGGAATGACTTCAATTGAACCAATTGAATTTGAAGGACAAAAAATAGTTCCATTACAATTTCTAAAGGCAGTACTTCCAGATCCTGCATCATTAGGACCAAGAACTAAAGGTAAAACAAATATAGGATGTATATTCCAAGGTATTAAGGATGGTCAGCCTAAAACTTATTATGTATATAATGTATGTGATCATGAAGAGTGTTATAAAGAAGTTGGATCACAAGCTATTTCATATACAACAGGTGTTCCAGCTATGATTGGTGCCAGTATGATATTAAAAGGACTATGGAAGAAACCAGGAGTTCATAATATTGAAGAGTTTGATCCAGATCCATTTATGGAAGAATTAAATAAATGGGGACTTCCTTGGGTAGAAGATTTTAATCCAACTTTAATCAAGTAATAGTTAATAGTTTGGGAAGATATTTCTGCAAAATATTTTTAAAAATATAAGAGTATTTCAATTAAAAATGATGGAGAATTTTTTCTTCATCATTTTTGGTAATAAGGAAGATTATAAAATGAAAGTGAGGAAAAATTTTGTTAAAGGATATTGATATAGATAAGTTACCATCACCATGCTATATTGTGGATGAAAGATTATTAAAGAAAAATCTTGAAGTACTTGATTATGTTCAAAAGGAAAGTGGAGCTAACATTATTCTTGCAACTAAAGCTTTTTCTATGTTTTCTACTTTCCCGTTAATAGGAAAGTATTTAAAGGGTGTTACATCAAGTTCATTGTTTGAAGCTAGACTGGGATATGAAGAAATGGGAAAACAAGTTCACATTTTTTCTCCAGCGTATAGAGAAGATGAATTTGAAGATATTATGAAATATTCTGATCATATTATTTTTAATTCATTTAATCAGTGGAAACTATATAGAGATAGAGTTAAAAATTATAAAGATAAGAAAATTCAATGTGGTATAAGAATAAATCCAGAGTATTCAGAAATAGAAACTGACATATACAATCCATGTTTTGAGAATTCAAGAATGGGTGTTACTTTAAAAAACTTTGAAGAAAATGATTTAGATGGAATAGATGGATTACATTTTCATACAATGTGTGAACAAAATTCAGATACATTAGCTCGTACAATTAAAGTTGTAGATGAGAAGTTTGGAAAATATATAAAAAACATGAAATGGCTTAACTTTGGAGGTGGTCATCATATTACAAAAGATGACTATGACTTAAAGACATTGATTGAATCTGTATTATATATGAAGAATAAATATAATGTAGAGATATATCTTGAACCAGGTGAGGCTGTTGCTTTAAATAGTGGATTTTTAGTGAGCACAGTACTTGATATAACAAATAATGGAATGGACATTGCTATTCTTGATACTTCAGCAGCTTGCCATATGCCTGACGTTCTTGAAATGCCATACAGACCTAACATTATAGGTTCTGGAAAGCCCTATGAGTATGAATATACATATAGATTTGGAGGACCTACATGTCTTGCAGGAGATATAATTGGAGATTATTCATTCAAAGAACCACTAAAAATTGGAGATAAGTTAATATTCTGTGATATGGCTATTTATTCAATGGTAAAAAATAATACATTCAATGGAATTAATCTTCCTTCAATTGTTAAGTATAGCGAAGAAAATGGTGTGGAAATTATAAAAGAATTTGGGTATGAAGATTTTAAGGGAAGACTATCTTAATAGTTAACAATTAAGAGTTATCAGTTAAGAATTGATATTTTTTTATATAGGAGAGTTTTATTATGGAGAAGAATATTGAAACATTTATAGGCTGTGATAATGAATATAATGAATCAAAAATTGTTATTTTTGGAGCACCTTTTGATTCGACAACATCTTTCAGGCCAGGAACAAGATTTGCAAGTAAGGCTATGAGAAGTGAGTCTTTTGGAATTGAAACGTATAGTACATACCAAGATAAAGATTTAGAAGACATTGGAGTTTTTGATGGTGGGGATTTAGAGCTTAGATTTGGAAGTCCTGAAAGCGCCCTGAATGATATAGAAGAATTTACTTCAAAAGTATTAAAAGATGATAAAATTCCTTGTATGATAGGTGGAGAACATTTAGTTACACTTGGAGCATTTAGAGCAGTAGCTAAAAAGTATCCAGATGTTCATGTGATACATTTTGATGCTCATGCTGATTTAAGAGAAGAGTATTTAGGTCAGCAACTATCTCATGCAACAGTAATGCATAGAATCTGGGATATTATTGGCGATAATAAAATTTTTCAGTTTGGAATAAGATCTGGTGATAAGCAGGAAATTTATTGGGGAAGAGATCATGTTTTTACAAATAAATTTAATTTTAATGGTTTGGAAGAAGTAGTTGAAAAATTAAAAGGAAAACCTGTTTATTTTACACTTGATTTAGATGTTTTAGATCCATCAGTCTTTCCAGGCACAGGAACTCCGGAAGCTGGTGGAGTTACATTTATGGAACTTCTAAATGCTATTTTAAAAATTTCAGAATTAAATATTGTTGGTATGGATGTAAATGAACTTTCTCCTATATATGATCAAAGTGGAAGTTCTACAGCTTTAGCATGTAAGATTCTTAGAGAATTAATATTGAGTGTTTATAGGGATTAAGTACTATAAAAACAGTCAGATGTTTATATGAATATCTGGCTGTTTTTATAACGTGTACATTATTTTTTTATCGTGGTAAAATAAATTTAAATACAAATAATAACTGTAAATAATTATTTATACAAAAATGGGGGATTGTAAAATGAAAATATCTATAATTTATAGCAGTAGAACTGGTAAAACTGAAAGGGTGGCGCAATTAATAAAAGAAGGTGTTGAAAGAGTTAAAGGCATTGATGTGAAGCTTATGAATTTACAAGATGAGAATTCAATAGACAAAGATTTTATTAATAATTCTGATGGGATAATATTTGGGACTCCTACTTATTATGCAAATATTGCATGGGAATTGAAGAAATGGATTGATGAATCAACAGAATATAAATTAGAAGGAAAACTTGGAGCAACATTTGCAACTGCAAATTCAATTGCTGGAGGAGCAGATATAGCACTTCTTACTATTGTAAATCACCTTATGGTAAAAGGAATGATGGTATATTCAGGGGGAGTTGCATTTGGAAAGCCTAAAACTCATATTGGATACGTTCATATAAATGAGATATGCGAAAATGAAGATGAAAATGCTAGAATATTTGGAGAAAGAATCGCTAATAAAGTGAATAAAATATTTTAATATTAGATTGGAGAAATTATAATATGAATGAAGTTTTGAATAATATTTTAACAAGAAGAAGTATTAGGGCATTTAAGAAAGAACAAATTAAAGATGATGAACTTGAAATGATTTTAAAAGCTGGAATTTATGCACCTAGTGGTATGAACAAGCAAAGCTGGCAGTTTACAGTTGTGCAGAATAAAGAAAAGATAGAGGCTCTTGCTAAAGTTGTAAGAGAAGAACTTGTAAGAGATGAAGGATACAATTTTTATGCACCTCCAACATTAATAATGTTATCTAATGAAAGAGATAACAATAATGGTTTAGCAGATTGCTCATGTGCATTAGAAAATATATTTTTAATGGCTAATTCATTAGGTATAGGGTCATGTTGGATTAATCAGCTAAAAACTATATGTGATAACAAAAAGGTAAGAGATTTATTAAATGAATTTGAAATACCAGAAAATCACATAGTATGGGGAATGGCTTCCATTGGATATCCTGAAAAACCAGGTGTTGAGCATGAAAGAAAAGAAGGAACAATAAAATACATAAGATAATTATGTTTATATAATGATAAAGTGAAGAGAGAATTCGAAAAGAATTTTTCATTAGCTTTATCATTATTTTTTACTAAAATTTGACGATATTTTACTAATGCAATAAACTATATATAGATATAAGAAAATTGAGGTGTAAAAATAATGGCAACAATAAAGGATATAGCATCGATTGCAGGTGTTTCAATCTCAACTGTTTCAAGAGTACTTAATTTTGATGAATCATTAAATGTATCAGATTCAACAAGGCAAAAAATATTAAAAATAGCAGATGAGTTGGAGTACACATCATCAAGTAAAAAAAAGAAAAGTAAGAAAAATAATAAAAATATAGGAATTTTATGCTGGTGCAACTACGAAGAGGAGTTAGCAGATCCGTATTATTTATCAATAAGATTGGTTGTAGAGAGAATATGTAGTGAGCGATGTATAAATTTAGTGAAATTAGATGAAAACATAGATTTGAAACTAGTAAAAGAGTTAAGTGGAATACTTGTTATAGGAAATTACTATACAGATATGGTTGAAAAAATGTCAAATGATAATGATAATATAGTTTATGTTGATTATTCACCTGATGAAAGTAAATATGACTCAGTTGTAATTGATAAGAAAAAAGCCACATTTGATTTGTTAAATTATATATATGAAATAGGTCATAGAAGAATAGGATTAATTGGTGGCAAGGATTTAAATGAAAATTATGAAAATATGATGATTGATGAAAGAGATATTGAATATCAATATTTCATGAAATGTAAAGGAATATATAATCCTAAGTACATATATACTGCAAGCAGGTTTAATTTTAAAAGTGGCTATGAACTAACAAAAGAAATGTTGAAGGAAAAGGAAAGACCTACAGCTGTTTTTGTTGAGAATGATACAATGGCTATTGGTGCATATAAAGCAATAGCAGAAGAAGGACTGACAATACCTGATGATATAAGCATTGTTGGATTTAATGATCAGCCAAGTGCTAAATATATGGTTCCATCACTTACTACAGTCAAATTATCAACTGAATATCTTGCAAGCGCAGCGATTGATCTTGTATTAGAGAATATAGATGGAAGTAGACCCTATAAGAAAAAGGTTGTTATTCCTACAAAATTAAAAATACGAAAGAGCTGTAAAAACATTTAACTAAAAAGGGGCTGTATCAAAACAATTTTGATACTAGCCGATAAAAAAAGAGAATTCATAAATTTGAATTCTCTTTTTTGCGCA
>OKVX01000317.1_pt1 | contig 25921 bp, 25 predicted proteins | sample 1606941 | NCBI WGS metagenome assembly OKVX01 (sample SAMN03281016, study PRJEB24777) | human gut metagenome | isolation source: fecal sample PR161 from 1 month old female Malay infant, caesarean... | reverse complement strand
TTACCCGCAACGGAGCTACAAAAACCTACGATGCCGGGTGCGATGATAGCTGGCGGGATATGACCGATGCGCTGTGGCTGACTACACCGTGGACTGATATCTCTGGCGAAGTGGGGCAGATGGATAAGACCACTGTCAAATTTTCGATTCCAATGGATAACGCCATTTCGCTGCGTACGGTAGATGATAACGGCTGGTTTGGCGAAGTCAGCGCTTCAGGAGAAATTCATGTTCAGGCGACGTGGCGTAACATTAACTAAGGCCCTGCTGACAGTGGTCTGTATGCTAGCGGCACCTTTGACACAGGCGATTTCGGTCGGCAATCTGACATTTTCGCTGCCGTCCGAGACTGACTTTGTCAGCAAACGTGTAGTGAATAACAACAAAAGCGCACGGATATACCGTATTGCCATCAGTGCTATCGATAGCCCGGGCAGCAGTGAATTGCGCACCCGACCGGTGGATGGTGAACTGCTTTTCGCCCCCCGCCAGCTGGCGTTGCAGGCTGGTGAGAGCGAGTATTTTAAATTTTACTATCATGGTCCACGGGATAACCGCGAGCGCTACTACCGGGTCTCATTTCGCGAGGTCCCCACTCGTAACCTGACAAAACGCAGCCCAAGCGGCGGTGAGGTCAGCACGGAGCCGGTGGTGGTGATGGATACCATTCTGGTAGTACGACCACGTCAGGTTCAGTTTAAATGGTCCTTCGATCAGGTGACCGGAACGGTAAGTAACACCGGCAACACGTGGTTTAAGCTACTGATTAAACCAGGATGTGATTCGACCGAAGAGGAAGGCGATGCCTGGTATCTACGTCCGGGAGACGTGGTTCATCAGCCTGAGTTACGTCAGCCGGGGAATCACTATCTGGTCTATAACGACAAATTCATTAAGATTAGCGATTCCTGTCCTGCTAAGCCCCCTTCGGCGGACTAAGACTTATCCATCGGACGAGGGAAGAATTCCACCTCAGAGACTCAAATAATCGATTAAATGATGTGGAAGCGATCGTCAATGTCACCTGTAACGATGGGCTTTCTCATATGTACACCATAGTGTTCAGGAGACACGGAAAGGTACCAGGCAGCCTGCTAACGAGTGGTTTATTCACGAATTAGTACGTAAAATCGGTAACGGCTGGAAATCATTCAATACTCACACTATCGAAAGTTCCCCAGCCAACCGCGGTACGTTCTTACATACGATGTACCGTTGTTCTCTTTACGATTTATAGCTGTACTGGTGAATTATGAGCAATCTGAATCCATGCATGACGTGTGGTGCCTGTTGTGCATTTTTCCGCGTCTCTTTTTACTGGGCCGAAGCCGACGATGCTGGCGGTACCATTCCCGCCAGGCTCACTGAACAAATATCCCCTTTTCACCGATGCATGAGCGGTACCAATCAGAAAAACCCCCGATGTATTGCCCTTGCAGGAACACCGGGCAAAAATGCCTGCTGCACGATATATAAAAATCGATCGTCCACGTGCAGAGAATTCGCCATGTCTGGTGAGAACGGAGTCGTCAATGAGGCTTGCAATCGTGCAAGAGCTAAATACGGGCTGACACCGTTATAAATATGCAATAATTAATTGCACTGCCCCGCCAGCTATAACCGCGGGGCTTCGTTTTTCAGGGATAACAAAACCCGAAACTTCTTCCATCTGCCAGCAACAATGCATCTTCCTCTATAGTGTTCTCCGGATCTACAGCATCCTGAAGTAGCGCGATGTACTCACTGGCTATCTGCTTCAGAAAGTAAAAAGCAATGTTTTTAACCTATAAAAATGGCGCTGCATTTGCGCCATTTTTATTATTCAATGCATTATCTGTTTGAGCCTAAAGGGATCTCAGGGTCTGGCTCATGAGTAATTCTGTTTCGTAAATCTCTGCGAATAATTTCAATGGACCAGAACCAGACTAAATGTCCAAAAATTTCAGAAACATTCTCATACCACGGGAGATCAAACAGAGGTGGCGTCAGTCCCATGAGAGGGAATGAAATCATATGAACAAAAAGTTGGGCTAAAGCACCTGCCAGTAAGCCCTGCCAGAGTTTAATTTTTGGAAATACTTCAGCAACCACACAATAACCGACAGCAAACACTATCGAAAAGATAATGTGCGTAACGCCAACCCAGTTAAAGACATGCCCGGCAAAGGTATAAACAGCCGCATTGGGATCTGTCAGCCCTAGCCAGTCTCGAAGAAAAACATACGGAGGATTGAGAAAATTACGGGAGCAATCAATTTGCCCAGCAGCCCTGATTAATGATTCCGGGCCACACGCTGCATTAAACATATCCACCGGGCTACGTGGCGGCAATGGAACTTCAGCCCCCCACTTCACAAATGCGGAAACAACGCCAGCAATCAGCCCAATGAATGCAGCAAGACCATAACGTCTGCGGTTCGGTGGAGTTTGTTCAAATATATTCATATCTACCCTGCTTGTACCATTATGTTATACACCTCTTCAGGAGTATTCATAAAACAAGACAAATGTAAAGAACTGTATTGTTTTGTATAACAAGATAGTTTCCTAATCGCCAATGAATATAAGCACCATCATTTCTCCCTATTTTTATGTTAGAAGTGACAAAGATTTGTAGGGTGATGCAGAGCTGACAATCACAGGTTTCCTTATCGGTTTTTGCATCGCACAACTAAAGCAATAAACGAGCTCCCGTCATCGGCGAATATGAATTAATTAGCCGGGCTCATAGCTGCATTCGCGTTTTAAGAATAATCCTCCTGCTCTCACCGACTATGCTTAACGTTTAAAAAAGCATCAGCACTCTCGCAACGCTCTCTTATTTTCCCCTTTAGAATACCGGAGGCCTGGTATGAGCAACCAAGGCGAATACCCCGAAGATAATCGGGTTGGGAAGCACGAGCCGCACGATTTTAGTTTGACCCGTCGCGATCTGATTAAAGTCAGCGCCGCAACGGCGGCGACCGCCGTGGTTTATCCTCATTCTACGCTTGCAGCAAGCGTTCCGGCAGCTACACCCGCGCCAGAGATAATGCCCCTGACACTTAAGGTGAACGGCAAAACCGAGCAGCTTGAGGTGGATACCCGAACCACGCTACTGGACGCTTTGCGTGAAAATCTGCATCTGTTCGGTACCAAGAAAGGTTGCGATCACGGACAGTGCGGAGCCTGTACCGTGCTGGTCAATGGTCGCAGGCTTAATGCCTGCCTGACGCTTGCAGTCATGCATCAGGGGGCCGAGATCACCACCATTGAAGGCCTGGGTTCACCAGAGAATCTTCACCCCATGCAGGCGGCCTTTATCAAGCATGATGGCTTCCAGTGCGGCTACTGCACCTCCGGGCAAATTTGCTCATCAGTAGCGGTGCTAAAAGAGATTCAGGACGGCATTCCCAGTCACGTCACGGTCGATTTGGTTTCCCCTCCAGAAAGAACTGCCGATGAGATCCGTGAACGTATGAGCGGCAACATCTGTCGCTGTGGAGCATACGCTAACATCCTTGCCGCCATTGAAGACGCTGCGGGGGAGATAAAATCATGAAGGCGTTTACCTATGAACGAGTGAACACCCCGGCCGAGGCGGCACTTAGCGCTCAGCGCGTACCCGGCGCAAAATTTATCGCGGGCGGGACCAATCTGCTGGACCTGATGAAGCTGGAAATTGAAACGCCAACCCACCTTATCGATGTGAACGGGCTCGGGCTCGATAAGATTGAAGTGACCGACGCGGGTGGGCTGCGCATCGGCGCACTGGTACGGAACACCGACCTGGCAGCTCACGAGCGCGTGCGTCGTGATTACGCGGTACTCTCCCGCGCCCTGCTCGCTGGCGCGTCTGGTCAGTTACGTAATCAGGCAACCACCGCAGGTAATCTGCTCCAGCGCACGCGCTGCCCCTATTTTTACGACACCAATCAGCCCTGCAATAAGCGCCTGCCCGGGAGCGGCTGCGCGGCACTTGAAGGCTTTAGCCGTCAGCACGCGGTGGTAGGCGTAAGCGAAGCCTGCATTGCCACCCATCCGAGCGATATGGCGGTCGCAATGCGGTTGCTGGATGCGGTGGTGGAAACCATCACGCCGGAGGGAAAGACTCGCAGTATCACACTGGCTGATTTTTATCACCCTCCGGGAAAAACGCCGCACATTGAAACCGCCCTGCTTCCCGGTGAGCTTATCGTTGCGGTGACGTTACCTCCGCCGCTCGGCGGAAAACATATTTACCGTAAGGTGCGCGATCGCGCCTCCTACGCCTTTGCCCTGGTATCGGTCGCAGCGATTATTCAGCCTGACGGCAGCGGGCGCGTCGCGCTGGGCGGAGTAGCACATAAGCCCTGGCGCATTGAGGCTGCGGATGCTCAGCTATCCCAGGGGGCGCAGGCCGTATATGACGCGCTGTTCGCCAGCGCCCATCCCACCGCTGAAAACACCTTTAAACTCCTGTTGGCGAAGCGAACGCTTGCCTCCGTACTGGCTGAAGCGAGGGCACAGGCATGAAATTTGATAAACCCGCAGGGGAAAACCCGATCGATCAGCTGAAGGTTGTCGGTCGTCCCCATGACCGCATCGACGGACCGCTGAAAACTACCGGCACGGCACGCTACGCCTACGAATGGCATGAAGAAGCCCCCAACGCCGCCTATGGTTATATCGTCGGTTCCGCCATTGCCAAAGGATGCCTCACCGCCCTCGATACGGACGCCGCGCAAAAAGCGCCGGGCGTACTGGCTGTCATTACCGCCAGTAACGCCGGGGTGCTCGGCAAAGGCGACAAAAACACCGCCAGGCTGTTAGGCGGCCCCACTATTGAGCACTATCATCAGGCCATTGCGCTGGTAGTGGCCGAGACCTTCGAACAGGCACGAGCGGCGGCCTCGCTGGTGCAGGCGCACTATCGCCGTAATAAAGGAGCTTACTCCCTGGCGGACGAGAAACAGGCCGTCAGTCAGCCGCCGGAAGACACGCCCGATAAAAATGTTGGTGACTTTGACGGGGCTTTCACCTCCGCTGCGGTGAAGATTGATGCTACCTACACGACCCCGGACCAGAGCCATATGGCGATGGAGCCGCATGCCTCGATGGCCGTCTGGGATGGAAATAAGCTTACCCTCTGGACCTCAAATCAGATGATTGACTGGTGCCGCACCGATCTGGCAAAAACGCTGAAAGTGCCCGTGGAGAATGTGCGTATTATCTCCCCGTATATCGGTGGAGGGTTTGGCGGCAAGCTGTTCCTGAGAAGCGATGCGCTGCTGGCGGCCCTCGCCGCCCGTGCGGTGAAACGTCCGGTTAAAGTGATGCTCCCCCGCCCCACTATTCCCAATAACACAACGCACCGCCCCGCCACCCTTCAGCACCTGCGTATCGGTGCCGACCAGAGCGGGAAAATCACTGCTATCTCACATGAAAGCTGGTCCGGAAACCTGCCCGGCGGCACGCCGGAAACGGCGGTACAGCAAAGCGAATTTCTTTACGCAGGGGCGAATCGTCATACCGGCCTGCGGCTCGCCACGCTTGATTTGCCGGAAGGGAACGCCATGCGTGCGCCCGGCGAAGCCCCCGGTCTGATGGCGCTCGAAATCGCGATCGATGAACTGGCGGAAAAAGCGGGCATCGATCCCGTCGAGTTTCGCATCCTGAATGACACTCAGGTTGACCCCGCCGACCCGACGCGCCGCTTCTCTCGCCGTCAGCTTATTGAGTGCTTGCGCACCGGAGCGGATAAATTTGGCTGGAAGCAGCGCAACGCCACACCCGGACAGGTACGCGACGGGGAGTGGCTAGTCGGCCACGGTGTTGCGGCGGGCTTTCGCAATAATCTGCTGGAAAAATCGGGTGCGCGGGTTCATCTCGAACAAAACGGCACCGTTACCGTGGAAACGGACATGACCGATATTGGCACTGGCAGCTACACCATTCTGGCCCAGACGGCAGCGGAAATGCTTGGCGTACCGCTGGAGCAGGTTGCGGTTCACCTCGGCGATTCCAGTTTCCCGGTTTCTGCGGGGTCTGGTGGACAATGGGGCGCGAATACCTCCACCTCCGGCGTTTACGCCGCCTGTGTGAAACTTCGCGAAATGATTGCCTCGGCAGTCGGGTTTGATCCTGAGCAGTCGCAGTTTGCCGACGGCAAGATTACCAACGGTACCCGAAGCGCCACGCTACATGAGGCCACCGCAGGCGGCAGACTGACAGCGGAAGAGAGCATTGAATTCGGAACACTGAGCAAGGAGTACCAGCAGTCGACCTTTGCCGGGCATTTTGTGGAGGTCGGCGTGCATAGCGCGACGGGAGAAGTTCGGGTCCGGCGTATGCTCGCTGTGTGTGCTGCAGGACGCATCCTGAATCCGAAAACTGCACGTAGCCAGGTCATTGGCGCGATGACTATGGGCATGGGCGCGGCACTGATGGAGGAGCTGGCGGTAGATGACCGTTTGGGCTACTTCGTTAATCACGATATGGCGGGGTATGAGGTGCCGGTTCATGCGGATATCCCAAAACAGGAGGTGATTTTCCTGGATGATACCGACCCCATCTCCTCCCCGATGAAGGCCAAAGGTGTCGGTGAGCTGGGCCTGTGCGGCGTGAGCGCGGCTATCGCCAACGCGGTGTATAACGCCACCGGTATTCGGGTACGGGATTATCCCATCACTCTGGATAAGCTGCTCGATAAACTGCCGGATGTGGTTTAAGGAGGAACAATGTCATACTCGCTTTTTGATAAAGACGAGCACTGGCATAAGCCAGAGCAGGCGTTTCTCACCGATGACCACCGGACCATTCTGCGCTTCGCCGTAGAGGCGCTAATGTCCGGTAAAGGAGCGGTGCTGGTGACGCTGGTGGAGATACGCGGCGGCGCGGCGCGCCCGCTCGGGGCGCAGATGGTGGTGCGCGAAGATGGCCGTTACTGCGGTTTTGTCTCTGGCGGCTGCGTGGAGGCCGCTGCCGCTTTTGAAGCGCTGGAGGTGATGGGCTCAGGCCGCGATCGCGAAGTTCGCTATGGCGAAGGTTCGCCGTGGTTTGACATCGTTCTGCCCTGCGGCGGTGGGATCACGCTGACGCTCCATAAACTACGCTCGGCACAGCCTCTGCTCGCCGTGCTGAACCGCCTGGAACAGAGAAAACCGGCGGGTCTGCGCTACGATCCGCAAGCTCAATCGCTGGTGTGCCTGCCCACGCAAACCCGGACGGGCTGGAGTCTCAATGGCTTTGAGGTGGGGTTCAGGCCATGCGTCAGGCTGATGATTTACGGACGTTCTCTTGAGGCGCAGGCAACCGCGAGTCTTGCAGCAGCCACAGGCTATGACAGCCATATCTTCGATCTTTTTCCGGCCTCAGCCAGCGCTCAGATCGATACCGATACGGCGGTCATTTTGCTGTGCCATGATCTCAACCGGGAGCTGCCAGTGTTGCAGGCCGCGCGAGAAGCAAAACCCTTTTATCTCGGCGCATTGGGCAGCTATCGAACCCACACTTTACGTCTGCAAAAGCTCCACGAGCTGGGATGGTCCAGGGAGGAGACAGCGCAAATCCGGGCACCCGTCGGGATATTCCCCAAAGCCCGGGATGCGCATACTCTGGCACTCTCCGTGCTGGCAGAAGTCGCCTCTGTACGTCTCCATCAGGAGGAGGATTCATGCCTGCCCCCGTCGTCCTGATCCTTGCGGCCGGGCGTGGAGAGCGCTTTCTCGCCTCCGGGGGAAATACCCATAAATTAAGAGAAAAATCTGCAGTAGCCGTTTTAGAAAATCACCTAAATCGTTTAAAAGAGCACCCAACCCATAGTGGGCGCTCATCGCCTTGTGTAACTTATTCAGCAACGCGCGCCCTCGCCGGACTAAAGCGCACCGGCCTTCTGGCGTGCGGTAACAAAGGTCAGTACGCCAGCGCAAAGGAGCAGCACGCTACTCATAGCAAACGTGCTCTGCCAGCCAAGGCGGTCAAATACGATGCCTCCTGCTGTTGATCCAAGGGCGATGGAGAGCTGAATCACCGCGACCATGAGCCCGCCTCCGGCTTCGGCGTTGTCAGGCAACGTACGCGCAATCCATGTCCACCATCCGGTTGGCGCGGCGGTGGCCAGCATGCCCCAGAGTCCTAACAGCAGCGAGACCGTCCAGACGTGATGCCCGGTCAGCATCAGACCGATAGCAATGACGGCCATCAGTCCGGGTATGGCCATCAGCGTGGGGTAGAATTTTCTGTTGAGAAATGCCGAAACAACCAGCGTGCCAATAAAACCGGCCACGCCGATAATCAGCAAAATCAACGACAAGCCTAAGGAATTAACCCGTGTCACCGACTCCAGAAACGGGCGCACATAGGTGAATAGTGCAAACTGCCCCATGAAAAACAGGCAGCAGGCTATCATGCCGACCACAACCATGCGGCGGCTAAATAAGCGGAATACCGCGCCACATGAAGTGTGGCTTTTATTCGCATCCATGCTTGGCAGGCTGATGCACTGCCAGATAAAGGCGACAACCGCGATGGGCACCAGGCACAAGAAAGCGCCTCGCCATCCGACCGTAGCCCCCAGATAGCTTCCCAGCGGTGCGGCCACGACCGTCGCCAGCGCATTACCGGCGTTGAAAATTGCCAGCGCACGCGTGACCTGATGCTGCGGCACCAGACGAATCGCCGTTGCCGCTGACATCGACCAGAATCCGCCAATAGCCACACCAATCATCGCACGACCGACCATATACATCAGATAACTGGAAGCCAGCGCAATAATAAGCCCCGATACGGCCATCAGAACCGTCATCCCCAGCAGCAGGAACTTACGATTCATCTTTCCAGCTAGCGTTGAAAGCGTCAGGCTGGTCAGAACCGCCAGCGCGCCGGAGATAGCAATCCCCTGCCCTGCCAGCCCCTCCGTCACGCCTAAATCGCGGGTAATCGGCGTGAGCAGGCTGACGGGCATAAATTCAGAAGCAATCAGCACAAACACGCACAGGGTCATGGCAAAAATACCGCCCCAGTATGCGCGCTGATGATGAGGTGATAGTGTTTGGCTTAGTGTCGACATAGTGAAATTTCACAAAGATCAGGATAAAAGCCACCAGCCTATGGCCGGTGGCTTTGCATCAATTCAGGAGAGGTTTTATTTCAGTTTGGTCTGGAAAAATTGTTCGAACTTCGCGAAAGGTATTTTTCCGGCCACGTTATCGTACAGGTCCACGTGATTTGCCCCTGGTACCACCACCAGCTCTTTGTCGTTACTGCCAACCACCTTGTAAGCATCTTCAGCAAAATAGCGTGAATGCGCTTTCTCACCGGTCACAATCAGCGTCGGGATGGTGATTTCACTGGCGTAGCTCAACAGCGGCATATTCATAAATGACAGCGGCATCGTTGCCGTCCACGCCCCGGTAGAGTTAACGGAACGTTCGTGGAAGCCGCGCGGCATGCGATAGTAGTCAAAGAACTCTTTCAGTACCGGATGAGGATTTGCCGGCAGCGTTTCTGGCAGAATGCGCTCGCCCGCACTGACCTTGCCGTTGCTGTCGACATTAATATCATGACCACCGTGAGCGAACGTTCCGCTCTGCGCATCCTTCCAGCGCTGTTCATTCAGATATTGCAGAACGGCACGACGGTCGGCGGTAGAATAACGGTCTTTGCCATCCCCCACACCATGACCCATCGCCCGGCTCATGTCATACATCACGCTGGTAGCTACCGCTTTAACGCGGGTATCCATCGCCACGTCGTTCAGCGCCATGCCGCCCCAGCCACAAATACCGAGCAGCCCGATACGGTTGCGATCTACCTCTTTTTGCAGCCCTAAGAAATCCACCGCCGCGCTGAAATCTTCAGTGTTGATATCCGGTGAGGCGACGTTTCGCGGATAGCCGCCGCTTTCCCCGGTGTAAGAAGGATCGAACGCCAGGGTAACAAACCCTCGTTCCGCCAGCGTCTGCGCATACAAGCCGCTGGATTGCTCTTTCACCGCGCCAAATGGCCCACTGACCGCAATCGCCGCCAGCTTGCGATCGCCACGGTCTTTAGGCAGGTAAAGATCGCCCACTAAGGTGATGCCATATCGGTTCGGGAACGAGACTTTACGGTGATCGACTTTCTGGCTCTCGGCGAACGTTTTATCCCATTTATCTGTCATGGACACAGGGGCATTAGGATTGGTTGAATCAGCATAACTCATTGTCGTGACTCCACTTAATGATGCGAAAAGCAGCATGGTCGGCATCGCGGTTTTTAGCGTGCGGGTGAAGGCTTTCATAAAAATCCCCATAAAAAACAACAGAGAGATACAGGTTTCCGACGGACAACGCTGCGGTGCTTTACTTTGATGGGGTCATTATAGTGAGCAGAATTAGTGCTGATTAGGGGGCGATTAATGCTAAGATTAATACCATATTGTTATAAATTAATGCGGAGATTGCCGGCATGAAGGGGGGATGTTTCAATGGCGAAAAGGGAGAACTACAACGAGCTGTACCTGTTTATGCAGGTGGTGCGGGAAGGCAGCTTTACCGCAGCGGCTCAGCGGCTGGGTCTTGCTCAGTCAGGAGTCAGCCGTTCTGTTCGCGAGCTTGAAGAAAGGCTGGGCGTCCAGCTGCTAGTGCGCACCACGCGTAAACTGTCGCTGACACAAGCAGGCGAGCAGCTCTACCAGAAGACGGCATCTGGATTTGAAATGTTAGATCTTGGGCTTGCCACGCTGGCGCACTATCGAGAGACGCCCTCCGGCACGGTGCGTATCAATGCCAGCCAGCACGCGATTGATAAATGCCTGCTGCCAAAGCTGGCGGTATTTAAACAGAGATATCCTGATATCCGGCTTGAACTGATAAATGAGAGCCGGTTCGTCGATATCATCGAGGAAAGATTCGATGCAGGTGTCCGCCTGGGGCCTGAAGTCGGCCAGGGTATGGTCGCGGTACGCATCACGCCCGATATGGAGATGGCAATTGTGGGGACTCCGGAACATTTTCGTCGCTATGGTTTTCCGCAAACCCCGGCGGATTTAAAGGCGCATCCCTGTATCGCCTATCAGTTTGCCGACGGCAGCGTATACCAGTGGGAACTCAATCAGGATGATAAAAAAATCACTCATCGCCCTGAAGGGCAATGGGCCTTATCCGACAGCTATATGGAAGCAGAAGCAGCCCGGCTGGGCCTCGGATTGGCCTATGTTCCTGTTGAACTGGTCGCGGATGATTTAGAACACGGTAAGCTTATCAGGGTGTTGCAGCGTTACAGCCTGCGAATGGAGGGATTGTTTCTCTATTACCCTCATCGCAACGTCTCCCCCGCCCTGCGGATGGTCATTGATACATTGAAAATCTGAACGTTAATAACGACCGACTCTTCACTGTGCAAAATTGTGTCAGGTAGTCCCTCTGCATTCAATTCCAGGGTCTGCTTTGAGCGAGAAAGAGAGGACTATCCAGCAATGGAGATCACCCAAAAGAAAAAACCACCTGGCTCCCTCGACAACCTTCATCCGGGCATTTAGCCTCAATCAACATTTTTATATCTGTCAGGTTACTTCATTATGAAAACTGATCATTATCGTTGTTTTTGTTGCAATAGTAGAATACGCCTATTTATTCCTCCATCTCTATTAATAACGGCAATAAACTGTTCACTTCACTGATATTTAAAATATACATCCTTTTCCTGCTTTCAAGTTGCTCAGCGGCGTAAGAAAACGTATTAAATATGAATTCGACGATTTAACCATTTCTGTCTGATTGGTAATCATCTGTGATTAATGCTGGTCTATTGATTACGCCAGCATTAACCGCTTAGGGATGTATTCTTCCTGTTCATATAGCCCTCGAAAAAGAGAGAAAATAAAACTGTGTCCAATATTAATTTACCACTCCAGACCGAAGCATCGGTGGGATTAGCAGAATGATCTGCGTCTGATGTTGAGGCTGGCTCTTGCCGGCGCAGGCATAACAATTGCCACTCAGGAAACTTTCAGGCCATATATTGAAAGCGGTAAGCTTGTATCGCTGCTTGATGACTTTCTTCCACAATTTCCGGGCTTCTATCTGTATTTCCCACAGCGTCGCAATATTGCACCAAAGCTCCGCGCCCTGATTGACCACGTCAAGGAATGGCGGCAGCAATTGGCTTAAATGTCTGCACCTGCACTGCCTGATGTCAGAACAGTATTTTGATGAATTGCCAGGGTTACAATGGCACAAATACGGCACAGGAGGAAAATGTGGTGTAATTGAATGTGAGGTAACTACTTGATTTAAATGGTGCGATAATAGGAACAAAACATCAATACAACCAGTTGTTTTATAATAAAAATCAAGAAAGATTAAATAGTAATGCCCCCAAATATGCCCCCCCCCCACAACTACGCTTTCATTGTTAAGTATCAAGGATTGTACATGCACCCAACAATCACTATGTATCTCTCACAGTTAAAAATACGTAAAAATACATATTACGTTGATAAAAATATATGATAACATTTATTTGAACAACTCAGAAATTTATAAGGATACTATTAGTGACGGATGATAAAGTCATAGAAATATATAAAACATGCGTTGAGATGGCGGATAGAATAAGTGATCGAAGACTTAAGTCAAATACATTTTTATTAGCCTTAAACTCTTCTATTTTACCGCTTGTTGGATATTTTTCTTTAAAGCCAACAATACAGCCTATTTGGGTAATCTTAATCTCTCTCGCTGGAGTCGTAATTAATATCTATTGGATAAATCTAATTACTTCCTATAAAAGAATTAATGCTGCTAAGTTTACAGTAATTCAGGAGATGGAGGTCAAGATAGGTATAACTCCTTTCAAAAGAGAAGAGGAAGTTATTACACAAAAAAGGCATCGCCATTTAAGTGATATTGAAAAAATGTTACCTATTACTCTTATTGCCATTCATTTTTTAATTATCTTCATGATGACATTCTTTTACACCCCTAAGGTACAAGAAAAAAGCACAACCATTATAAATATAATAAGTTCACATTTATAATGGATTAAATGTGATTATGGAGTTGACAACTTCGACTCCATATTTCCTTTTCATTCTGCTAATGAATGAAGGTTCAATTTTATTTACATACGCCAAATACCCTTTTAAATGTTCAACTCCTTCCTCATTAAGTGCATTAAGCGAGAATTTATGAATTAAACTACTTAAGTAACGTTTTTTATCTCTACCAATTGAAAGTTTTTCTTCGTTATTAATAACAATTCCTGTTATATGACGATTGCATTTTTTAGATGCAAATATGGTTTTCTTATCATTTAGTTTTAATTTAGGACTATCTATCTCCTCAAGAACTTTATCTATTTCATGTATGAATTCATACAAAATACCTTTTTCATTAGTAGAAAATGTAAGATCATCAGCATATCTTGTATAAGTAATATTTTTATTTGAACACATATCACTAATGACTGAATCAAACTTATACATAATCGCATTTGACAAAAATGGAGAACTAGGTGCCCCGATGCTCATTGATAAAGCACCTCTTTTACTTTTCTTATAGAAAAAAAGTTTATTCAATAATTCTTGTGAGCTTAACAATGAGTCTAACCCATTGTTTTTTAAACATAACTCAAGGTCGTAAGGGTTTATGCTATTAAAAAAGTCGCAGAAATCAACTTTCAAAATATAAGAGTTTCTTTGATGCTTTTCCACATTATCTTTTATACTACGTCCTTTGACATAAGCATATGCGTTTTCATGAACCTTAAGTACTTTCTCTAGTTCAGCAATAACAATCCTTTGCATAAACTTTAATGCCCTTGACGGTTGAGCAATCTCCCTAAACCCACCATTCCTTTTGGGGATGGGATATACTTTATATCTATATGGGGCTGTAAATATAAAAGCAGATACTTTTGATACCGGCATTAGAGTTTCATCTGCGATTTTTTTAATTATGTCCATTATGCTTCTCCTTAATGCCTTTCAAAACCAGCCGTCTTTTTTTATCACTACATAATTTATTGTCATTGATAAAAACACTAATATCAGTAAAAATACCAGCCTCATCGATTGTGAATCCGGTTTTATTTTTCCCTAATTTAAGATTTTGCCTGGCTTGCATTGAATAATAGTATTTTAAATCGCCATACGGATAAATATTTATAAAACCCAATGTTTCCAATAAAAACAAAATTCTTTCAACCTCAGTCAGAGTATATTTATTGATACCTATTATTTTTAAACAATTTAATATTTCCTTTAGCTTAATAGGCATTACTAAATGCACAATTCTGCATATAAGAAAAGCTATATGCCCTAAATTGTCAGGATCGAAGCTTTCAAACTTACCACTTCTAGGTAATAGTTCAGCCAAGTCATCAGCCATAATCTCTAAATGCTCGGAGTAATCAGAACCATTAGTGGGTTTTGGATAAATCTTAAATGCTTTTTCATTGACCTTTTCTTTTAAAAACAATAAAGGCCCTAAGTAAATGAAAGACTCTTTCTTGTCACCTTCAACTTCATCTGATGGAACAAATATCAATAATTTTTTATTGACATCACTAATATTACAGAAAACACCTAACTCAGCAATTGAACCACTGCTTTCCAAGAAAATAACAACTAAACTAGATATACTTGCAACATCATGCTCAAAAGTTATTAAGTCTGGATAATGATTATTTTGAAGATATTTTTTGAAGTTTTCGGCAAGAATTATTTTATCAGCTATATCTTTATTTTTATTCAGGCAATAGTGATAAAAATGCCCTCTCATTGAAGTCTGAACACTTCCTTGAGGAAGTACTTCCGCACCACATAAGAAAATAACCTGATCATCATAACATACACGGAAATTTTCCATTTCCCACTCTGAAACATGATTAGCAACTTTATCTTCGTATGTCTCAGCCACTATACTATCCGTGTATACAAAAAACGTTACGATTGCAGCACCTTCATCATAAATCGAAGAAGGTGCTGTTTTTACTCACTTACCTAAAGGAAGCGCTTGGTGTGCCTCTGGATTGCGCGACAGCATGGAGTGCAATCCAGAGGCACACCAAGCGCAACCCTAATACCGTTCAATAAGTTCGAGTCTGGCTAATCGCCCGACTAGCATATAACTATGCCATAACGCGTAAGGAGCATTATATCTATACTATTTTTTTTCATACGATACAAGTACCTTTGCTCCTTATGTAGAATCATAAAACCGATGAATAAATCCAAAGCACTTTCCACGCGCAATCGCCCCCACTGGCTCCCTCCGTATGATATGGGCATCATCCCTAACAATACTGGCAATTCTAGTGATACGGAAAGAGCCAGACTCATTTTTGTCCACATTGAATTGATATCTCTGCAGGTGCGGTGAAGAAACGATCAGCATCAAACCATACAATTTAGGATACAAAAAAGTAGCGAATTACCCCTACCAACACGTACATCTATTGAGGCTGACTTAATGTCGTGAGCTGCGCCAGAATTGACCATTTAACCCTGCTACGTGCGCAGCCCCGCACGCCTTCCCGCTTCACTTAACAGACTGGTTTTCATGCACCTCATTAATCGTCTCAGAAGCCACCACACAAGGGCTTTCGCGTCAAAAATGGTGCATGAGACTCATGCGTTTTCATGCGCCATAGACATGCACTCATGCGCTCTCAGGCCAGCCAGGGGTAAGGTGTTAAAAATCCCAGTACTCGACCGGGATTACGTGGGCATTTTTTTTCTAATCAGACAGGAATCTGCTGACGGCTTGACAGTTTTGACGCGGAGCCATAGCGATTGAGCGTTTGCTGTTGTTTTACCGGGGTTTGTGATTTGTCTGGTTCCTGTTCATTGCGCCGGGGTTTCATGATTATCTTATCCACACTCTCCAGTGCCGTAAATGTGCAGGAACATTCCAGATTCTGGCACTGATACCACGAGCGTTTAACTGACGGAGCTTCATAGGCTGCTGTTCTGGCGTGTGCAACTGTACCGCATTCCGGACATTTAAGTGCCATTAATATCACTCCTGTATATCGTTAATGTCATTCAGGCGTTGCTGAAAACGCAGATGTTGTGCCGGGGTGTAAGAACCCTGGCAATCACGAATCATCCCGGGGTCAAGCATCAAACCGGATTCATCTAGGATCTCACGATAATCCCCGGCAAATTCAGGCGGTGTTATTGCCAGCTGGCGAACCAGAGCACTGCGTAATATACGGGACGCAACGTCAACCCCTCCGCGCCCCTTCAGGAACGGAGCCAGTGCAGATGTCAGGGCTGCCCCATTCGCCTGCATAAAATTGCTGAGAGCGGCTTCTGTGCAGGCCTCCATCAGTAAATGCTGCGAGTAAATGCATTCGCGCGCAGCACAGTTAATTTGCCATTTCAGCACATCCAGACGTTCCCGCAGTAATTCGAGCTGTCGGGCATAATCTGCTGGTTTTTCTGTGGCAGCGAGGAGAGATGTTATCTGTTGTTCAACGGCTTTTCGGCTCTCATTATGTCCGGCCCACAGAATACGGGCATTCCGAAAACTGGTAAGTGCCTGGTCAGGCGTGCCTCGGGCCGTCATACTGCTTTCTCCTTCTCAGCAAGTTCCTGACGAACCTTAATTTTATGCATAGCTGCCGGAGAGAGTTGATTACTGAAATCCAGACGCGCCGCATAATCCGGGGCAACTCCCGCCAGTTTAAACACCGGGTCCTGCTCAGGCATCGCATCGTTAGCCAGAGCCGGTCTGGTGATATATTTATGAATAAAGTCTTTCAGCACTGTGTCCGGGTCATTAACTGAATTCACCACACCCACAACGGCACTGGCTTCCCGGCCCATTGTGGATTTAAGCAGGCTCAGCGTCTGAATAAGCACTTTTCCATGCGACTGCATAAAATCCTCCCAGATTTGTTTTGCGCGAATATCCACAAGAATGTTATGCGCGTGGATATACTTTCCGGCTAATTCTGCAGCTTTCTGCGGCAAAAGTGCATTTTCGCTTTCCTGAGCCGCCAGCAGCTCATCAAAATCCTCAAGCGTTTCTCGTCCCAGCGCAATTTCCGTGCGCAGTTTTTTCATTTCCTTTGAGATCACGCCCTGACTTTCACGAAACAGCGTGCGCCACTCCTCATTCAGTGTGTTCGTCGTGGCTTCCATTTCAGCGCGACGCTGGCGGATTGTCGCAATATTATCCGCTGCCGCTTTCTGCTGACGACGTGCTTCAAGCCATGCGTTTCTGGCTGTGTTCATGGTTTCCAGTGCCCGCTGCGTTACAGCCGGAAAAGTGGAAAGGTTGTTATTTACTGCGGTATTGTTCATGACTTCTCCTGTCGGGTTGGTTCGTTACGTCAATTGTGTCGTGGCTGACACAAGCACACTATCGGTGTTCAGTGTGTGGTGGCTGGCACAACGGGCGCTTGCGGTTATTCAGACGTGGCTATGAAAGCCAGCCAGATAAAAATGCCCTCTGTTTCAGTCTGCTTTATGTCCCTGATGCGGTGGAACAGGTGAAACATGTGTTACGGCTTTGTTTTATAAGGCATTTATATACACTGCACCGGTGGAACATCGCGGGTAACAAGGTGGAACAGCGGATTGGCTGGCGTTACATCTGTTCCACCTCACTATTTCAGAAGGTGGAACAGGTTCAGCCCTGTAAAATACGGTTGTTCCACCTGTTTCACCTGTTACCCTTAATAAATAAGACTCACGCAAAGCCTTAACCAGGCACCTCGCTGTTGAAGACATAGAGCCTGCGGGGATTCATCTCTGGCGGGCGAATGGTTGTCTGGAGTTTGCCATCTGTGGAGGGCAGCAGGTATCCACGATCTGCGCACAGACGCGCCACCTTGCGCGGGTCAAATCCCCTGCAGATTTCTTTCCAGCCGGACGGCATGACATAGAACGTAGTGACAGCTTCCGTGCCCTGCGCGGTACTGCCTTTCTCCACCCTGCGCCAGCCCACCATATTGCCGGGGCGGTTGCGCTCGTCATACCAGTCTGCAAAGCGGCTGTACTGATTCGCGGTAAAGAAACTGCGAACCTGCTCCAGTGCGGCGATATCTTCCTGATTGGCGGTGTGCCCGCGATCTTTCAGCCATGCGTTCAGGCAGACGCGGGTTGCCCGCAGTGCTTCACCCTCAGGCCAGCCGGTGATACCCAGACGGGTTGCCAGTTCACCTGCCATCGCCACCAGAGCAAAGCGGTTCACAGCCCGGCCCACCTGATTGCCTGCATCTTTCGGAGTCAGGGCGGCAGCATATTCCTTCATCAGCGATTTTGCCTGTGCCGTTAGTCCGTTAAGATCAGCGGTCAGTGCTTTCAGCCACTCCCGGAACGGCGAACCGTAGTAGCAGGACGTGGCCCATTCAAGATGCTCTGCCAGAGCCTTGCCGCTGTCGAAGCCGTGCAGCTCCTCAAAAACGCCAAACTTCCCGGAATCGCTGGGGATCTGGATCATCCTGACTTCCATCCCGGCAAAAGTACGCTCACCGGCCTTTGCCGCATGTTCGGTCAGAGACAACTCGCCAGTTGAAAAGAACAACAGGCGCCACTGCTTACGGGTACGCAGCTCACCGTCCGTACCGGCACGGCCCTTGCCCTGACCGTTTGCCAGCATGTAGGCGATATTGCCTGCCTCGCGTCCGTCAACTTCCCGGATCTCATCAAGCATCATGGCGGCATCGTTGCGGCGGCTGGCGCATCCCTCCAGCGCGTTGCCGGTGGCCCGCCATGTCTGCCAGTAGTCAGGCCCGCCGCAGACGGAGGTTGCCGCTTTCATGGTGGTGGTCTTACCGTCTGTCGATTCCCCTTTGAGGTGGTAGCCGCCGCCGTCCATACCAACCAGCCGTAACAGTGGTGCAGCAAAGGCCAGGCTGACAGCAAATGCCACGCGGGAGTTGCCGGTACAGTAGCGGGATACATGCTCCCGCCATTCCTCTGTTGTGCCCGACACGCGGAAATCACGCCCCTGCACGGAAGTGGTCTGGAGAATGACACCCTCTGCACCTTCACCGCTGACCTCATCCTGCAGGACGTAAACCTGACCATGCCAGCCAGTACGACTGACGCAGGTCACGCGGCGTTCCGGTTTACACAGTGAGATATATTCCATCAGGCGTGCGCGTGCCTCACCGGTGGTGCTGATATAAGACAGCCCGTTAACCAGCAGTACCCGGCGCAGTTCCTCACCACTGCCGCTCAGCATTTCCATCGGCATCGCCCAGCGGCGACACTCACCCCACGTATCTTCCCATTCCAGCAGTCGTCCGAAGTTACCGCCATCGGCATCGCAGGTGATTGCCGTCACGCGCAGCGGGCTGCATATTTTGACGTTCTGGATCTCCGTCTCACCGTTGCGCTGTACCTGCTTTTCATACCAGAGATATTCCTGGGTAAGACGGAACCCGTGCGGCAGTTGCGTGCGGCCTTCCCCGCACAGTACCAGACCGTTGCGAAAGGCTTCACGGGCACGGGTAATACCGTGCTCCCGATGAAAGTCATTCCAGTCAGCCTTAATCTCTCCTGGTGGCAGCGTCATCCAGCCGCCAACAGCTTTTGCCGCCCGTTCAGCAAAGGCTCTGCCGGGATTCTCATCTCCGTCCTGAAAATCGTTATCACCGGCGATGATAATTTTTACCTCAGGCCAGCGTGCCCGCAGCGACTGCGCCACATTGGGCAGGTTGCCCGCAGATATGGCAGCCACTACGCATCCGGCAGTGAGCTGACTTACCGTCAGCGCCGTAGCGTAACCTTCGGTAATCACCACCTGTACCGGTGGTTCAGACGGTAACGGGCTGAGCGACACAAACGCGCCTTTCATCGTGCTGCCGGGCAGTATGCTTTTTTCACCCGTCGGGGCGATAAGCTGTGCACCGGTCACGGCTCCGGTGTTGGTCGTGAGTGGTAACAGCAGGGAACCGGCAGGGAAATCCTTACCGCTGATATGCTGCACGCTTCCGGTCAGAGAGGCCGGGTATCCGGCGAACCCTTTTCCTGTCAGATAGGCGCTTTCTCCCGTGTGGCTCTCTTTCATCAGCGCCGCCACGGTAAGACCCATGTCGCGTTTAGGGGCTTTTTGTCTGGCAGGCTTAACAGGCAGTTCCTGCATATTCGGCACATTAAGCACCTGCGCCACCTCCTGCGCAGCCTTTCTGACGCTGTAACCGGTTACGAGCTTAACCAGATCCAGACCGTCACCATTGCCACACTGGCTGCAGATCCACGTCCCGCGCCCGTCAAGGTCATCAAGGCGAAAACGATCCTTGCCCCCACATTTCGGGCAGGGACCGTGCCTGCCGTTTTCAGGTACATCAATACGCAGCATCTGCAGAATAACGGGCCATTTCCCCCGTGCGGCGGCTGAAATCTGCGTAACCGTCTGTATTGTCATACTTCCCCCTCATACAACGTCACACCGGTACTGCAGAAGTCATCAAAGGCCGCCGGAAGCGTGCGGTACATCTCCGCCATCACTTCACAGCCGCGCGCGGTCAGTACCGGCGGCGCGGTCAGCAGTGACGGCTCCAGCATGTCAGTCAGCAGTGCCAGCGCGGCAGCGGCGCCCTGCACTTCGCCGTACTCGTTAATCAGTACGCACTCGATATGCAGCGCAATGGCCATTTCAATACGCTCCACCGTCAGGCTGTGCGGACCATACTGATCACTGCCAGTTTCGTTCAGCATTTTCTGCCGCCATGCTGAAGCAATAGCCCGCCGGTAAAGCGCGGTGGTCATTTCTGCCGGGAAAATGGAAACCTGCGGCTGGTTCATCTGGCACCTCCTTCAATCAGTGCGCAGCTGTGTGCAATATCCGTCAAATCTGCCAGCAGGTACTCCATCAGCGCGGCGACACCATGCGCACAGCCAGCGTCCAGTGCTCCGGCCTGAGACGGGTATTCAGAAAAGAGAAGCTGGAGCATGTCGCAGGCATTTCTTGCGCGGGTCAGCTTTCCGAAACTGTCCTCTGACAACCCATAGGCAAAAGCACCGGTATTGTGTTTTTCAGGCAAAGTGTGGCCCTGAGCACCGTTGTGCCCGTTTGAAATATTCATCGTGGATTACTCCGTTTTCAGCGGTATTTTGTCAGAGAAACTTTGAATAGTGACCGTCGTCAGGCTCAGCAGAACGCCATATGCTACGCTCCCGCCAGCGGATAAATAGCACAGACGGATGCAGTGTCAGCGGGCCGGAACCACTACCGCCTGCAGGAGCTGGTGCAGGCTTAAAGAGCGGTACATCAAACAGGCGCGTATACCGCTGTTCAAACCATGCCAGAGGGCAGGAAGAAAGCTGGTTGTCGCTGTCATGACGTATCAGCACTTCACAGCTGAATTCAGGATTAACCAGTGCCACAGAGGGCGATGCTTCTATTAATCGGATAATCGTGACCGTCCAGCCACGTTCATGCTGCCAGCGTTCGCCGGGGTGCGGATAATTACGCATGTTCACCTCCGCAGGGAATGCGCCCGGCAAAGCTCAGTACATAGTCCGGGGCAAGTCTGCGCCGCGCTGACCGCTCGTTATCTGCGGTGATCCTTAACATCACAGGACGGGCATTGCGTTGACTGCGGTTGATCGCCGCAAATAACCAAGTACACTTCTGTTTAGCCATCTTCGTTACCTCTTATAACGGTTGGTTAAATGCCCGATTTGTGTTCCCGCACAATCGGGCATTGCTTTTACAAGCGAACTATACTTACAATGGTAATTACCATGTAGTCATCATATTCTAGGGTAATTACCATGTCAACACCACAAGAGAAACGTTCTCCACCATTCCAAATGCGTCTTACCGACGATTTTAGGTTGCAACTCGAAAACGAAATGCGCAAAGATGGAGATAGCGCGTTGGCAACTTGGATTAAAAGAATTTTACGCAAAGAACTCCAATCACGCGGGATTGACCCTAAAGGCTAATCAGTTAAATATTACTAACTATCAATTAAGGCTTAGGGAGTAGGTGATAATCTATTCCCTTTATTAATTGCTCTTGCCTTATTTCTCATTCCCTCAAAATGTTGACCTGAGTTTTCTTAAAACCCATCTCGCCACTTATAATAATCAGCAGCGCGCCATCGTGACATCCGACCTATTTTTATAGGTTTTGGAAAGCGATTCAGAGAAATCAATCGATAAATCCATTTATCACTTAATAAACAATCGGAAGTAATAAACTTCATATCGATCAGAGAATCCATTGAAGGTCGTTGCAAAGTAGTATTATCATGTTTAGATAACATTCATCATTCTCCGTTTATCTAAGTCTATTGGCTTCAACACGGAAAATTAAAACATAGGTTATAAATGAGAAAAATGTGACTAATGAAAAAAATCCAAAATCATTAGCCACAATAATTGTTAATATTTAGTTAAACTTAGTGTTTTTCATGCAACTACGTAGCAAACTAACAACAGTATCATAGCTCAAAGGCGGTTCTCCGGTCTTAGGCCAGAACTCACTGGCATGTTGAAAAAGATAATCAGCTATCGCTGCTGGACTCTCTCTTCTTAGCCTCATATCACGATGATAGAGCGAAATAATAGCCATGAGTATTTCAGCTCGAGGAACAGCATGTTTTTGTTTTTGCGCCTCAGATTGTGATTTATATTTATTGGCGTTTTTTATCCGCTTTTGTTCGCATAAGACTATATCAATGAATTTTTGAATCTGTACCTTTGTAATCCACAAAACCTCAAAAAGATAATAATTTTCTTTTTCATCATAATTTACATAAAGAATTACCTTACAATTTATATTAGGCGTACCCGCCAGTAGAAAATGAATAGGCCAGGAATCCGGTTGCCCCTCATGCTTAACTAACAGATCTTTATATTCATAATCAACAGCCCATAAACCGGATATGAAACATCGAATAAAACCATTTTTATCAATTAAATTATCTTCATCAGGGATTCTTATAGAACTTAAGTCTGACAACATAATATTGCCATTTCTATCTCGTGGTAAATATTTCAGATTAGATAAGAACTCATCCATTTGACCATCAATCTTCAAACCACATGAAACATCATACTCATCATCATGGAATTCCATGCATAGCTCTACATCTCGTTCTCTGGCAAACCAGAGTATATCCTTTTCACTACAACCAATTTTTTCTGAAGCTTCATCCAACTGGTAGTAATCTCTGAGCAGAGAATCAGTATTATTAATTTTTAAAATATTCATTTATGAGTACCAATTAGCTCAGATAAATAATTAGCATACCATTGCATCATTTCTCTTCTCCCTTCGAGATATTGGGCATGGTTATAAATTCCACGAATAGAGTTTTTGTCCGAATGAGCAAGCTGGGTTTCAATCCAAGCGCTGTTAAATCCTTTCTCATGTAGGATTGTACTCATCGTATGCCTGAAACCATGCCCCGTAACACGCCCTGCATATCCAATACGTTTAAACACCTGATTAATGCTTGCTTCACTCATAAATTTGCTAGGATCGTTGCGTCCAGGGAACATCAGCGGGTAGTTCCCAGTTAGTTCTTTCAAACTTTTGAGATGGGATAATGCTTGTTTTGACAACGGGACAATATGGCTCCTACGCATTTTCATACGTTCTTTTGGGATCTCCCACACCGCATTATCAAAATCCACCTCTCGCCACTCACCTGCTCGTAGTTCTCCAGTTCGTAGACCTGTCAGGATAAGTAAATGCGCCCCCAACAATACAATTGGACTTCCTGAATAAGAATTAAGGGCATTAAAGAACTCCGGTAGTTCGTTGGCTTTGAGGAATGGATAGTGGACTGCTTCATGTCCTTGCATCGCACTGGCAAGATCCGGTGCCGGATTGTAGATTGCCCTACCCGTTACGATGGCATAGCGAAAAACTTCACCGCATCGCTGACGGACTTTCTTCGCTTTCTCCATAGCGCCTCGAGCTTCTATCAATCTCAGAACTTCAAGCAGTTCAAGGGGCTGAATATCAGCTATAGGTCTGTGCCCAATATGCGGGAAAATGTCTTTCTCGAATGCCTCAATGATGTCGGAAGCATAGCCCTCAGACCATTTGGGTGATTTCATTTTGTGCCACTCTAACGCCACTTCTCTGAATGGGTTAAGTGTCTCAATCGCTGCATTTAAAGCCTGCTTTTTGGCTTTTTTGACTTCGCCGGGATCTTCACCTGCTGCGAGTAGTTTCTTCGCGTCTTCTCGTTTTTGTCTGGCATCAGCAAGTGTGACTGTTGGATAAACACCAAAGGACAATCGTTTCTCTTTACCAGCAAAACGGTATTTCATACGCCAGTAACGCGAGCCATTAGGTTCGACCTGAAGATATAGGCCACCTCCATCAAACAGCTTGTAGCTCTTCTCTTTTCCTTTCGCAGCTTCAACCTTGCGGGCATTCAGCATCATTGGGGGCACATTTCCTAGACCGAACAGAACATGCCCCTGATTGTGCCCCCAACCGCGTGTTGATTTCAAGAGACAAGGGTTGACCTCAAACGTATGAAAACAACGTAATATATATGTTTTTAAATGATTTTGTTGATGTGGGTTGACTTGGGAAAACTAGGTGATGGTGCCGATAATAGGAGTCGAACCTACGACCTTCGCATTACGAATGCGCTGCTCTACCAACTGAGCTATATCGGCCCTGAAAGGACATGTTCACGAACGTGAATCACGGTGGACAAGGTTAAAACTAACCGGGCGATGCGTCAATGGCCTTGTGAATCAAATGGCTACTTTTGCATCACCCGGTTTTATTTACGCACGAATGGTGTAATCACCAATGCCGATCCACTTGTAAGTGGTCAGTGCTTCCAGCCCCATTGGGCCGCGCGCGTGGAGTTTTTGTGTGCTTACCGCCACTTCCGCCCCCAGTCCAAACTGGCCGCCGTCGGTAAAACGCGTAGAGGCGTTAACGTAAACAGCGGAGGAATCCACTTCGTTAACAAAACGCTGGGCGTTGCGCATATCGCGGGTCAGGATCGCATCGGAGTGTTGTGTGCCGTGTTCACGAATATGGGCGATGGCATCGTCAAGATCGCTGACGATTTTGACGTTCAAATCTAATGACAGAAACTCATCGTCATACTCTTCAGCTTTAACAGCAACCACCTTCGCGGGACCTGCCTGCAATTGCGTCAGTGCGGTAGCATCGGCGTGTAACGTCACACCGCTTTCAGCCATCTGTTTGCTTAACACAGGCAGGAAGCTATCGGCGATGTTTTTATTCACCAGCAACGTTTCAACCGTATTACATGTGCTCGGACGCTGGGTTTTCGCGTTGACGATTACTTTCAGGGCTTCAGCGATCTCTGCACTTTCATCAACATAAATATGGCATACGCCTATACCACCTGTGATCACCGGGATCGTCGACTGTTCGCGGCACAGTTTATGCAGGCCAGCGCCACCACGCGGGATCAGCATGTCGATGTATTTATCCATACGCAGCATTTCACTGACCAGCGCGCGGTCAGGATTATCAATCGCCTGTACTGCGCCTGCCGGTAAATCGCAGGATTTCAGGGCGTCCTGAATCACCGCCACCGTTGCAGCGTTAGTGCGACAGGTTTCTTTGCCACCACGCAGGATCACTGCGTTACCGGTTTTCAGGCACAGCGAAGCGACATCAACCGTCACGTTCGGCCGCGCTTCATAAATCACGCCAATCACACCCAGCGGCACGCGACGGCGCTCCAGACGCAGGCCACTGTCCAGCACGCCACCATCGATTACCTGCCCCACCGGATCGGCGAGGTTGCACACCTGGCGCACATCATCGGCAATGCCTTTCAGCCGTGCGGGCGTCAGTGCCAGACGGTCAATCATCGCTTCGCTAAGGCCATTGGCACGCGCGTCAGCAACATCCTGGGCGTTAGCGTTGAGGATGATTTCGCTCTGTGCTTCCAGTTCATCGGCGATTTTTTCCAGCACGCGATTTTTTTCGCGGCTGGAGAGTTGCGCTAATTTATACGAGGCTTGCTTCGCGGCAATGCCCATTTGTTCCAGCAT
>OKVX01000314.1_pt1 | contig 26103 bp, 36 predicted proteins | sample 1606941 | NCBI WGS metagenome assembly OKVX01 (sample SAMN03281016, study PRJEB24777) | human gut metagenome | isolation source: fecal sample PR161 from 1 month old female Malay infant, caesarean... | reverse complement strand
ACAATCTTGCGGGCCCGCTCCAGATCGATAGCGTTCTTCGTGATGCAGTTGATGGTCATGCCGCACTCTGTGGCCACGTCTTTCGCGGTGAAGGTCCGGTGCGTTTCGAGATAACGCAGAATTGCCTGTTTTCCTTTCATCAGAAGCCCCCTTTCTTTTTCGGCTGCTGCTCACGCCCGCGGCGTTCTGCGGCGGCGACATGCTGGTCTGTGTCGTAAATTGCACCGTTGATCTGATTGCAATAAACCGTGCCGGTACTGCCATGGCGGTTTAGTCGCAGGATTAACTCCGTTTCACCAGGCGGAACGCTGTCATCGAAAGCACCTTCCCGGTGGATGCCAACCCAGTAGTCGCAGTCCTGCTCAATCTGTCCTGTGTCGCGGGAATCGCTCGGCAACGGGCGTTTATTCACTCGCTTCTCCAGTTCGCGGTTGAGTTGGGTCAGCAGCACGACGACGCAGCCAAGCTCTTTGGCGAGGTTCTTCAGACCTTTGGTGATCATCCCGTAGGCCAGGTCATTACGGTCGGCCTTTTCGGCGGTCATCAGCGTCAGGTAGTCAACAAGAATCATGCCTACGCAGCCCTTCTCGCGTTTTATTCGGCGGCTTTCGCTAACGATGTGCGCCAGTGACAGGCCCGGAGTGTCGTCGATGTACAGCATGTCGATTTCACTCAGCCGGCCAGCTGTAGCGATCGCCTTCTTAAAGTCGCCGTCGTAGTCTCCCTGGTACTGGTCGTCGGCGTCATCCGTGGCGGGCATGTAAAAAATGCTCGGGTTTACGCCGGACTTCTGCCCAACAAGCTTTTCGAGGATCTGGTCGCTGGGCATTTCCAGGCTAAACATCAGCGCTGGCTTTTTCTCGCGAATCGCGCAGTTGATCGCCATCTGCCCGTACAGGGTTGTCTTGCCCATCTTTGGTCTTGCGCCAATCACAAACAGGGAGCCTTTCACCAGGCCTTTCGGCGCTAACAGTCGGTCGAGTGACGGGATGCCGGTACTCATGCCACGCTGTTCGCCTGAAGGGTCAAAGCGTTTCTCCAGATCTGCTACCCAGTCATCCATAACCTCGCCGAACGACCGCAACCCACGGCGACTTCCGGTTTTTGAATGGTCTGCGAGCTGGGTGAAAATACCCTGAATGGCCTCGTACTTCTGCGTGGCGCTCATGCCGTTACGGGAATACAGCAGCTCAGTAGCTTCGGTCAGACGGTTGATACCGTAGCGCTCCATTGCGGCTTCCCGGACTGATGCTGCGTAAGCAACGATGTTTGCAGCGCTGGGAGTGTTCTTGGCGATCTCCGCAAGGTAAGCAAAGCCACCCACCTGCTCAGCGAGCCCTTTGCCTTCGAGCGCGTCGAACAATGTCAGACCATCGACTGGCTTGTTGTCGCGGAACATCTGGCGCATCTCGGCAAAGATCAGCTGGTGAGGTCGGCTGTAGAACGACTCAGGCTTGAGCATCGCCAGAACCTTCTGGACTCTCTCGCTGTTGTCATCGTCCAGCAGGAGTCCGCCGATGACGCTCTGCTCTGCTTCGACGTTGTGGGGTACGGTCAGGATTTCAGAGGTCATCACAGGCCCCCTCGCGCGTCTTGGCATACACATCCACGTTCAGGAAGTATTCGAGAGCCTTGCGGCGCCATGTGCGTCCCGTGCGCTGGTCTGGGCGGTTCTCCAGCATCCAGCGGCAGTTAGTGGCGATGTAGCTCAGATACGATTCCCAGTCGCTCAAGGTGAACTTATGGCCGTCGAGCTGCTGAGTTACTTTCCCGGCCTTCTGCCAGAAGGTGCGGATCAGAGCACGGCGCTTGTCAGTCAGTATCCTGATACTCTGGGCTTCAGGCAGTACGCGATGGTAAACCTCGACTACCTGCTCACAGCTGAGAGAAGGTTTTTTCTGCTCTGGTTTTTCTGCTGCTGATGCACACTCTCTTACGTTAGTAAGAGAGTTATTTAATATATTGTTATCTGTGGACACTGGCTGGACATCGGCTGGACACACATCCTCTACAGGCATTGGTACTACTGCTTTTGGGCTGGACACTGGCTGGACATCGGCTGGACAAAAATTTGACTGATATTCGTCATATTTGACCACTTTTAGAACAGTAAAACGGTTGTTCGATTTGGTGGTGATCATGCCCAGATTCTGGAATTTACGGAGAAGTGATTTAACGCGATCAGCGGTCAACCCCGTTTCCATTGCCAGCGTGTTTCGCCCGGTAATAAACTCTCCGCGTTCGCAGATCACATCGCCAACATCAGTCGAAACCATTGTCTGTTCGTGATTAGCGCGCAGGAGCAGGTGAACCCATAAATGAGCCGCCTCAGCGTCCTTGTAGAACGGCACATCCATAATTTTACGGTGCAGCAAGGCAAACCCCTTACCGTCATTCGTGCGCGGTTTCTGGAGCCTTCTGGCCTCTCTGGCTTCGGCTAAATTGGATACGTTACCCACGGCCACTCTCCTTACGTTTCAGTTCTTCCAGGATTGCGCGCATCTTCTCTGCCACAATCGGGTTAACCGAGCGGATGAAGCGGTCGCGGGTTATGTTTTTATGTACAGCGGTATGGTAATAGCGTGGATTTTTTGCCATTATTCCTCCTGCAATGAGTGCACACGATTTGCATTTGAAGGCCAGTTCTGTTCGCGCAGACTGGCTTTCGCCATTTTTGATACTTCCCATCACATAACTCCCGGCGCCATAGCGGCCAGACTTGTCACCACCGCAGCGATTGATTCAGTTGGCAGGAAGCGCAGCAGTGCTTCAGCAGCTTCTCTCACCTCTTTCTCAAGGCGTTGTATCGGCTGACCAAGTAACTTCGCCTGATGCGCTTCAGTGCACTCTTTCATGGCCTCGGCTATCAGTTCGGCCTCAGTCTTTGCGACCAGACCGAACTCTCTCGCCACTTTCTCGTTATCCCGCGCCATCACGTCGATAATGACGGGGATCAGTAGCATCAACCCCTTGTCGTTCTTCGGGCCAGGGTCGTTAATCATCCGGAAGAAGTTCTGCTTGGTGTTGTGCTCAGAACCGGCCAGCAGCAATCCACGACCGCCGCGCGCCAGCCACTCCTTTGCTACCAGTTGCGAAATGTGAACCTGAGCCTGTCCGGGCGTTGCCTTCTGCCAGGCGCGAACAGCTTCGCGGATCCTGGTCAGCTTACTGTTATTGCGCGGAACGCTTTGATTTATCGAAATCATCGGATTCGCAGTGAATCCGTTATTCTCGTGATACGTAAGTGAATGCATTGCTTTCCCTTTCGTGGTTAGGGCCGCCAATTAGGCGGCGTTGTTGCTGATTGGTGGAAAAACGTCATCAACGCTTACTGAAGCGCCATGCTTATTCAGAGCTGCAACAATCGCCCGGCACTGCTCAAGGCTTAAGCTGCGTTTATTTTTTTCGTAATGGCAAACCGCACCTGTCGACAGGTTCAGCTCTTCGGCAATCTGTCGCTGAGTCAAACCGATGTTTCTGCGGATTTTTCGGATATTGTTCATGTCGGGTCTCCTTTAAACAACTTAAATATACGTTTTGTATTCTTTGTTCGCAAGTAAAATATACGAATTGTGGCTCGCGCAAATATATACAACTTGTATCATTCGGGTATGACTATGAAATGGTACGACTTAGCTAAGACCCTGATGAAAAGTCAGGGCATCAATCAGGAACAGCTGGCGGAGCACCTCGGTATTACTAAAGGTGCGGTAAGTCATTGGCTGAACGCTCGGCGTGAGCCAAGCCTTTCCGAGATCGCAAAAATATTGCAGTTCCTTGGCAAAAAGAACTTCTCCGTAGGAGCTGGCGGTATGATCATTGACGACACGCTTAAGGGTGATGTGGAGTACGCTGGCCCCTACAATCCTGGTAACAAGTATCCAGTAATCAGCAGTGTCCAGGCTGGTTCATGGTGCGAAGCGGTTGAGCCATACACCCTAAAAGATATAGATCTGTGGCTTGAGTCGAATGCTCACATTCAGGGTGACGCGTTCTGGTTGCTCGTTGAGGGCGAGTCAATGACAGCCCCTACTGGCTTGAGCATACCTGAAGGAACCTATGTACTTTTCGACACCGGTAGAGATGCGGTAAATGGCAGTCTGGTAATAGCAAAGCTATCCGATTCTAACGAGGCAACATTCAAGAAGTTGGTGATAGACGGTGGGCAGAAGTACCTGAAGGGCCTCAACCCGCAATGGCCACTCGTGCCTATTAATGGTAACTGCCGTATCATTGGTGTAGCTGTAGAGACGAAGCTGCGGCTGGTGTGATAGTGATCATCATTCTCAGTGATTGATGAAAATCATCATAAAGTTTGTGTTCATTCTACCGATTTTATGTATATTCATAATGTGCGCGCGATATAGAGATGTTTCCAGTCAAAGTCAATTAATACATTGCTAAATCGTGCTTATTGAGCGGAAATCGTCCAATTCGCATTGAAAAACGGTTGGAGAGATCCTATATAAGGAGTATAGTTAGTGACCCAAAACGTACTGCCAATCAATCAGCGCCTCCACGATCAGGCTGTTGATGAGTTCAATCGCCTGCATGGAACAATGATTGGCGAAATTAGCGCAATGTTGAAAACCGCTAAAGTGGCACCTCTGGTAGACCTTCGCAAGAAGGATCCAACGTTTTCAAATGTTGTCGCAGAATTGAGAATGTTCCGAGATGTGTGTTGTGCCCTTGCGCCGCACTTTCTCGTGGACAAAACTGGCGAAATCGCTGACATCGACAAGTTACTAACACTGGCTAATGACCTGGCTCAAGCCATCGACGCTGATGACCCTGACGCACTATGCGCAGCTATAGCAGCCCTTGATGTAGAGCCTTATATTTAATGAGGGGATCAAAATGACTAAAGAGTTTGACTATGCTACCGTAAGTAAGCTTTTGGCTGAAATGCGCGGATGTGTAGAGCGCGTTCAAAATCTACGCCGCAACTTTGAAGCTCGAATCAGTCATTCACAAAAAGCTGCCTGATTTTTAAATCAGATTTGTAAAGACCCGGCCACCGAGCCGGGTTTTTTATTGCCCACCCATAAAGCTATCCGCCATTCTGCCGATAACTATTCAGCCTGAAGCTGATAACAATAACTATCGCAACACTACCTGCCCGCCCGTGCGGGCTTTTTTATTGCCCTTTCCGCACTATCTCAGCCGCATCCCTGTTCACGCCCTTCCCTATCACGTTTCCTGTTTCCTTCCGGTACTGCTTCAGCTTGTCGATGATGTTTTGCTGGGTCATGGGTAAATCAGCCAGTGACAATTCCATCACCGCCCGCCCCATCGCCTGAATTTTCATGCTTATACGCTCTTCATCCAGAACCATGCACATCCCTCCTGCTGTTTTTTTAAGCGTAGCACTGGTATTTACAAAAATAAAATCACATCAAATTCATACTCTTAGTATTAATCAAAGATTTATTAATACTGGCGGTATTGCTATATATTAATACCGCTAGTATTGTTAACCCATCGAAACGAAACATCGACAGCTGAGCGAAGTTAGCCAGCGGCGAAGTGGAGATTCGGTCAGTCGAACGGCGCGACAGTAAACCATGCGTCGGACCATAGGCGGGCTCAGGAAGAGCGGCAATTATGGCAAAGCGATTTACCAACAGCTCTTTGCGAGGGGCTGACGGTAAACAAAGAGAGAGGTGAGGGTATGTCTTCAACACGATTAACAAATGCTTTCCGGGAGCGCATCGCAAAGAACGCGCTGATCAAATCAGGTGTTATCGCAGAGCTTGAGGCTCTCCAGGTTAAGCGGTACGAGATTGCACGTGATGCCAGGGTGTTCGCGTTTGGCGGGAAAGAGAAAGCTGAAAAGCTTGATCGGCTTTACGAAAAGTTCGAGCGGCTCGAAAAGGAAATAACTGATTCAGGAGTTTCAATGTACAGCTCCGATGGCAAGAGCCAGAACATTTTTATCTCCATCGGTGGAAGGCGGCTTGGGTGGTGCTCATATGGCGATGACAGCGAGGGGTCAGGCATCCAGCTTCTTACTCCAGCTCGAGATCGCTGCATGTTTGCGGCTGACCACGAGATTGCTACACGGTTCGATGAAGTTTTCGCGGCAGAGGCAAAACTGGAAGCTCGCAAAAAAGACATCGAAAGCACGGTATGGGCGGCACTGAACTCGGTCACCACCACCAAGCGGCTGATTGAAGTCTGGCCTGAGAGCAAAGAGCTGATCCCTGACGGCGTAGACACCGCCAAGCAAACACTCCCGGCGCTGAAGGTTGAAGACCTCAACCGTCTGATCGGGCTTCCTACAGAACAGGCTGCTTAACGCGGCCTTTTTTACGCGGGTAACGACAGAGGGTAAGGCGATGAGTGATACGTACCAGGCGGTATATGACGCAGTGAGAAGCAAAATTAGCAATGCGGACGTGGGTTCTGCGATAGAGAACGCCATGCGTGATGCACAAATCAGTTTCTATTTTGACCGTATGGCTTGCGCTTTCGATGAGTATGCATCTGAACAAGCAAGACCGTGCGTAGTGTTCAAACCGACGCTGTCGCAAGACGGTAATGCATGGCTGGCTGTTCTCGGTGATATCCCTACGGGTGTCGTAGGTTGCGGTGATTCACCCGCAGAAGCCATGTATGACTTCGATAAAAAATGGTTTGAGAAAACAAAATCAGCAGAAGCCGCCTAATCAGCGGCTTTTTTCATACCTCAGTCGCTTCACCGAGGCGGCTTAGTTATGACAATCGGCGGCCATCCACCGCCCATTGAAACACTGAATAAATGCGTTGAAGTCTTGTATTAACCGTTCCGTTCGCCGCGATAAGGCCAAGAGGATTTATGAGCACTGTAAAGATGATTGGCGCCAGCCCACTAACTGGAACAATTTTCGAAGGACGACTTAACCCAGTCAAAAGCTGCTGGGTTGGAAAGAAAACAGATGTTACCGATATGGTTCTGAGAGCTACCGCTGACCACCTCTACGTTGTGAAAAAGGAATATGCGTTCCCGTTACGAGACGGAAAGGTGGCTGTGTTGAGCATGCATATTTTCGATGAATTGCCAGAGCGCTTCATTGGTGGCACGGAGCATGGCGAATGATGACAGTCACCCACAACGGCAAGCAGTACACCGCCAAAAAACTCAACGATAACGAGTGGCAGCTGACGTCGGTGTCGGCACCGCGTGAAAAGATGACGCTTAACCGCTGGCAGATGCACGTTTCTGGCCTACTGGCTCAGGTGGAGGGTAAAAAATGATGTCGCACTACGGCACCACCCCGCTCATTCGCCAGTGCGTCACTCCAGGCATGGTGGCATTGCATGAAGGCCGAACCTATCGCGTGTCAGCAGTCATTCAGGAGCGCAAATGGGTGTACCTGCACACCGATGCAGAAATCATCCGCCTCAGTGACTGCGTGATTGACGTACTTCTGGACGGTCACGGCAACCCTCTTACCCATTAAGGACTTTGTCATGGAAACTAAATTTCTTTCTGACGGCCGTAAGGTCGTTGTCGTTGGTGCGCTGAATAATCAGGAAACGATCGTCCAGGAAGTGTTTGTCACGCAGCAGGGTGATGAAATCCCTGGTGGCGAGCGTTTTGTGGTGAAAAGCCTACATGACCAGCCAGTTGAAACATGGTCGTCTCGTGAAAAAACAAAACAAGAAAAAGCCCTTGCTGATGCGAAGTTGAAAATTGAGAAGATCAACTCGGAAATTAGCAACCTACAGAACACATTAAGCTTCTGGAGAGAAATGGTTAAGCAGGTCAAAGCGTTCTCAGATCATATCAATGATGCTGACCTGGACCATTTCGCAGATGTAATGACCGGGCAGGTTAAATTTGCCATTCTTCGTGATTACGGTGTGCCGTCCATTGAAAAATTTGAAGATTTTATGTCTTCAATTGACAACTACTATGGACGTAAAAAATTTGAAGGCATCAAGTGCTTATCTCTTTTGGGTAGCACTAATGGAGATATCGCATTACGAGTAAATCGCTACTCAGATGGCAGTGGGGGAAGCGATACGGTTGAGTTCTACAAGACCATTGAAGAAGCCAGGCAGTGTGTTAAGCGCATTGCCATGGAAAAACTCAATGGTAACGGCCTGAGCATTGATGATGTCAAAAAGTGCCGCAAGATGGGTATTGTTTTCAGCAGGGATGAGTTACAAAAAATAAAAGAACGCCTCTTCTCTGCATCGGAAAAGAATCTCGCCCACTACCAAGAGAACTTCGATAAGCAAGTTGCTCAGATAAATGATGGCAAGCTGGCTATAGAGAAAATGCTTAACGAAGCAATCAACTAGCCATATACGCATTTTCAGATCCCTAGGCAAATAACCCTTAACCAATTCAACTGCTGCCTGGCATTAAGCGGGCGGCATCTGCACATCCAAATTTCAGGAGAAACCATGAGCGAAGTAACGGACTTAACTGTCATCGAAATAAAGCCGGAGCAGGCTCCAGCACTTTACAGCGCGGGTGGACTTAACGGCTTTCTTGAGCAAATCCGAGAACTGGCTAAAGAAGTGCCAGACGTTACCACTAAAAAAGGCCGTGACCGCATTGGCAGCCTGGCGCGCATGGTTGGCTCCAGCAAAACAGCTATTGAGAAGCCAGGTCGAGAGTATCTCAAGCGGCTGAAGGAGGCGGTTAAGCCAGCAGAAGAGGAGTTGCGAGTATTCACCAGAGAGTGCGATGCCATTCGTGACGCAATCCTCAAACCCCGCGATGAATGGGAAGCCGAGCAGGAACGCATTAAGGCTGAAGAAGCCATGAACGCGATGCACGCCGAAGCGCTGGAGATGAACATCAGGTTCGATCAGGAGCTGGCTGCCAAGTTCGAAGCGGACCACGAAATGGCCCTGCTGATGAATAAGGATTTTGACCGTGACCGCGAAGAGCAGCGCCGTGTGGCGGAGCAGGCTCAGCGTGAACGTGATGAGCGGCTGAAGCAGGAGGCGGCAGAGCAGGCCCGCCGTGATGCCGAAGCGAAGCACAAAGCGGAGGTTGAAGCCGCAGCGCGCCGTGAAGCCGAAGAGAAAGCCCGCGCTGAGCTGGCGGAACGCCAGCGCATCGAAGCGGAACAGCGGGCGGCGCGTGAAAAGCAAGAAGCGGAAGCACGGGCGGAACGCGAAAAGGCCGCGGCGGTTGAAGCTGAGCGCCTCAAGGCAAAACAGGCAGAAGAGAAACGTCTGGCCGAAGAGAAGCGCATCGCCGATGAGCAGGCAAAGCGTGAAGCTGACGTGAAACACCGCAATACGGTCGGCACCAACATCGTTAACGCGCTTACCAGCAACACCAGCTTAACCCGCGAACAGGCTATCGAAGTGCTTACCGCTCTGAAAGATGACCTGATCCCCTGCGCGAAAATTCATTACTGAGGTGAATCATGAATATCACATGCGAGTGCGTGGACATGCGCACATCCGTCGGCCCCCACAACACCATCAAAGTTGAGATGGAAGGCGTTGTGCTGGCCGGCACCGTTAAAACCCGTGACGTCCTCCCCCAGCTCGACGGCGCAGAAGTCATCGAGTGGCTGGCTGAACAGGGTTACGTCATCACTCATCAGGAGCGTGCAGCATGACGGCAGCAGAACGGTGGGATGAAGAGTCGTTCCTTCGCCTTATGCGCGACGTGATACCAGAAAAGCCAGAAACCGACGACGAGCCAGTCAACCTGGCCGCCGAGCGGCAGAATCCGGTCATTAGTTGGGATGAATTTGCGGGGAATTACACATGAACCTCGATGAATTAGATGCGCCATTTGCCAGCGAGGATATTGAGTGGCGTATTCAGCAGGCGGGAAAAAACAATAACGGCATCTGGGCAAAGGTCCTGGCCTACGTAACTAACCGCGCAATCATGAAGCGGCTGGATGAAGTATGCGGCAAAGCTGGCTGGCGTAACGAATACCGCGATATTCCGAATAACGGCGGTGTTGAGTGCGGTATTTCCATCAAAGTTGATGGCGAGTGGATCACCAAGTGGGACGCCGCAGAAAACACACAGGTTGAAGCTGTGAAAGGTGGTCGCTCTGGCGCCATGAAGCGCGCTGCTGTGCAGTGGGGTATCGGTCGTTACCTCTACAACCTGGAAGAAGGCTTCGCAGTGGTTTCAGCAACGCGCGCGCCAGGGTTCCAGTACGCCAAATCAAAAGAGGTTGGTGTTTTCTACTGGAAGGCGCCCGCTCTACCGGGATGGGCATTGCCTTCAGGAACACCAATGGAGCATGACCAAAAACCGCAAGATGGTCACCAGCAGCCAGACCAGGCACATCAGTCCGTGGATGCGGACAAAATTCTCGCCGAATTCTCTGCATATGCTGGCTCTGAAAACGATAGCGATCGGCTTAAGCATCGCTATGAAGACACATGGAAATTACTGAACGGCTTTGCTGAGCACCAAAACAAATGCAAAGACGTTACTGGCATTCGACTCAAAGAACTTAAACAGGCGGCGTAAATGGCTAGCAAAGGCGTAAACAAAGTGATCCTAGTCGGTAACCTCGGGCAAGACCCCGAGGTCCGTTATCTTCCGTCCGGCGGCGCAGTGTGCAGCGTGACGCTGGCAACTTCGGAGTCATGGCGAGATAAAGCCACTGGCGAACTGAAAGAGCAAACGGAATGGCACCGCGTCGTTCTGTTCGGAAAGCTTGCTGAGGTAGCTGGGGAATACCTGCGCAAGGGCTCTCAGGTTTATATCGAGGGCCAACTGCGTACCCGCAAATGGACAGATCAGGCAGGTACCGAAAAGTACACCACAGAGGTGGTGGTAAACGTCGGCGGCACAATGCAGATGCTGGGTGGTCGTCAGGTCGGTGGTGCGGCACCGGCAGGTGGCAGCCCGGCGCATGGCGGAAATCAGTTCAGCGGCGGCGCACAGCCTCGCCCGCAGCAGCAGTCTGCACGTGCACCTTCTAACGAGCCACCAATGGACTTTGACTCAGACATACCATTCTAGGAGCCGAATATGAAGACCTGTTCCAGATGCAATCAGCAGAAGGAAGAAAGGGAATTTCAGATTAGAAGAGCATCTAAAGATGGACTGTCATCAGCGTGCAAATCCTGTTTATCAGATTACGATCGCAGTCGAGCCAACCTTCCACAGCGAGTTAAGGCCCGTGCTGAATATCAAAAGTCTGACAGGGGGAAAGCCAGAGGCAATGCGGCAAAAGTCAGGTTCTCATTGAGGAATCCATGGAAAAGAAAAGCCCACATTATCGTGGGCAATTTTTTGCGTGACGGGAAATTAATCCGGCCTGGTGCATGTGAAACCTGTGGTGTTAAGTGCAAACCTCAGGCTCACCATTGCGATTACAGCAAACCAACAGAAGTTATGTGGCTCTGTACTTCATGTCACAGCAATTGGCACAAAATCAACACCCCAATTTACCCAGAGAATCCCCATCCCGGCCAGGAGAAACCAATGAACAAATTTACCCCCGAGTATCGAAAATATCTTCTCCGGCCAATCCCTGACCGGAAACTTAGCCCGCAAGAACGCGCCGATCGCAAAGAGCTTTACCAGATCATCCGTGAGGAACGTGAGAACGATACATCACCGGAAAAACCATCGACTTACAGGCCATGTGATCCATATCTGAATGACAACCGCAAAGGTCTTGGCGGTGCTTCAAGGAGTGACTAATGACTCACGCTCACGACGACATCAGGGTTGGCACTGTGTGCCTTCCCTTCATTGGTAACGGCTGGCTAATGCCATGGGGTGAAGTGGTCAGCAATCCATTAAAGGCGCAACGACTGGCTGAAGAACTTAACGAAAAGCAGGTGGCAGCATGAGATACGGATCTGTTTGCAGTGGAGCTGCGGCGATGCCCATAGAAGAACCGGCGCTGCGCAGCTGGCAGCGCCCGTTCCTTAAATGGGCTGGCGGCAAATATTCGCTGCTGCCGGAACTGGATCGCCTGATCCCCGCAGGTAAACGCCTTATTGAGCCTTTTGTGGGTGGCGGCTCGGTGTTCCTTAACTCAGACAAGCACGAACGCTTCCTTCTGGCTGACGTCAATGCAGATCTGATTAACCTCTATCAGATGCTTGAAGTTGACCACATCAGAGTATGCTCGCTTGCCAAAATATTGTTTGAGCGCGCCAACAGTGAGGTGGCTTACAAAGAGCTTCGGGATGAGTTTAATAACCAGCGCATGGGCGCGCCTGAACGCGCAGCAGCCTTTCTCTTCCTCAATCGACACTGCTTTAACGGCCTGATTCGCTACAACCGTGATGGTTTCTTTAATGTTGGCTGGGGCAAGTACGAAGCGCCCTATTTCCCAGAGATTGAGATAAAGACTTTTAAGCAGAAGTCGCATAAATGCGTGTTCCTGAATGCTGGATATCGCAGAACCCTGGCGCTGGCCGGTGAAGGTGATGTGGTTTACTGCGACCCGCCGTATGAGCCGTTGCCTGGTACCGCAGGTTTCACAAATTACGCCGCAGGCGGGTTCTCATGGGCTGATCAGATTTCACTTGCGGAAAGCTGTGTGGCAGCCCACCAGCGAGGTGCAAAAGTGGTGATCAGCAATTCTACCGCTCCGCGCGTAATTGAACTTTACGAACAGCACGGCTTCACGCTGCACCACGTCAATGCTCGCCGGGCTATATCCAGCAAAGGCAGCACCCGCGAAACAGCGAGTGATGTCGTAGCCACTTTGGGAGTGCAGTGATGATGAAGCTGATTAATCGCAGTAAGCAATCACCTATCGGTCGCCGCGCTTGCGATGTTGCGCTGGCGGCGCACCACGCAAAATATGGCGATTACGGCAGGCAGAAGCGCCAGACAAATTACACCGTTGAGGTGGATGGCATGAAGGTCACCGTCGAAGTCGTCAACCGGGCCACCAGCTATGTCGCCACAGCAATGATCGGCGTTCGTAAACTTCGAAACCTGCCAGCACAGGCACACTGATTAACAATGACGGCCCCGGTTGGGGCCATAGGAGGGCATCTATGAAAGAAGAGATTTTCACCAGAGATGAGGCCGCCGCCTTCCTAAAAGTGGATAAAGGCACGATTGCCCAGTGGATAAAGTCCGGTCGCCTGGCTGCTACCCGAAAAAATCCACATAAGAAAAAAAGTCCATACCTGATCTGCAAAACAGACTGTATTGCGGCAGTGAAGAACCCGATCCACAATCAACCCGTGAATGCGGTTGATGTGCAGGAGGATAAAGCATGTCAATCAAACAACGTGCCGGTACGTGGCACTGCGACTTCGTTACGCCTGGTGGAAGTCGAATTAGACGGTCTCTTGGGACAACGGACAAAAGGCAAGCGCAGGAGCTCTATGATCAGCTGAAAGCTGAAGCATGGCGAGTTGATAAGATGGGGGAGTTTAAACCGCGAACGTTCGATGAAGCATGCGTTCGCTGGCTTAACGAAAAGCAGCACAAGAAAAGCCTGGACGATGACAAAAGCCGGATCGGATTCTGGAGGATGCACTTCAAAGGAATGGACCTGTCAGCAATCACGGAAGACAGGATCTTGTCGGCGGTGAGTTCGATGGTTAATCGCAAACATCGAATGAACTGGGAGGCTAAACGGGACAGCCTGCTGCGAAGAGGTAAGCCGGTTCCTGAATTTAAGGATAAACCAGCGTCGCTGGCGACGAAGGCGACGCACCTTGCTTTCATCCGGGCGCTGTTACGATGCGCGGCCAACGAATGGCGATGGATAGCCAAAGCGCCGAACATCAAATGCCCGGTGCCGAAAAATAAGCGTATTCGCTGGCTAACCAAAGAGGAAGCGGCGAACCTGATCCGGGAGCTTCCCGAGCATATGAAGCCAGTTGTTATTTTTGCACTGGCGACAGGGCTGCGCAGGTCGAACATCACCGATCTGGAGTGGTCACAAATTGATATGCAGAGGAAGGTCGCGTGGATTCACCCCGAGGACGCGAAAGCAGGAAGGGCGATTGGGGTCGCCCTGAACGAATCGGCCTGTAAGGTGCTACGGGAGCAACTGGGGAAACATAACCGGTGGGTCTTTGTTCACACTGAATCATCCGTTCGCCCGGATGGAACGAGAACAAAGGCGGTGCGCAAAATGCGGTCTGATGCTAACACGGCATGGCGCGCGGCGTTAAGGCGGGCGGGAATAGAAAATTTCCGTTTCCATGACCTGCGGCACACCTGGGCAAGCTGGCTTGTGCAGTCCGGCGTGCCACTCAGTGCGCTACAGGAAATGGGCGGGTGGGAAAGTATCGAGATGGTGCAGCGTTATGCACATCTGGCACCGAATCACCTGACGCAGCATGCCATGCAAATCGACTCATTCCTGGCGGGGAATGGCACAAATATGGCACAAGGCGCTTTTGCTGAACTGGTGAATATCGCGTGAACCCGCGTGGTTAGTGGTGCCGATAATAGGAGTCGAACCTACGACCTTCGCATTACGAATGCGCTGCTCTACCAACTGAGCTATATCGGCCCTGAGAGGCCGGTTACGAGTGTAACCACGGGGCAAAAGGTTAGATCTATCCGGGTGATGCGTCAATGCCCTTTTGAATCAAACGGCTATTTTTGCATCACCCGTGATTATTTACGCACGAATCGTATCGTCGCCGATGCCAATCCACTTGTAGGTGGTCAACGCTTCCAGGCCCATTGGACCACGCGCGTGCAGTTTTTGCGTGCTCACGGCCACTTCCGCGCCCAGACCAAACTGTCCACCGTCGGTGAAACGGGTTGATGCGTTCACGTACACGGCAGAAGAATCTACCTCGTTCACAAAGCGGTCGGCATTGCGCAGCGTGCGCGTCAGGATGGCGTCAGAGTGCTGAGTACCATGCTCACGGATGTGCGCGATAGCGTCGTCGAGATCGGCTACGATCTTCACGTTCAGATCCAAAGACAGGAACTCGTCGTCATACTGCTCCGCGTTTACCGGCACCACCGTCGCCGGGCCGTCTTTCAGCAGCGCCAGCGCCTTCTCGTCCGCGTGCAGCGTGACGCCACTCTCGGCCATCTGCTTGCTCAGGGCTGGCAGGAAGGTGTTTGCGATACCCTGATGCACCAGCAGCGTTTCCACCGTATTACAGGTGCTTGGACGCTGGGTTTTGGCATTCACGATAATCTTCAGCGCCGGTGCAATTTCGGCGCTCTCGTCCACCACGATATGGCACACGCCGATACCGCCGGTGATCACCGGGATCGTTGATTGCTCGCGGCACAGCTTGTGCAGGCCCGCGCCACCGCGTGGGATCAGCATGTCGATGTAGTTGTCCATGCGCAGCATCTCGTTCACCAGCGCACGGTCCGGGCTTTCGATAGCCTGCACGGCACCTGCCGGTAAGCCGCACTCCTGCAGCGCCTGCTGGATGACTTTCACGGTCGCGGCGTTGGTGCGCCAGGTCTCTTTCCCACCGCGCAGAATGGCGGCATTACCGGTCTTCAGGCACAGGGAAGCGACATCCACCGTCACGTTCGGACGGGCTTCATAAATCACGCCGATAACGCCGAGCGGCACGCGGCGGCGCTCCAGACGTAAACCGCTGTCGAGCAGTCCCCCGTCAATCACCTGCCCGACCGGGTCGGCCAGGTTACAAACCTGACGGACATCGTCGGCGATGCCTTTCAGGCGTGCCGGGGTCAGCGCCAGACGGTCGAGCATCGCTTCGCTCAGACCATTACGACGCGCTTCCAGCAGATCCTGTTCATTGGCGAGGAGGATTTCCTGCGACTGCGATTCCAGATAATCAGCGATTTTTTCCAGCACGCGGTTTTTCTCGCGGCTGGAAAGGAGCGCCAGTTTGTAAGAGGCGGCCTTGGCGGCGGCACCCATTTGTTCCAGCATTTTCTGGCTCCTTAACGAATAATCATGTCGTCACGATGCACGGCAACCGGGCCATACTCGTAACCCAGAATGGCGTCGATCTGCTGCGAGTGGTGACCCGCAATACGGCGCAGAGCATCGCTGTTATAGCGGCTGACGCCGTGAGCGATGTCGCGACCTTCAAGGTTACGGATACGGATCACTTCACCACGGGAGAAGTTGCCTGTCACGTTTTTAATTCCTTTAGGAAGCAATGAACTCCCTCTTTCCAGAATCGCGGCGGTCGCCCCTTCATCCACGGTCAGTTCACCTGCCGGCGGCGCGCCGAAAATCCAGCGTTTGCGGTTTTCCAGCGGGGATTCCTGGGCGTGGAAGCGCGTGCCAACGGAAATGCCATCCATCACGTCGCCAATGACGCCAGGACGGCTGCCCGCCGCAATGATGGTGTCGATCCCGGCGCGGCAGGCCACATCCGCCGCCTGCAGTTTAGTGCCCATGCCGCCCGTTCCCAGGCCAGAGACGCTGTCGCCGGCGATGGCGCGCAGCGCATCGTCAATGCCGTGTACATCGGTAATCAGTTCAGCTTCCGGGTTGGAGCGCGGGTCTGCGGTAAACAGCCCCTGCTGGTCGGTCAGGAGCAAGAGCTTGTCGGCACCGGCCAGGATCGCCGCCAGCGCAGAGAGGTTATCGTTGTCACCCACTTTGATTTCAGCGGTAGCCACGGCGTCGTTTTCGTTAATCACCGGGACGATATTGTTGTCCAGCAGCGCGCGCAGCGTATCGCGGGCGTTCAGGAAGCGTTCTCTGTCTTCCATATCCGCGCGCGTCAGCAGCATCTGCCCGACGTGAATGCCATAAATTGAGAACAACTGTTCCCAGAGTTGAATGAGTCGGCTTTGTCCCACGGCGGCCAGCAGCTGTTTAGAGGCGATCGTCGCGGGGAGTTCGGGGTAACCCAGATGTTCACGCCCGGCGGCAATCGCCCCGGAGGTCACGATAACAATACGATGCCCTGCGGCATGCAGCTGAGCGCACTGACGTACAAGCTCAACAATGTGGGCGCGATTTAGGCGGCGCGATCCGCCTGTTAAAACACTGGTGCCGAGTTTTACCACCAGCGTCTGGCTGTCACTCATGATTCTCTGCCGTTCAACGATAAGGGAAAGTGATGTCGAACGAACGTTTTAACAGGTGTCAGGCCCGTTGCCAACTGCCACAGCACATCGCGAAACACTTTGTTGCGCGGGATCAGGAAGCGTAGCGGCGGATTTTGACAATTTTATTACCGAAATAATAAATCACAGTTTTTTAAAATTAATCTTAATTTGTCATAAAAGTTTCATTCCGTAACGTTAAAACCCTTTCTGTTTTTTCACGGGACTTAAGCATGAGCTTATCGTCCAGCGAATTTTTAAGCGCGTTTATAAGACAGGATCGAAAATGAAAAAGAGCACTCTGGCATTAATGGTTATGGGCGTTGTGGCTTCCGCATCTGTTCACGCTGCCGAAGTTTATAATAAAAACGGCAACAAACTGGACGTGTACGGCAAAGTTAAAGCAATGCACTACATCAGTGATGACGATTCAAAAGATGGTGACCAGACATACGTGCGTTTCGGTTTTAAAGGTGAAACTCAGATTAACGATCAGCTGACGGGCTATGGCCGTTGGGAAGCGGAATTTGCGGGCAACAAAGCAGAGAGCGATTCCACTCAGAAAACACGTCTGGCATTCGCCGGTCTGAAGCTGAAAGACTTTGGTTCTCTGGATTACGGTCGTAACCTGGGCGCGCTGTATGACGTGGAAGCGTGGACCGATATGTTCCCTGAGTTTGGCGGCGACTCTTCCGCGCAGACCGATAACTTCATGACCAAGCGTGCAAGCGGTCTTGCCACTTACCGTAACACCGACTTCTTTGGCGCGGTTGATGGTCTGGATATGACCCTGCAATACCAGGGTAAAAACGAAAACCGCGACGTCAAAAAACAGAACGGTGACGGTTTTGGTACATCTCTGACCTATGACTTTGGCGGCAGCGATTTCGCGGTAAGCGGCGCTTACACTAACTCTGACCGTACCAACGCGCAGAACCTGCTGACCCGCGGCGAAGGCAAAAAAGCCGAAGCCTGGGCAACCGGTCTGAAATATGATGCGAACGATATCTACCTGGCGGCGATGTACTCCGAAACCCGCAATATGACCCCAATTTCTGGCGGCTTTGCCAATAAAGCGCAGAACTTTGAAGTGGTCGCACAATATCAGTTCGATTTCGGTCTGCGTCCGTCCCTGGGTTATGTCCAGTCTAAAGGCAAGGATATCGAAGGTATTGGCGATGAAGATCTGGTGAAATATATCGACGTCGGCGCGACCTATTATTTCAACAAAAATATGTCCGCGTTTGTTGATTATAAAATCAACCAGATTGATGACGATAACAAACTGGGCGTGAGCAGCGATGATATCGTTGCCCTGGGTATGACCTACCAGTTCTGAGTCGGCAGTAATAAAAAAACCGGCATTAAGCCGGTTTTTTTGTGCCCGGTGGCGCTGCGCTTACCGGGCCTACGGGATCATCACCCGGCATTATTTCATCTTTACGCCGTCAATTTCGCCTTTTCACTGGAAAAATCATCGGCAGGCTCAAGCTTCAGGTCCAGCGTGGCCAGTAAATCGCGCGCCTTGTCGTGGAACTCTTTCAGGGTATATTCCAGGCGGTCAATCACTTCCTGATCTTTGATGGTGGTGGCCTGCCAGTTGCCGTCTTTATTAAACAGGCCAAACTGGTAGCTATAGGTAAAACGTTTCTCTTCTGCTTCCATTTCCATCCACCAGCCCCAGAATTCACGTTTTTCGGGTGCAGGCTTCACGTTGACGCATACAGCCAGGCAGTCGAAAAAAAAGCGATTCTCTTCACACTGCTCTTCTCGAATATACGGGCCAAGAGCCATGAACTTCTTAATCAATCTACTTTTCGGGTGTCCACTCGGTAACGTCATTACGATCTCCTTTTGTGAAGCCACTGTTTTACCAAACCATCAAAATTTAGCAATCTCTTAACACAATCTCTGGGCGATCCAACGCGTAATCTCTTTTAATGCTTTGTCAAAATTCTGATACACCGGGCTGAAGGGAACTTCGAGCAATTTGCCATCCGCAGATGACGATGTGATTAAGCGTGACTCCTCTTCCGGGCTGAACGGATCGTTTTTCCAGAAACCGGACAGCATCGGCGTTGGACACCGGCGTCCCAGCAGGCCCTGCGTTTTTAACGAATAGCGATTGAGTTCCACGCGCAGCGCTTCGTCTGAAGCATCATGCATGCCAAGGCGGCTGGCCAGCACGTCGAGGTACATTTCCGGCACGCTGCCCTGACGGGCAGGATCGCTGAGCAGAGCGTGAACCACCGGCCCAAGACAGGCTACGGCCTTCAGGCGTGACACCTCAAGATAGGCCAGACGCACGGCCACGTTCGCCCCAAAGCGGAAACCAAACGCCGCGACGCGGGTGTGGTCGACCCAGGGAATGTTTTCCAGCGCTTTCAGCGCATGCTGGTGCAGAAGACTGGAATCCTGCGTCAGTTTCCATTTGGAGGAAAAACCGATAGAGGGCATATCAAGCGTCAGCATCGCGATCCCTTTTGGGGCCAAGTAACGCTCATACAGGCTGTAATAGTCGATTTGCAGCGAATCCAGCCCACCGCACATCAGCACGGTCGGGAACGGGCCGTCGCCTTCAGGCATATGCAAGAACCCGGTCACGGGCGCGCCGCCGGGGATGGTGAACTGAAGCTCGCGCATCCGGCCCGGCAAGCGTTGGGCAGCCTCTTCATAGGCACGGTTTGCCAGCGCCTGCGCCTGCTCTGCCAGTTCATCCCCTTTTAAGTGCGGATAGGCGGCAATGGCGTAAAGGTTGGCTGCGTGCAGCCAGTGCTTGCCGCTGAGGGTGGCGTCCTCTTCCTGGCTGGCTTTTTGCTGCCAGAGCATCGCCTGTTTCGACCATTCGTAGATCCAGTTGCCGCCGCGGTAACCCACCACCGTATCGTAGAGTTCGCTGTCGGTACGCTCGGCTTCACTCATGACGATACGCGCCTGCACATCGAGGATTTCACGCGGATCAATACCACGCCAGATCCACATCAGGCGGTTAATCATGCGATACCAGTGAGGCACGTTTTTACCGTCTAATGCAGACTGGACGGCAGGCTGGTTCCCCGGATTGAAGCGACGCACCAGCGTCGAGGTTTCAGGGTGCTTGAAACGGGGTTTGAAGAGTGTCTCGGTGAGATTCGCCTGCGTCATTGCGTTGCCTCCATGGATACGTCATATAGTGTCCATTGTAACGCGTGGCAGGATAAAAAGAACAACGCCCGGCATAGCCGGGCGTGTAAAGTTACGTACGGAAATTAACGGCCGGAAATAGGCGGTACAAAGACCACGCCCATGTCCCATGGCTGTTCAATCCATGTATCCTGTGGAATATCAATCACGTAATCATCCACCAGTGGGCGGCCCGCCGGTTTCGCGAAGATGGTGACGAAGTGTGCTTTTGGGTACATTTCGCGGATAGCCACCGCGGTACCGCCGGTATCCACCAGGTCATCAATAACGATGAAACCTTCACCGTCGCCTTCCGCGCGTTTCAGCACTTTCAGCTCACGCTGGTTGTCGTGGTCATAGCTGGAGATGCAGACGGTATCGACATGACGAATACCCAGCTCACGCGCCAGCAGCGCCCCCGGTACCAGACCGCCACGGCTAACGGCAATAATGCCTTTCCACTGTTCAGAAGGCATCAGACGCGCGGCCAGTTTGCGTGCGTGGATCTGCAACATGTCCCAGGTGACGACGTATTTTTCGCTCATGTGAAGTGTCCCAGCCTGTTTTTATACGGCTTAAAAAGTGTTCGAGGGGGAAATAGGTTGCGCGAGATTATAGAGATCTGACGCACTAAAAACCAGTGTTTAGCGCCCTCTGCCTGAGTTTTTACATGCTTTATGCTACCAGCCATCGGAGAAAGTGGTATTCTCAGTTGCATCTCGCAAGCCTGACTTGTGGTAACTATTAACCTGCTAACCCTGTGACCTGCAACTCGCTTTGCAGGGCATCGACAAGGAGACTTATCGTGTCTGAACTGTCTCAATTATCTCCCCAGCCGCTGTGGGATATTTTTGCCAAAATCTGCTCCATTCCACACCCGTCTTACCATGAAGAACAGCTTGCCGAACATATTATGGGTTGGGCGAAGGAAAAAGGTCTGCACGCTGAACGCGACCAGGTTGGCAACATTCTGATCCGCAAACCGGCGACCGCAGGCATGGAAAACCGTAAACCGGTTGTGCTGCAGGCGCACCTGGACATGGTGCCACAGAAAAACAACGACACCGTTCACGACTTCACGAAAGACCCGATCCAGCCGTACATCGACGGCGACTGGGTGAAAGCCCGCGGTACCACGCTGGGTGCAGATAACGGTATCGGTATGGCCTCTGCGCTGGCGGTACTGGCGGACGACAGCGTTCAGCACGGTCCACTGGAAGTGCTGCTGACCATGACCGAAGAAGCGGGCATGGACGGTGCGTTTGGTCTGCAGGCGAACTGGCTGCAGGCGGATATTCTGATCAACACCGACTCTGAAGAAGAAGGCGAGATCTACATGGGCTGCGCGGGCGGGATTGATTTTATCTCTACCCTGCCGCTCTCCCGTGAAGCGGTGCCTGCTGGCTTCCAGACCTTCAAGCTGACGCTGAAAGGGCTGAAAGGCGGCCACTCCGGCGGTGATATTCACTTAGGCCTGGGCAACGCCAACAAACTGCTGGCACGCTTCCTGGCGGGCCACGCGGCTGATCTGGACCTGCGTCTGGTCGATTTCAACGGCGGTACGCTGCGCAACGCAATCCCGCGTGAAGCGTTCGCGACGGTAGCCGTTCCAGCCGCCAAAGCGGACGAGCTGAAAAAGCTCTCCAGCGTCTATCTGGATATCCTGAAAAACGAACTGTCCGCGAAAGAGAAGAACCTGACCGTAGTGCTGGAGTCCGTGTCCACGGATAAAGCCGCGCTGACCACCCAGTCTCGTGACACCTTTATTCAGCTGTTGAACGCGACGCCAAACGGCGTGATCCGCAACTCAGACGTCGCGAAAGGCGTGGTTGAAACCTCTCTGAACGTGGGCGTGGTCACCATGGGCGACGACAACGCAGAGATCATCTGCCTGATCCGATCGCTTATCGACACCGGTAAAGAGTACGTAGTGAGCATGCTGGAATCTCTGGGCACGCTGGCCGGTGCGAAAACCTCTGCCAAAGGCAGCTACCCAGGCTGGCAGCCGGACGCAAGCTCTCCGGTGATGGCACTGGTGCGTGAAACATACCAGCGTCTGTTCAACAGCACCCCGAACATTCAGGTGATCCACGCGGGTCTGGAATGTGGTCTGTTCAAGAAGCCGTACCCGAACATGGATATGGTCTCCATTGGGCCAACCATTACCGGACCACACTCGCCGGATGAGCAGGTTCACATTGAAAGCGTGGGCCATTACTGGACCCTGCTGACTGAACTGCTGAAAGCGATTCCTGCTAAGTAATTCCCACACCCCAGCCCTCTCCCTTTGGGAGAGGGTGAACAACGTCGCGCCACCGGCCTTTTTACAATCCCAATACCAGCTGACGTTCCAGCTGCGGATCCAGCAAGGTAACGTGTAACCCCACCAGCCTGACCCCTCGCCCGCCCCGACGTTCATCCCAGGCCTTTTTCGCCGTCGCGATGAGATCCTCTTTATTCAGGCGCGGCCAGACATGCTCCTGAGTCGTCTGCTGAAAATCATTGAACTTAAGCTTCACGCCCTGACGGGCAATCAGCAGGTCCGGTTTGACCTTGATTAAGCGCCGTTCCAGTTCAGGATAGAGCTGCTCCGTAATGATGGTTTCGCATTCAGACCAGTCATGAATATCTTCAATCAATGTGCGTTCAACCCCGACCGACTTTCGCAGCCGCTCGCTGCTGACACTGCGCTCGTCTATCCCCTGACTGCGCTCCCACAGCACGCGGCCAAATTTTCCAAAGCGTTTAAGCAGCATGGCTAAATCGCTGCGCTGTACATCTTCGCAGGTTCGCAGCCCCATGCTTTCCAGCTTTGCCGCAGAGACTTTGCCTACGCCCGGGATTTTGCCGAGCGGCAGCGTTTTTAAAAACGCCGGGACCTCTTCCGGGGTAATAACGTACTGGCCGTCGGGCTTGTTGAGATCGGACGCTATTTTGGCGAGGAACTTCACCGGTGCGACACCTGCCGACGCGGTCAGATTCAGCTCCTGGAAGATAGTCCGGCGGATCTCCTGCGCCATCAGCGTCGCGGAGCCGTGACAGTGCACGCTGTCGGTGACATCAAGATAAGCTTCGTCCAGCGACAGAGGTTCAATCAGTGAGGTGTAGCGAGAGAAGATTTCGCGGATATGCAGGGACGCTTCTTTGTACGCCTCAAAGCGACCGGGTAAAAGCGTGAGATGAGGACAAAGCTTAAGGGCCATGGCGGTAGGCATGGCGCTGCGCACGCCAAATTTGCGCGCAGGATAGTTGGCGGTGCTGATTACACCGCGCTGGACACGGCTACCGCCAATGGCAATAGGAATATCCCGCAGCGCCGGGTTGTCACGCATCTCCACTGCGGCAAAAAAACAGTCCATATCGACATGGATTATTTTGCGCATTACGACCACCACACATGTATTTATATACAGTATATCAAAGTCTAAAAAATGCGACAGCAGATTTACCTTCTCTTATTTGTCATAAAAATATGATACAAAAAACAACACGTAACTTGTTGTATATATTAATTTTTTATGTGAATAAGGATATAAATTCATGAGAAAAATACTCGCGCTCTCTCTGCTGCTCGTGACGGGAACGAGCTACGCTGGCCCACAGATCGTTGCCCACCGGGGTGGAACAGCCGATGCGCCAGAAAACACAGTACAAGCGATCAAACTGGCCTTAGAGAATCAGGCTCAGGCAGTCTGGATAACCGTGCAGCTCAGTAAAGATGGCGTTCCGGTCCTGTATCGTCCTTCTGATTTAAAAGCGCTGACGAACAAAACAGGCAAAATCTCGGACTACACGCTTGCGGAGTTATCGGCAGTTGACGCTGGCTGGAGCTGGGGCGGTGAAACCCATCCGTGGCGTGGCAAAGGGGTGACGATCCCCACCCTGAAAAGCGTGCTGGAAACCTGGCCACAAACCCGGTTTTATATTGATATCAAATCACCTGACGCCGATCCGGCCACGATGGGAAAAGCGCTTCTTGCGGTGCTTAATGAGACCCAGAGTCTGGGGCGGGTCAGGGTTTATTCTACTGAGGACCGTTATCTTGCCTCGCTTCCGGCAGCAATCCCACGCTTTGTTACCCGCAGTGAAACGCGCTCCAGGCTGGTAACGGTATCGCTGAGCCACCAGTGCCTGCCACCAGAGCAGACGATGCAGGAGTACTGGTACGCGCTAGAGCTGAACAGAACCGTTGACGTGGTTGAGAAATTTACCCTTGGTGAAGGGGTGTCCCGCTCAACCCTCACCTGGGATAAAGAATCCATGGACTGTTTCCGCTCGCAGGGCAACAGTCACGTTATCTTGCTGGGCGTGAACACCGCCGAAGATTATAAAAAGGCAGAGGCGCTGCAGGCGGATGCGGTGATGGTCGACTCGCCCGCCGCCGCAAAAGCATGGGCTAAATAAGCCAGCAGGCCGCAATAATGCGGCCTGCTGTTATCGTTACGTCGCGATTTACAAAATTCGGCGCTGCTGCTCCCGCGCCATCCTTTTTTTACGGGCATCGCACGGTTCCGGGCAGTCGCAGACTTTTTCCATGCCAATGGACGAGATCCCACCGCAGCTGCCCTGAATGCTTTTGCGCTTGATGATCCAGCCTAACGACATGCCGAATATGACCAGTACAAAGACCGCGAAGGTTGCCAGAAACGTCAGCATCATCAGCCTCCAAAATCATCCAGCAGGATGTTCTCATCTTCCACGCCCAGATCTTTGAGCATCTTGATCACGGCGGCGTTCATCACTGGCGGACCACACATATAAAACTCGCAGTCTTCCGGCGCAGGATGCTGTTTGAGGTAGTTTTCATACAGCACGTTGTGGATGAAGCCCGTATGGCCGGTCCAGTTATCTTCCGGCTGCGGATCGGAGAGCGCCACATGGAAGGTGAAGTTAGGGTTTTCACGCGCCAGCTGTTCGAACTCATCGTCATAGAACATCTCACGCAGCGAACGCGCCCCGTACCAGAAGCTGATTTTACGCTGACTGCCAAGCCGCTTGAGCTGGTCGAAAATGTGCGAACGCATCGGCGCCATACCTGCACCACCGCCGATAAATACCATTTCGGCATCGGTCTCTTTCGCAAAGAACTCGCCAAACGGGCCGGAGATGGTCACCTTGTCGCCCGGTTTTAATGACCAGATATACGATGACATGATGCCCGGCGGCGCATGCGGTACCGCTGGCGGCGGCGTGGCGATACGCACGTTAAGCATGATGATACCCTTCTCTTCCGGGTAGTTCGCCATGGAGTAAGCACGAAGCGCGGGCTCTTTAACCTCAGAGACAAAGCGGAAGAGGTTGAATTTATCCCAGTCGGCACGGTATTCATCAGGCACGTCGAAGTCAGCATAGGCTACGGTGTGCTCCGGACATTCAATCTGGATATAGCCCCCCGCCCGGAACGGAACGCTCTCTCCTTCAGGCACCCGCAGTTTAAGCTCTTTGATAAAGGTGGCTTTGTTATCGTTGGAGATAACTTCGCATTCCCATTTTTTGACGCCGAAAATCTCCTCCGGCAGTTCAATTTTCATGTTCTGGCGCACCGCGACCTGACAGGCCAGACGGCAGCCCTCTTTCGCCTCACGCTTCGTGATATGCGACAGCTCAGTGGGCAGAATATCGCCACCACCCTCTTTCACCTTTACGCGGCACTGCCCACAGGAGCCACCGCCACCGCAGGCCGAAGAGACGAAGATGCCGTTGCCGGCAAGCGTATTCAGCAGTTTATCGCCGGCTGGCGTGCGGATCTGGTTTTGCGGTTCATCGTTGATATCGATAATGACATCGCCGGAATTCACCAGCTTCGCACGCGCCACCAGAATCAACCCCGACAGCACCAGTACAATCAGCGTGAACATCGCCACGCCAAGCATAATTTCCATCAGTTAGCCCTTATAGCTGCACACCGGAGAAGGACATAAAGCCCAGCGCCATGAGACCGGTGGTGATAAAGGTGATCCCTAAGCCACGCAGGCCTGCAGGCACGTTGGCATATTTCATTTTTTCGCGGATCCC
>OKVX01000312.1_pt1 | contig 26145 bp, 32 predicted proteins | sample 1606941 | NCBI WGS metagenome assembly OKVX01 (sample SAMN03281016, study PRJEB24777) | human gut metagenome | isolation source: fecal sample PR161 from 1 month old female Malay infant, caesarean... | reverse complement strand
AAAAGTAAAAAAGTATGCACACAAAATAAAAAGAGTGCAGGTGCAAAAAAGAATAATGAATGTGATATAAAAGAGCCTATTGCTGATGAAGTTAAAGAAGTCATGGAGAATGAAGAATTAACGGATAAGCAGAGGCTCTTTTGTGTTATATACGCTAAGTGCTTAAATGCCACAAAAGCATATCAAAAGATTTATAAATGTACCTATGAAACAGCAATGGTAAATGGATGTAAGTTACTAAGTAATACCAAGATAAAAGAGCAGCTTAATAAATTAATAGAATCAGACCTTAATTATGAGTTCTTGCAAAAGAGCATAATACAAAAATACAAAGACATAGCATTTGCTGATATAAATGACTATATAGAATACGGTACTGAATATGAACCACAATATGATGAGAATGGAAATGTTAAACTGGATGAAAATGGTGAAATGGTAACAAAACCTAAAAGTTATGTTCTATTAAATAATAGTGTAAAGACTGATGGTACATTAATTTCAGAAATATCAGCAGGGAATACAGGCGTTAGAATCAAGTTAGCAGATAGAATGAAAGCATTAGAAGAACTTAAAAAAATGAGAAGTTTGTTAACAGAAGATGAAAAGAAAACTTTAGATATTCAGTGCAAAAAATTACAGAATGAAAAGATTAAGAAAGATATAGAAAAGATAGATGCTGAAATTGTTAGAATAACAGGTAATGGGGATAATGATAAAGTTCAGGATGATGGATTTATAGATGCATTAAATCAGCAAGCAACAGAGGTTTGGAAGGATGAGTAAGAAGCTAAGAATATTTAAGTTCAGTGCTTTTTCAAGAAAACAGACACAAATATTATCATGGTGGGTAGATGAATCCCCAGTAAAAGATTTTGATGGAATAATAGCTGATGGTGCAATAAGAAGTGGTAAAACAGTTTCTATGTCATTATCTTTTGTTATGTGGGCTATGAATAAATTTAGTGGTGAAAATTTCGCTATGTGTGGTAAGACTGTTGGAAGCTTTAGAAGAAATGTCTGGAATGTTCTTAAAACAATGTTGCCATCACGAGGATTTCAATATATAGATCATAAAACAGATAATTACATTGAAATAATAAGAGGAAGTAGAGTTAATTATTTTTATGTATTTGGTGGTAAGGATGAAGCATCACAAGATCTTATTCAAGGTATAACTCTTGCTGGAATATTCTTTGATGAAGTCGCATTAATGCCAGAAAGCTTTGTTAACCAAGGTACAGGCCGTTGTTCTGTAGAAGGTTCAAAATACTGGTTCAATTGCAATCCAGATGGGCCAATGCATTGGTTTAATCAAAACTGGATATTAAAAGCAAAAGATAAGAATATACTATATTTACATTTTACTATGGATGATAACTTATCATTATCAGAAAAGATAAAAGAACGTTATAGAAATATGTATATAGGAGTGTTCTTTAAGAGGTACATACAAGGTTTATGGGCTATGGCAGAGGGTGCAATATTTGATATGTGGTCGGAAATAAATGAAATATCAGAATCAGAGTTGCCAAGAGATCTTAAGACTAGTGCCAGAAGATATATAGCAATAGATTATGGAACTACTAACGCAACTGTGTTCTTAGACATTTATGATGATGGGGATATAGCTTGGGTAGTAAGAGAATATTACTATGACAGTAAAGTTAAAATGGCGCAGAAAACAGATAGACAATATGGTGATGACTTAGTTAATTTTATTAAAGAAGGACCAGTACCGGTTGCTATAATTTTAGATCCAAGTGCTGCATCATTTAAAGCTGAAATGAGAAATAGGGGCTATCGAATTAAAGAAGCAGATAATGAAGTGCTTGATGGTATTAGAATGACATCAACATTTATTGGACAAGGCAAGATAAGAATGGTTAAAAATAAATGTAAAAGGACTATTGGAGATATATTAAGCTATGTGTGGGATGAAAAAGCAGCTCAACATGGAGATGAAAAACCAGTAAAAGAAAATGATCATGGAGCAGATGCTACACGTTACTTCGTAAAAACAATAATAAAACCTAGAAGATTGGCAGCATAAATTTAAGGAGGTAATACACTTGTCAAGGAAAAAGAGAAGATATAAGAATAGAAAAGTAAATGATAATATACAACAAAGTACTAATAATATAAAATCAAATAACAAAAATGATGTAGTTATAGATACATTAAGAAAAACTATAGATTCATTTCAGAATATATTATCAAGAGCAGGGATGAATGCAGACAACTTATTAGATGCAACAGAATATCCTATGGACAGGCTTACTCAAGATTTTAACTTACTTAATTCACTGTATAGACAAAATTGGATTGTAAGAAATGTAATTGATACTATACCTGAGGATATGGTTAAAGAATGGATTAAGATAAATAGTAATTTAGGTCCAGATGAAATAACAAGATTTGATACACTAATGAGAAAAACTAAAATAAAGCCTAAGATACTTGAAGCTTTAAAGTGGGGGCGACTTTATGGAGGTGCGGCAGCTGTAATAATTATAGAAGGTCATGAAGATATACTTGATGAGCCATTAGATTATTCAACTATAATGCCAGATAGTTTCAAGGGATTAATAGTGTGTGATAGATGGTGTGGAGTTTATCCATCAAGTGATATTGTAGAAGATATTAGTGATCCAGATTATGGATTACCTATGTATTATGAATGGAATCTTAATGGTTCTAATATGACAAGAGTACATCATAGTAGAATATTAAGGTTTACAGGAAGAGAACTTCCCTATTGGGAGAAATTTGCTGAAACATTATGGGGAGCATCTGAAGTTGAAATACTATACAAAGAATTAATTAAAAGAGACAATACAAGTGGGAATATAGCTAATTTAATATTTAGAGCAAATATATTAGGGCTTAAGATGTCCGATTTAGGTGAATTGATGGCTTTAGGAGATGAAGAAGCCAAAAAGGATTTGTATAACACAGTTGAAATGCAAAATAGATTAATGAATAATATGTCAATGCTACTAATGGATAAAGATGATGATTTAGTAAACCATCAATATACATTTAGTGGCATTAATGATATATACGAATCTTTTATGTTAGATGTGGCAGGTGCAGCAAAAACACCAGTTACTAAATTGTTTGGTCGTTGTCCTGCTGGAATGAATGCAACAGGAGAAGGAGATAATGATAACTATACTGATACCGTAGAAAATAATCAGACATCCCAACTTGAACCAGTTTTAGATAAATTATTACCTATAATGATGGTATCAGAATTTGGAGCTATTCCAGATGATTTTTCGTGGGAGTTTAATCCTATAGATGTGCCAACAGAAGATGAAGTAGCTAATATAGTTGATAAAAAGATTAATGCTATTAATACGGTATATCAAAGTGGACTTATAAGCCAGCAAACAGGAATGAAAGAATTAAAAGAGGTTGGCAAACCATTAGGAATGTTCACTAATATTTCAGATAAAGATATTGAGGATGCAGATTCATCTATAGATATTGGTGATATGCCATTAGATGAGAATGAAGAAACTAATTATATAAGAAATGATAATACTGATTTGTTCAATGATTCTTATATAAATTTATATAAATCAAAGAAGAGAATTAAATGGTATGATAAGCTAGTTGATTTTATGAAAAAAATTAATGCATAATTTTGTTTCTGGTGGGTGAATAAAGTATGATTCCAATAAAAAATACGGCAAAAGATTTATGGCAACCTAAACGAAGAATAGAAGTTACTTATAAAAGGTCGTTAAGACAAATAGTAAAGAAGATGAATAAAGAACTTAAAGGAGTATCGACTACATCAGAAATAATTAAAGTATTAAGAAGATTTTCAGATACTCCAGAATTTAAAAAATATGCTGAGAAAACTGCTATGAAGATGATAACAAGCATTTTTACTGATGCAGGTAAAACATGGAGAGAAGCAGCCAAAATAAATTCGAGAGGACAAGTTATTTATAAAGCTTTAAAAAACGAATTGAAAGGCCCTTTAGGCATAGTAGTAAAAAATAAGGTATGGGAAAATGCTGAATTAATAAAAAGTTTGCCTTTAGAAATTGCTAAAGATGTTACAGAATATACTACAAAAAAAACTTATGAAGGAATGAGAGCTTCAGATATAGCACAAGATTTATTAAAGGATATTCCAACAATATCTGAGAAGAAAGCTAATTTAATTGCAAGAACTGAGGTAAGCAAAGCTAGTACTGAATTAACAAGGGCTAGGTCAGAGAATTTAGGAATTAGATGGTATATATGGCGCACATCAGAAGACCAGAGAGTTAGAAGTTCTCATGATCATATGGATGGGGTAATAATATGTTGGGATAACCCACCTAGTCCTGAAAAACTTATCAAAGTAAAATCTAGCTTGGGTTATTATCACGCAGGAGAATGTCCTAATTGTAGATGTTATCCAGAGCCTATAGTAAAATTAGATTTTATTACTTGGCCAGCTAAGGTTTATTATCAAGGAAAGATACAAAGAATGAGTAAGAAACAATTTGAGATGATCGCATAAATTTTGATAAGAAAATGAGAAAAATTTGAGAAAAAAGAGAAATAGGAAGTAGTATAATAATTATAGTGGAATAAAAAAGGAATATAAAACGAATAATTTATAAAAAAATAAATGATAAAATGAATATAAGTAGTGAAGCACTTAGAGGAAACCTAAGTGTTATTTTTATGTTCAAAATTCCAAGTGATTGGAGAAATGAGGTAATAAATGAAAGAGATATTAGAGAAAATAGATAATGCATTAGCTAATGATAAAATATCAAGCTTTTCTATTCATATTGATAAAATAGGAAGTATATTAGTAGCAGATATTGAAGTGAGTAAAAAGGCTACATCAGAAAGCTTATTTTCTTCAGGTGGAACACATATAGCAGGAGAAAGAGGTCAAAGCAAAAGGAATACTGGAGAATGTGATTCAAAAACTAAGGTTAAAGCATTAAAAGTTACACCAGAGATATATGACAGACCAGTTGAACCAGAATTTTGTGAAGCATTTCAACAAAGAATAATCATACCGAGTTCTATTGAATTTGGATTTATAGTATTAGGTTCTGCTAAAACTGCATGTGTAGGAGATTACATTATATATAAAGATGGAAAATTTGATGTATGTAATAAAGAGTTTTTTGATAAACATTATTTTTGCTAATTAAAGTCTAATAAATAGGCTTTTTATTTTGCTTTGAAAGGGGGTGAAACACATGGCAAAAGCATTTTTTGGCTCAAAAATATCAAATAACATGACAAAGACACCAGAAGGATTCTTAATATGTCACAATGTACCGATTGCACGTACTGGATGGTATGAGTACTTAGAAAGTGAATTAAAAGATAATGGAAGTCCTACTGAAACAATTCAAGTTTATAGAGGACCAAATGAGGTTTTTTCTTCTGCTGCAATAGCAAGCTTTGAGGGAAAACCAGTTACAGATGAACATCCTCCAGAAATGGTAGTTACACCCGATACATCTAAGAAATATACAGAAGGTGCAGCGCAGAATGTAAGAAGAAGTACAGAAGAAAAAGATTTATTAATTGCAGATTTGATTATATATGATCAAGAATTAATAAAACAGGTTGAAGATGGGAAAAGAGAAATAAGCTGTGGATATGAATGCGACTATGTAGTAGCTGAAGGTACGTACTGTCAGACTAATATAAGAGGAAATCATATAGCAGTAGTTGATGCAGGAAGAGCAGGACATAGAGTAAGGATTAAAGATTCTGAAATAAAAAATAAAAACAATATAGATTCGAAAGGAGACAAAAAAAGTATGAGTAAAACATTAAAGAACTTAACTAAAAAGAAAGAAAGACCAGTAAGCAAGTTTTTAACTGCTGTTGGATTAAAGCATATTGCTACAGATGCAGAACCAGAAGATATAGCAGATGTAGTTGATGCTCTATCAGAAGAGAATGCAAATGATGAGGAAGAAGAAGTATCACCATCAGCAACTCAAGCAGATGGAGAAGAAGGTAAAGAGAATGATGTAATGACAGCAGTAAAGGCATTGGCTGAACAGGTATCGGCATTATCTCAAACAGTTACTGCTTTGGCTAATCAGGAAAAAAAAGAACACACATCAGACGAAATAATTGATGATATGATTAATGAACTTGGTGGAGATAATACAAATGATGAGGAACAGGATCAATGTGATGAAGACCAGATTGACGAAGAAGAATCAGTTACCATTCCAGTTGAAAATATCGATGAAGATACAGTTGAGAATGATGAAGAAGAAGAATCAAAAATAAGCAATGATACTGCTGTTAAAATAGCTGCTTTAAATGCTATTAAGCCAGTAATTGCACAAATCAAAGATCCAGTACAAAGAAAAAAGGCATGCGATTCACTTAAAAAACAATTCTTAGGAACCAAGCAAAAGAAGAAAAAAAATGTAGATGGATATTCAAAAATTATGAATACAAAGAGAAATTCTGCAAAACAAAGAATGAATAATGATGCCAGAACAAATTTAAATGTACAAGAGATTGGAGATAGTATATATTCAAAATTTAATGCTAATGCACCAAAGGGAGGTAATCAATAATGCCAGGATATGCAATTGGTAAAAGTTTAAATTTAGGTTATGAAGGTAATGTATCAAGATCTGTAGATGCAATTATTACAGCAAGAAAAGCAAAAGAAAAAATAGGATTTGGTAAACCTTGTATTCTGAATCAAGATAATACTTATTCACCATTTGGAGCTAGTAATACAGCAGGACAATTTGTTGGTGTTGCAGTAAGAGAAGTTAAACAAGCTATTTCTTATACTGAGTCAGTAAATGCTTATGAAGCTAATGAGAGATGCGATGTTATTAGCAGGGGTACTGTGAATGTAAAAATAAATAATGGAACACCAACAGCTGGAGGAAAGGTTTATATCAGAACTGTAGTAAACGAAGATGTGTCAAAAGGTATTGTTGGAGAATTTGAAGCTGTTGCTGATACAGGAAAAACAATTGAATTAACAAATGCTATATTTACTACTGGTAAAGTAGATGCAAATGGAATAGCAGAAATTACAATTTTAAGCAGAAATGCTTAGCAGAGGAGAGAATATATATGCCAAAAATAATAGATTCTTTTAATAATCAATCATTTAATGTTGCAGGAAATGCAGGAGTAATTTTAAATAAGAAACAAATTGATTCCGGAATGGCTTTCTTAACAGGAGAACTAGAAAAAAGAGATAACACTCTTAATGAACCATTAACAAGTACTACATATGCAAGGGATATAGTAATTAATACAGGCGGTGGCTGGGTTGAAACTACTTCTAATATGTATGCAGATTATGCTGGAAGTGGTGATAACACTAATGGACTTATTAGAGGTCAATCTAATAATATTCCTATAATCCAAACAAATGTTACTAAAGATGTTTACAAGGTTTATCCTTGGTCAAATGTTTTGAAAGTAAATTACATTGATCAACAAAAATTACAAGGTATAGGAAGACCATTAGATAATATGTTAGATAATGGTATTAAGTTAAACTATAATAAAACTTTAGACTATATGACATATGAAGGTATCCCTGAAGATCAAGTTTATGGATTAATAAATAATCCAGAAATAACTGCAACATTAGTAAGTACTGGAGCAGGTGGTAACACAACATGGGAGACTAAGACTGCAGATGAAATATTAATGGATATTAATTTATTAATAACTAAAACATGGGCACAAAGTGAGTATGATTTAAGTGGAATGGCTAATCATATCTTACTTCCACCTGAAAAGTTTACTTTATTAGCTACTAGAAAAGTATCAGAAGCAGCCGATAAAACTATTTTGAAGTATGTAATGGAGAATAATATTGCGGCTCAAAAGGGACAAAACTTAGTTATTGATGAATGTAGATGGTGCATAGGTGCTGGAACTTCTAAAAAACATAGAATGTTAGCATATGTAAATGCTAAAAACAGGACAGAGTTAGATTTACCAGTCCCAATGACAAGAGCAATGACAGAAGCAAGTGGTAAAGATTTATGTTACTACACACCTTTTGTTGCTAACATTGGACAAGTTAAGTTTTTATATCTTCAATGTGCAATGTATGGAGATGGAATTTAAAAATTAATATAAAAAGTCTTGGAGTAAAATCTGAGACTCTTATTTTTTAATTATTAATTAGATTTGGAGGAAACATATATGATTACAGTATTTGCAAATAAATCACTACTTTTTAGAAATCCTAAAACAGGTGAAGAAGCTCATGTTAAGAGTAAAGAGTTGGGAAGACAATTACCAGATTGGATTGTAAATGATCCATTATTTGATTTAGCCATAGCTGATGGAAGTTTGACTGCTATGACAGATAAAAATGTTAATAAAAAAATAGAAAATGGTGATTTTAATAAACCAGGAAGCTTTGAAAAAGAAGTAAATAAAGATAAAACTTTAGATCAGATGGAAGTTGAAGAATTAAAAGCTTATGCAGAAGAAAGAGGAATTGATATTGGAAAGGCTACAAGTCAATCAGGAATTTTAGAAAAGATAAAAGAAACTGAATCTCCTGAAGAATAATAGAAGGTGGTTTAATGAATGATAATTTGTCGATAGTAACTGGAGCAAGCAATCTAAAACCTGGTACTAATCCACCATTTACATTAGAAGATTTTTATTCTATATATCCACAGTTCGGTAAAGACACTGAAGGAAAGCAAGCTATTCCAGAATTTATGATTGAATCATACATTGAGCTTGCTAATAATTGCATAAAGCAAATTAGATGGCATAAGTCGTGGAAAATTGGAATGAGTTTATATATAGCACATTTTTGTACTTTATATGCTCAAAGTATATGCGATGTAAATCAAGGAGTTAATGGAATAAGTGAATCAGGTAAAACTAAAGGTTTAGATACATCCATAAGTGTAGGAGGGGTTTCTGTAAGTACTGATTATTCTGCTACAAATAATGTGTCAGGATATACAGGATGGCAATTAACTTCATATGGTCAGCAATTAATACAACTTGCAAGACTTTATGGTAAGGGCAATATGATGGTTAGATAGGAGGAAGATGGATGCTTAATGGATTTTGCAATATATCAATAGATAGAGATTTAACAGATTATATATTAAAATCTTTAAATGACCTATCAAAGAAAACCATATGTATAGGTGTTCCAGATAGTACAGAACATGAAAATAGCAAGATTACAAATGCAGAATTAATGTATGTACATACTAATGGTGCAAGAAATAGAGATATGATAAAGTCAATGCAGCATGATATTGATAGTGGAATGCCATATAGTGAAGCACATGAATTATATGTCCATGAAAATGGTTCACCATTATGGAATATTCCTCCAAGACCTATACTAGAACCAGCAATGGATAATGGTAAAGAACAGATGGCAGATTTAATGAAAGATGTTGCAATAGATGCATTAGAAGGTAAAAATATTCAAACTGGATTAGACAATGTAGGAATGCAAGGACAGAACATTGCAAGAGATTGGTTTACGAATCCAGCTAATAATTGGGCTGCCAATAGTGAAGATACTGTGAAAAACAAAGGCAGCGATAGACCATTAATCGATACCTCAGAATTAAGAAAATCTATTACTTATGTAGTAAAGGATGGTGAGTAAAGTGGTTAATCTTTCTCGTGTAATAAATGATCCTAGAATAAGCCAGGAATTCAAAGTTTTTAGAAAAACTGGAGAATGGATTAAAGGAAGGTTTGAGGAAAAAGAAACTCAAATTGATATGAATGGTGTAATTGTACCTGCTACAAATAAGGAAGTAGAAATGATTCCAGAAGGTGATAGAGTAAAAGGAGCTATATCTATACATTCGACTAAGAGACTGTATACTACTCATTTGGAAGAGGATGGAGAAGGTACATCAGATGAAATAGAATGGGAAAATGAAAGATATAAAGTTTATTCTCTTGGAAGTTATTCAAAGTATGGATTTTATTCAGCAATAGGTACGAGGTTGGTGAGTAACTAGTGGAAGATATAGTTTTAAAACTTAGAGAAATAGAAGATTTTTTTCAAGAAATAACCTGTGAAATGCTAGGAATTGATCTAAGTAAAAAAGAAAATCAGAATAAAGTTAGAATTGCATGGCCAACAGGAGGAGCCCCAGGATGGAAAATAAATGATGATATATGTTTTCTTAGAATTACTCCAGTTGATGATTCAATGACTAGGCAACTTAATATCTGTTATGATCCTGTCAAAAATAATGAACCTTATACTAAAAAGCAGGTAGGATATACAAGAGTTCATAAGATTAATTGGACTCTATATGGTCCTAATTCATATGATAATGCAGATATTATAAGGCACTTAATATTTGATAATAATTATATGAAAAAGTTTAAAGAAAAGAATTTATTTCTTATAACAGATGTACCTATGCCAACAAGATTACCAGAATTATATAACAATCAATGGTGGGAAAGAACAGATTTCAGTGCAACATTCAATGAAGGCGTTACAAGAGTATCTGAAGTTCCTTATATAACAAGTGCAGAAATAGTTTTAAAACATAATAGATAGGAGGAAACATAATGGCGACATTACCCTTAAATGATATATGTGATATAAATGTAAGCGTTGGACCAGCAAGTGCTGTAAGAACAAACTTTAATTTAGGATTAATAGTTGGTAAATCTGACATAATTAAAATTGAAGATAGAGTAAAAACTTATCAAAAAATGGATGATTTAACTGCAGACGGATGGAAGGGAACAGAACCTGAATTCTTATCGGCTCAGAAATATTTTTCTCAAAGCCCACGTCCTTCAAGAGTAGCAATAGGGCGTTGGAATTATCCAGAAGAAGGTAAAAAAGAAACAGTAGTTGAAGCAGTAACAGCATGTAGAAATTCCAATACAGAGTGGTATGGAGTACATGTATGCGATATAACTAAACCTGAAATAATTGAATTAGCAAAATATATTGATTCAGCAAGTCCTGAATCTTATTTATTTTATACAACAAGTGATAGTGATGTAATTACTAATAGTGAAGATAATATTTTTAGTGACTTAAAGAAAAATGGTGTTCATAGAGCATTAGGTCAATTTTCTACTAAAACAGCAAATGCTGCTGTAGGAATAATGGGTGTTGCTATGGGAAGAAATACAAGTACTGCTGGAAGTGCATATACATTAGCTCATAAAACAATTGTTGGAATAGAAGCAGAACCTATTAAATCAACTGAACTTACTATAATTAAAAATAATAATGGGAATGTATATGTAAATCGTGGTTCTGTATATAACTTATTTGAAATGGGTGTTTCATCAGATGGAACTAATTTTGATGAAATACTTAACTTAGATATGCTATCTAACAATATTCAAACGGCAGTTGTAAGTGCTTTAGCGAGATCTGCAAAAATACCGCAGACTGATCCTGGTATGGACAATTTATTAAATACTATAACCGAACCGCTTGAAAAGGCTAGAGAAATTGGTTTTATTGCGCCAGGTGTATGGAATACAGAAAGTATTTTAACTGTAGAAAAAGGTGATACACTTCCAAGAGGATACGTAATTATTGCCGATAGCGTAGATAGTCAATCACAGGCTGATAGAGAAGCAAGGAAGGCACCACCAGTTTATATATTAATTAAATGTGCTGGAGCAATACAGTACGTAGCTGTAAAACTCTATGTAAATAGATAGGAGGTATAAAGTATGTCATTTAAAACATATAGTTTCGAAGATGTAACAGCTTCATGTTCTCATCCAAGTGTTGGAACAGCATCATCAACTGGTGCAGGTATGGGAAGTATTTCAATAAATAAAGCTAATGATGATACTGTACACGATGTTGCTGCAGATGGAACTGTTATGATAACAAAAGTACCTGGAACTAATGGTGCTATTTCATTAGTTATGCAACAGACATCTGATTTTCATAAGTGGCTTCTTAAATGGTACAACTATGTTAAAACTGCAAATGTATCTGAATGGGCAACGATAAATATAACAGTTAAGTCAAAAAATTTAGGAGATACAACAATATGTACAGGAGTATCGCCACAGAAAATAGCAGATAGAGGATACGAAGCACAAGGTAAATCTGTAACATGGCCATTAATGGCTGCTGAAATAACTGAAAGTTAGGAGTGATAAATTGTGAATATTCCAGAAAAAACAAAGAATGTTGAAATAAACGGAAGAAAATTTATCTTGAAGAAAATGGATGCAAGAACTGGAAGTTTTATGCTTTTTAAGTTAATGAAATTACTTCCTTCAATAATAGAAAATTTAGATATTGAAAAAATAGATTTAGAAAATTTATCTTTAGATTCATTGAAAAAATTAAATCTTACAAAAATGTTAGAACCAGTATTTGAAATGCCTGAAAAGGAATTTTCATATATTCAAGATAATTGTCTTAAAGTAGTAGACGAGTTGCTTAATGCTGGTGCACAACCAATTTTACAAAAAAGTGGTGAATGGGGAGTAAATGATATTGCTGACAATTTAGGATTAGTTACGAATCTCACTATTCAATCATTAGTATTTAATGTGATGGGTTTTTTCGAAGGGAGTCCCTTGACTTCACTGCTAGGGAATGTGAATTCCTTCCAGCAAAATTCAAAAATATAAATGCTTTTTTATTTGCTCCGGTAGAGGCTGGTCATTGGAATCAACATGAACTTTGGGATGGAACATATGATCTTGATGATTTATTAGATATTCATGAAATGATGTCTGTGTCTAATGAAAATAAGATGAGATCTTACGATGCAGCTAAAAAGGAGGTGTAACTTTGGCATTAGATTTGATAAAGCAGTACTTAGTTGGTATTGGTTTTAATGTAGATGAGAGTTCATTACAAAATGCAGAAAGTGCAATAAATGATGCTGGTTCTACATTAGATAAATTTGCAAAAAACAGTAGTGAGGGTTTTTCAGAAGCAGGTAGTTCTTTGAAAGACCTTTTTAAATTATTTGGTGATACAAATGGAGCTATAGGAAAACTATTCCCTAATCTGCGAGGAACATTTAAAGGAATTATTAAAGATATAGGTACAATTACTAAACTATATTCTAATTTAAAATCACACATGAGAGAAGCAAATAATCTGCAAACAGAATCTAATTCTAATAATACTGAAAAACAAAATAGTAATACTAATCATAATTCTAAAGAGATAATAAGTAATACGAATTTTTTAAGAGAAACTAATGAAAATATTAATAATACAGGTGATCAGGTAAATAATTTACGAAATATATTTAATATGTTTTCTAGTGAATCTAATAACGGAATAACTAGTTTAGTTAAATCTTTAGGTGGTCTTAAAACAACAGGTGGAGGGGCTATTACAGGTTTTTCTATAGCAACAATTGCATCATTTGCATTAATAATAACTGCAACTATAGCTGTAATTACGGCTATAAGTAAAGTAACTTCATACCTAAATGATTTAGCTAATCAGGACATAGGATATGAGAAGCTTAGTAGACAGTTATGGACAACTAAAGAAAATGCAAAAGAAATTGATATGTCTCTTAAAACTTTAGGGGCAAGTATGCAAGATCTTTGGTTAAGTCCTACACTTCTAAAACAATTTAATCAATTAAGACAGGATTCAAAGGATTTAAAGCTTCCACCGGAATTTAATAAAAATCTTAAAATTGTACAAGATATAAGTTTTGAATTTAAGAGATTTAAGCAGATGTTAAGTATGTTTTTTCAGTGGATAGGAAACTATATATTAAAATATTGTGCAGGTCCATTAAATGAAATAAAGAATAGTGCAAGAGGATTTAACGATTGGCTAAAAGATAGCATTCCAGGTATAGCAAAGGCGATTGGTACTGTAATTGGAGTGTTGCTAAGAATAATACTTATTATAGGGAAAATTATTGCAGTAGTAATAAAATTGACTACACCTATTTTTTATGTTTTTAAGTTAATCGGAAAATTAGGAGATTTATTTGATAAGCTTCCAGAACCAATTAAAAGAGCTATTAAAATAATAATTTCTACAATATTAATGATTTTAAGTCCTATTTTACTTGTAATAGGTGTTATAGATGATTTGATGACTTATTTTAGAGGTGGAAAATCAGTAATTGGTAGTGCTCTAGATAAAATAAAAGATAAATGCAAAAATGCTGGTTCTATAATAAAAGGTATAATTACAGCAATAAAAGCCATATTGACTGGTGGACTTTCCTTACTTCCATGGGATAAGTATTGGGATAAGGCAAAGGAAACATTTGAAAAAATAAAAGATAAAGCAAAAGAAACATGGGATAAAGTAAAAGGATGGGCTTCAAATAAGGTAGATGATGCAAAAGAATTTATATCTGATGCAGGTGATAAAGTAAGAAGTTTTGTAAGCGGAGAAGATAAATCAAGTGTTTCCGAAAGCTATGTTACTTCAAATAATAGCAATGTATCAAATAGTACAACAGAAACCAAAAATAGCCATAATACTGTAAGCAATTCAAATGTAATTAATGTGTACGGTGGAAATGATTCAAAATCAACAGCTAATGCAGTTAACAAGAATATCACTGGGATAACAAATAGAAGTTTACAAGGGGTGTATTAATATGGCAGAAGGTATAGTTAAGACATATATAGATACAAGTCTTGGAAAATTTATATTTGATGCGTATATGAATATTAACCATGACAGTACTTTAGCAATTACTTCTCATCCGGTTCAAGATGGTGCAAATGTAGCTGATCATGCTTACATGGAACCACAGGAAGTTACTTTTGAAGTTGGAATGAGTGATGTTATGAGTAATATATCTGGATTTGATTTTTTTACTGGAGATAATTCACGTTCAATAAGTGCGTATAAAACTTTAAGAAAACTTCAAGAAGAAAGGCTTCCTATTAAAATTGTTACTAGATTATGGACTTATGAAAATATGCTAGTTGAAAACATAAGCGCTCCTGATGATAAGAAAACAGCACATGGATTAAAAGCTACAGTTACTCTAAAGGAAATACTTGTTGCAAATGTTAGAACTGTAAAAATATCAGAGAGACCACAAAAATCAGAGAAATCAAATGAAGGCGATCAGAAAGCGCAAGAAGCAGATGAAAGTTTGCTTTCTAAGTTATTAGGGTAAGGAGGTTACTAATGTATATTATTCCATTAACTCCATCACCAAATCAGACTTTTACAAGTACTATTCCTGTAAATGGAAAGAAATTAAAACTGTTTTTCTTTCTAAGATATAATACAGAACAAAAATGTTGGCAAATGGATATATCAGACTCAAATAAAAATTATTTAGTATGTTCAATTCCGCTTGTTTGTGGATGTAACATACTTGAACAATATGATTATCTTAATATCGGCTCTGCTTATATAGTAAAAGTTGATACTAATATATTAGATACAAAACCAAATGAATATAATCTTGGCGATAAGTTTATTCTTGCATGGGGTGATAATGAATGAATGTAGAAGAAACAGTGTGGAAATTCTTAAGAGGTAAAGGACTTCCAGAAAAAAGTTGTGCAGCTGTTATGGGTAATATAGAGGCAGAGTCTGAATTTAATGAAAAATTAATAGAACAAGGAAATGGCATAGGTTTTGGTTTATGCCAATGGAGCTATGAAAGACGTACTAAACTAGAAAGATATGGTACGGATATAAATCATCAACTCAATTTTTTATGGGCTGAATTAACAGGAGAAATAAGTGATACTGGTGCTTCGTTAGAATGGATTGATAAAAGTGGTTATTTATCTAGAAATAAATTTATTACTGGTGATGGGAGTGTAGAGGACCTTACAGCAGCAATGTGTTTTTGCTGGGAAAGACCAAATGCAGCAGTAGCTCATCTTGAAAGAAGGCAATCATCTGCCAATAAGTACTTACAACAGTTTACAGGAGTTGCTGGAGGAGATAGCGCAAATAGCCAGTCAGAGGCAATAACAGTTGAAGCCACTAATTATGAAGTTGTAAAAGGTAGTGAAAAAGAAGGAGATTCTCTCTTTGGCAGGCGATATAGGATAACTGTATCGGATGATCAAGGAAATGCATTAGATATATCTAATCTTCATTGTTTATTCGATATTACGAAAACTATACAAATGGAACCTAATTTATCAGTTATAACAGTTTATAATCTGAACGTTAAGACTGAGAATGCAATAATAGCTAGTGGTAAAAGAGTTACTGTAGAGGCAGGATATGAAGGTTCTCAGTTTGGACTTATATTTGATGGTGATATTATTCAATGTATAAATAGTAGAGACGATGGAACTACATGTAAGATTGAGATAATAGCATTAGATAGTGACAGAGCAATAAACTTTGATATAGTTAATTTCTCTATTGTAAGAGGTCAAACTCAAAGAGATATAGTAGAACATATGTCAAATTCAGTGAGTAACCCTATTGATTTAGGTAGTATATCACAAAAATTAAGTGGTCAAAAGTTATCAAGAGGCAAGGTTGTATTTGGAAAGGCATCTGATTATTATAGACAGATAGCAAAATCTAATGATTTACAATTCTACATGGATGATGGAAGTATAAATTTAATAAGTATGGATGATTTACCAGAAGGAGAAATATTTGATTTGAGTTCAAAAAGTGGACTGATAGGAACTCCAGAGCAAAGCACTTATGGAATAAATGGTAAGTGTTTATTAAATCCTCAGATAAAACTTAACAGTCTCATTCATGTAGATAATAAATTAGTAAGAGCAAAAAGAATTGAACTTAGTGGTTCTAGTGTTTCACCAGTTGGTGGAGTATCAACATCAGTTGCAGGGGTTAGAAATAAAATTATTGCTGAAGCGAAACAAATATGCGATGATCCTAACGTCCAATATAGTCAAGAATATAGGGGACAAACTGTTGGTGGTATAAAATACTGGGATTGTTCTAGTTTTGCGAAACATTGCTATGAGGTAGCTGGATTGTCAATAGTTGATATAACAGGACCGCAATATAATCAAGTGAAAAATGAAGGTGGGAAATTTATATCACAGTCTGAAGCACAGCCAGGTGATTTAGTATTCTGGGGGAAAGGTGATGCATGTCACCATATTGCTATTTATGCTGGTGACGGATATGTTTATGCTGCAAGAGGCAGAGATGGTAAAGCACCTGCTGATCAAGTAGCTTATCATGCTTTATATGGTGAACCGGAGTTTGGAAGACCTAAATGTTTAATAGATGCGGATGGAGGAAATATTCCAACTTGCAATTCGACTACAGATACAGGAAGTGATGAATATGATTCACAAGGATTATTCAGAGCATTAGATAAAGATGGTATCTATAGGGTAATAAGTATGCATTATGTAGGAGATACAAGAGGAAACGACTGGTATATAAATTTCGAAACTATAGATCAACTTGGTGGAGCTATAGCATCAGTATCAAATTAGGGAGTGATTATTTGTGAGAAATTTAAGTGAAATAAGTAATTCAAAAAGTGAATTGTATAGGAATATGGGAGATGGATGGAAAAGTACTTTAAGAGTTGCATGTCCTGGAATAATACAATCATTTGATTCTAATGAACAGACAGTAATTGTTCAATTAGCATTAAGAGAACAGATATCTGATTATGAATATAATAAGCACTGGACGGATATTCCGTTACTTCTAGATGTTCCGATAGTTGTTCCACGTGCAGGAGGATATTCGCTTACAATGCCTATAAAGCATGGTGATGAGTGTTTAGTTATATTTGGTGATATGTGTATAGATTCTTGGTGGGAACTTGGAGGAGTACAAAATCAGTTGGAAAATAGAAGGCATGACTTAAGTGATGGTTTTGCAATACTTGGAGTATGGTCTCAACCACGAGTATTGAAAAATTATTCAACAGATTCGTGCCAACTTAGAAATGAATCAGGGACAAGTTGTATTGAACTAAAGGATAATGAAATAAATATTAACTCTCAAAAAGTTAATATTAATGGAATTAGTTTTAGTGAGCATAAGCATAACTTTAATGATTCTTCAACATCAACTCCAATAGGAGGAATTTAAATGAGATATAGAATGTTAGATATAGATGGAGATTATCAATTTGGTAAGGGACAACAGAATTTTACTTATGGAACTTATGCAGTAGCACAAGCAATAAAAACACGCTTAAAATTATTAAAAGGTGAATGGTGGGAAAATACTTCAGAAGGTCTACCGTTGTTTGAACAAATAATAGGTGCTAATGGAAGCCAAGAGGATTTATATATTGTTGACTCTATTATAAAAGAAAGAATAATAGGAACAGAAAATGTAAAATCAATTCAAAGTTTCAAAAGTGAATATATAAATAGAACTTATACTTTTTCTTGTGTTGTAAATACAAAGTTTGGAGAAGTAACAGTGACTATGTAGAAAGGAGATGTGTATATGACTTATTTTGCTCCGTATATTGATGAAACAGGATTTCATATGCCTACCTACATTGATATAAGAGATAAGCAGATAGATGATGCAAAAAATATATTTGGACAGGATATTTATCTTGGAGAAGATAGTCAAGATTATCAGTATATATGTACAGTAGCTGAAAAAATATACGATGCATTTCAAGTTGCACAGCAGGTATATAATAATCGTGCTCCTAATTCAGCGATTGGGGCGGGACTTGATAGTATAGTTAAAATTAATGGTATTAAGAGAAAAGCAGCAACTTATAGTAAGTGTAATGTTACAGTTATGGGTACTGCAGGTATAGAAATTAAAAATGGAATAGTGGTTGATAAAGGAAATATTAAATGGGATTTGCCAACTTTGGTTAAAATTCCTGATACTGGAAAGACAGTAGTAGAAGCAGTATGCCAAATAGAAGGTCCAATTGTATCTAATCCTGGAGACCTTACAGGGATATACAATCCTACTTATGGTTGGAATGGTGTATATAATTATGAAAATGGTTCTTTAGGATCTAAAAAAGAAGATGATTTAAAATTAAGAAAGAGGCAATCGGATAGTACTGCTCAACCATCCAGAAGTATCTTAGACGGAACTTCTGGCGCTGTAGCCAAAGTTGATGGAGTAACAAGATCATATGTGTATGAAAATGATACAAATTTAGTTGATTCTCTTGGATTACCACCACATTCAATTACTGCTGTAGTAGAAGGTGGAACAGATGAAGATATAGCAAGAGCAATACATATCCATAAAGGTCCAGGATGCTATAGTAATGGAGATGTTAGGATTGATGTTACTGATTCTAAAGGACAAATTTCATCTATTGGATTTTATAGGGCTAAATATGTAGATATTGATGTGACAGTTAATATAAAGGCTTTAGATAATTACACAACCGCTATTACAGATAATATTAAAAAAAGCATACAATCATATTTAAATAGCATGAAAATCGAGAATAAGAAGTTAGTTGTTTCATCTTTATGGGGTGTATCACTTCAAGCTATGTCTGATTTATCAAATCCGACATTTTCTATAACTTCAATTACTGCTTCAAGACATGGAAAAATTCAATCAACTGATGATATTGAATTAGCGTTTAATGAGACATGCCGAGGTAATGTTAATTATATTACTGCTAATGTATTGTAGGTGATTTTATGGCGATAGATAAATATTTAAATAGTGTAACATCTCAACATAGAGATAAGAAAAAATTTATAGCATGGTTAAGTAGTAGTTTAACGATTATAGACCATGCTTATATTATGACTAAAAACATGGATAATGATTTTGATTTAGATAATGCACTTGGAGTTCAATTAGATATGCTTGGTCAATCTATAGGAAGAAAACGTATGTTAACATTCCAGCCTTTGAATGACCATAATCCTGTAATGGATGATGAAACCTACAGACTTGTATTAAAAGCTAAGGTTGCTATGAATAACTGGGATGGAAAAACAGAATCTGCATATGAAATATGGGATAACACATTTAAAGATATAGGCCTGCAAATACAAGATAATCAAGATATGAGTGTGACAGCTTATGTTACCGGATATGTTAATCAGATAAGGCAAGATTTAATTCAACATGGTTATATAGTTCCAAAACCTGAAGGCGTTAGGATTAATTATGTTGGAAAATCTGACATAGGCTTTATATCATATATAGGATTAAATGTGTCTATTTGTAAAACAGAAACTATAAATATGATTTTTGATCCTATTGAATATATTGATTTTACTGAATATTCAAGAATAACTGTTCAGCAAATAAGTACTTCAATTATAAATATTGAAGGTGCTGATAAAAAATTAAAATATTTAACAGATGATAATGGTTTATTATTAGAAACCAATACTGGATTTAAAATAATTTCAGATGGAGGTGACTTAGAGCGGTGAGTGAAATAAATGAATTCCTAGCTGTAAAAACAAAGGATTTGGAAACTGTTACAACAGAAGGTGAAGAATTTGTCTTAGTAACCCAAAAAGGAAGAACACGTAATGCTAAAATCAAAGATGTTAGACATGTAGCAGACGATTTAAATGATGAGGATGTAACTAAAGCTGCAAGTAATTTAAATTTAAAAAAAGAAAAGGAACGTGCTATTGAATCTGAAGATAATTTAAATAAAAAAATGGATACAGAAATTAATAGATCTAAAGAAGCAGAGTCTAATTTAGAGAAAAAGTTAGATGATGAAATTAAACGTTCAATAAGCGCTGAGAACATATTGAACAATAGTGTTATAACTGAAAGAGATAGAGCAAAAAATGCTGAAAAAGTTATTACTGATGACTTAGAAAAAGAAGTTAATCGTGCCAATAATGCTGAATCCATACTTACGAGTAATTTAGCTAATGAAATTAATAGAGCAAAAGAAAAAGAATCATTAATCGACAATGAACTTGCAAATAGGTACACCAAAGATAAAGTTTATACCAAAGAAGAAGTATTGGCAGAAATTGAAAGATTAATAAATAATGCTCCAGCAGTTTTAGATACTTTTGGGGAAATAGCCAATGCTTTAGGAAATGATCCTAATTTTTCTACTACAATTATTACAATGCTAAGTCAAAAAGTGGATAAGATTAATGGTAAAGGACTTAGTACAAATGACTTTACAGATGATTATAAAAATCAATTAATTGATGGTAATAACAAAAAACATACACATGATAATAAATCGATTATTGACACAATTACTCAAACACTAATTAACAGCTGGAATAGTGCTTATTCTCATATATCTGATACTATAAAGCATATTACAAGTGCTGAGAGAACTTTATGGAATACAGTATCAAATAAACTTGATAAAAGTGGTGGAACACTAACAGGGAAAATTAATATACTTGGTTCAGCTAAGGATAATCCACTTAACGTAAGAGGGATTAACGGAATAATGGATAATGGATATGGGGATTTTGAATCGTCAGATTTATATTTAAATTATAATACTACAAATAAAGTATATGTGAATGGAACAAATGAAGTTTATCACAAAGGTAACTTAACAAATCTCAGTCAGCTTAATAATGATGCAGGTTATATAACTCAAGCTGATGTAGATACTTCTCAAAATCATACCCATAGTAATAAAAGTGTAATTGACGGGATAACGTCAGCATTTATCAGTAATTGGAATAGTGCTTATTCTCATATAAGTGATACTGTAAAGCACATAACAAGTGCCGAAAGAACTTTGTGGAATACAGTAAGCAACAAAGCTGAAAAAGACCATACTCACGACACATTAGTTTATTATGATTTAACAGGTAAGACGATTGATTTAAACGATTATACTATAAATGATGGAATTGTAGAGCATAGATTTTATAGATGTAGAACTATAAGTGGTTCAGCAAATATATTAAATAAACCGGTTGCTGATAATCCATTTGTTTTAGAAATAGAATGTATTCGTTGGGGTAGCACTACTGACTTTATAACAAAACAAACATTCACATCTGCCGAAACTATGTGCGATTATACAAGATTTTATCATTCAAACGTAAATACTTGGACAAAATGGGAAGCAAATTATAATAGTAAAAACTTAACAAAAGTATCTCAATTAACAAATGATGCAGGGTATATTACTCAAGCAGACGTTGATACAAGTCAAAATCATACTCATGCTAACAAGACTACTTTAGATAAAATTACAGAAGATAAGATAACTAGTTGGGATGGAAAACTTGATAAAACAGGTGGAACTGTGACAGGTAGAATTATATGTAATGGTGGAACGACTGTGAAAAGTCTTAACGGTGGAGCAGGTACAGCAGGACATATGTATATAGCAAGAATAACAGTAACTAGGACAAATCAAGACCAACCCATTACATTTGATATACAACAAAGGGGGAGAAACGGTTCGGTAACAATTCAATTTGCCAACTCTAGTTCAACAGACCCTGCATTATCTAAGTTTGTAAAAAGAGGAAGTGTAGAATCTTATATTGCAAAAGTAAGTGCTGGTGTATGGGATTTATACATTCTAAAATCAGAAGGTTATGATGTTATTGACGTTATAAATATGGGTAAAGGCGAATATATGACTTATTCAAACATTGATTGGAAAGGAACAACAGTAACAGATTTACCAACTGGATATGTAAAAGCTACTAGAGAATATATAGATATGAGTGTTGCACAGTCAGCCTTAGATTCTGATGGAAACCAAATTAACACAACTTACGTTAAAAAAGGAGCTATATGGGGAGATTTATCAAATAAATAATAGAAAGGATAAATTAATAATGGCAATTTTTAAAAATATGACTATAACTGATAAAGGAAAAATTTTATATGCACAAGCTCAGTCTGGAAAGCAATTAAAATTTACTAAGATGATGGTAGGTTCCGGAGATATTGACTCGAAAAATCCAGAAACATTATTATCACTGATAGATCCTAAATTTGATATTGGAATACAATCAATAACACCTAATCCAGAATTAAAAACAGCAACTATATCTGGATTTATTAATAATTCAACTTTTACCAAATCTACTTACATATGTGAGATAGGACTATTTGCAGAAGATACAGATGGTGGAGAAATCTTATATGCATATGGAAGTGCTGGACCTTGGGGAGATTATTATGCACCTGCAAGTGCTGGAGCATATAGTTGGAATTATCAAATAAATGCAGCTATAGGCAATGCTGCAAATGTAACAATTGAGTTAAGTAATTTAAATTATGACTATGGTGTTATAAATACCAACTCAACTTTTGTAGTTTTAAAAGGTGGAAATCAAAAAGAATTAAATAAACAAATAGATAAGCTATTATCTGAAACAATAAAAAAAGGAGCCGCATGGGGAGATTTATTAAAAAGTTAGGAGAGAGAAAAAATGAAATTAACAACTAATTATGGTTTAAACAAACCTGACTATACAGACGAAATAGATATTCAAAAAATAAATGAAAATTTTCAAAAGATAGATAATTCATTAAGTCCATATGCTTCGACAAGTGGAACAAATGCATATACAATAACTATTTCAGGTATAACAAGTTATATTGATGGACTTAAAGTAACGGTAAAGATAGGTGCTACAAGCACTGGTGCAAGTACATTAAATATTAATGGATTAGGTGCAAAAACAATATTAGATAATCTAGGCAATGCAATAATTAATGGAGGATTAAAAGCTGGTATTCCATACAACTTGTGCTTTAATGGTACAAATTTTATTGTATTGGGTAAAGGAGGTGGTGGAAACTTAATCCCTAAGTATTTATTAGCAGGTTATTATGGAGAAGGTGATAATGGACGAGTAGATGGTGCTATGGTTAATAGAGGTGCACCAACTTCTAATTTAAATTGTGGAGGAGTTGTTAATTTACAGGAAGGCTATTATTCTGGTGGACAAATTATAGCAAATAGTCTAGCAAGTCAAACTGGTGGAGCTACAGCAGATGATACTAAAGTATTAAATGGATATACCTATTGGAGAGATGGAGTACTTAGAACAGGTAATGCTAATCTACAAAGTTTAGGAGGAATTCCTGCAAAAACTCTCATTGATGGGGCGACTGGTAATAACTCTAATTATGTGATAAGTAACAATCCTTCTGAATTATTGGGAAAAATATTGTTGTTTATAACTTATACAGCTAGTGGTGCATTATTGACTCGAGGATGGATTTACTATGATTCTACTAATACAGGTCAAAGAACATTTAGAAATTTCACAACAGGTGCTACTATTAACTATTACATTAATACAACTAGTTCACAGGTTACATTTACTCCTTCTGGTGATTCTTGGTCAACCAGAAGACATACCATAATCGCAATATCCGTAGATGGATTTTAATATAGGAGGATATAAAGATGAATAAAATTTTAGCAGTGTATAACAAAAAGACTGGAGACTTACTATTTACTCAAAATGGAGTGCAAGAAGAATATGCTTGTTTAACTGCATTAGTTGCAGATAATAAAGAAGTCATAGGAGTAGACTTAAGTACTAATAGCTTCATTTTGACAGATAGACAAGCAACTACAGAAGAAAAAGAACAACTTAAGAGAGAATTAAATGAAAAGAATAAAGAATTAGAAAATACAAAGCAGGAATTATTGAAAACACAGGCTGCTGTAGTGGATGTAACTTACAATAATTTATTAAAATAAGAGAGGAAGATGTAAAATGACTAAAATTTTAGAAAACTTAATTAACAACAAATATTATTCAACAAAGGAAGAAGTAGAACAGAAGCTAAATGTATTCTTTGCATTTAATGTTCTTGCACAAGAAGAATATACCAAGTTAATGCAGCTTGCAGAAGAAAAGTACAAAGAAACTACTACAGAAGAAACAGTTACAACAGAGTAGAATGTAATCAAATAAAAAGTAATAAGAGCAAAGTTTAAGCACCAGTAGGTATTTTTATTTTGCTCAAAAATTAAGAGAGGGGATAGATATTATGTTTAATAAAAAAGTTTTTGAAGTACATATTAATCAAGAAGGAGAGGATTGTGCTATTAATACAGAAATTAATACCAATATTGATGTTGATGGATTAATTACAGAAACTGAATTAGAACAAATAAGAAATATAACTTTAAATATATGTAAAAGAATAAATATTAAAAATGGAAATGATAAATTAAAGTTACCAAGAGAACTTAATTAAGTTCTCATACAAAAAAACTATTCCATATCTTCCTAATATTAACTATAAAATGTATAATTAATATTACTTGGACAATAACTTAGGAGGATTTATGAATTTACAAAAAATAAAAGAACTTGAAAGTCTAAAGGAAGAATTAAAAAAATATGGCTCAGAATATGAAAAATTATCTGATGTGAAAAGACATAATTATATTATTGAAGTTTATGATGACTTTATTTCTTTTTTTAAAGAGCAAGGGTTTAAAATTAATGATGGACCTAGAGAATTAGAAGCTTCTTATGGAAGCACTAAAATAAAGATTGATAAATATAACGAAGAAGAATGGTATATGGGATGCTATGCTGTATGGCATATGACATGTTCAACAAATAAGTCTAAATATAGAATATTGTTAAATACATTAGGAAGATATCCGCATATGAGTATGTCATTTGGTAGTATTTCAAATGAACTTTCAGAGGATGAAAAATTAGATAAAAAAATCGAGGATACAAAAGAATCTATTATTAAAAAGAAAACAGCTATAGAAGAATTTGATACAGTAAAATTAGGATATGGATTAATTGATGAAAATAATAATAATTCGAATAACCAATACCCTCAATTTGAAAGTATGAAAGAATTATTAGAAAGTATATTTAATTAAATTATAAATAATTGTCCAAGTTAGGATATAGCAGAAATGCTATATCCTTTATTTTGCTCAAAAATCCAAGTGTTTGGAAATATGAAAAGGAAGGTGACATATGAATGAGCAGGAGACTATACAAGAAATTAAAGAAAGGTTAGTAAGAATCGAAATACTGTTAGAAAAAAATACAGAAAACTGGGATGAAAAAATTAAGGTAGCAAATCACAGAATTTCAGACTTAGAGGACACTATTAAGTGGATTTCTAGAACAGCAATAGGTGGAGTTATAACAGGATTAATAGGCATATTATTTGCTTTAATAAAATAATAGAAATGAGGAATGTAAAATGGAAATGAATTTAATGGAGTTTGTACCAAGTCACTTAGCAATTTTAATTGCATGTATTTATGTTGTAGGAGTATTTCTTAAGAATTTAAATAGTGTACCAGA
>OKVX01000308.1_pt1 | contig 26445 bp, 38 predicted proteins | sample 1606941 | NCBI WGS metagenome assembly OKVX01 (sample SAMN03281016, study PRJEB24777) | human gut metagenome | isolation source: fecal sample PR161 from 1 month old female Malay infant, caesarean... | reverse complement strand
AAAGTGACTTTACTGCGGCTCTTTTACGGCGCTTTTTCTGTCTTGGGGTAGTCGTCTAGCTCATAGCATTTTTAATGGTGGGTGCTTTTACCTTAGTTGGATCATCGGTTTTAAAGACCTTCAATCGTTTACTGAAGAACATCACTTCTGAGCCCTTATATCGATCTTGAGCACTGTAGTTTATTCCATACACTAATGATGATGCCTTATACATACTTTGGATCTCAGGAGTGTTATCGTAAGAAACAATCCATGGTGTTTTAATATCATTCTGCACTACTTTTGCAACATTAACATGGTCACTATGTTCATAATGATTGATATATAATCCCTTACCTTTTATGTAATATGGCGGATCTAAATATGTTAATGATTTCATAGGCAGTTGAACAACTATCTTTTTTATGAAATCAATTGCATCCATGTTATACAAATCTATTTTTTCACGGTTTTTTGATATTTTCTGGATCCGAGAAATTAAATCACTCTTATTATAGCGAGCATCAAGTTTCCATTGTCCTTCTTGGTGTTTACCACCAATTACACCGCCTTTTAATATTCCAGAACGATTTGTTCTATTAAGAAAGAAGGTAGAAAAACCAATTGTTAGCATATCATGGTCTTTTGGATTATTAATTATTTCTTTCTGTTTGAACCACTCATCCATTGTGACTTCAGTTTCTTCAATTAAAGCACACAGATGATCTGCATTATTTAATACACTGTGCCAAAAAGCATAAACAGAGATATTAATATCATTAAGAATGATTTTTTCAGCTACATTTAAGTGTAAAAGCTTCAGCGCTAAACCAGCCCCCCCAGCGTATGGCTCTGCATAATGTATAGGCGAAAGCTTATTATCTTCAATAATCCGAAGCATGAAATTTGAAAGCTTGCCTTTGCCGCCAGGATAACGAAGTGGGGTGTTAAAACGCATATGATACCTCTAAATGTCAGGTCTAAAGTATATCAAAAAAAAGGCTTTATGGCCATCATATAAAGCCCTTTTCAATCAATCAGTTGCCAGACAGATACGAAGTGATAGTAGCAGAGTCAACACCATGTCCATTTGTCATAATAATTTTAAGATTTTTGATTAATTCATGCTTGAAATTATCGGACTCTACAGGGTGTTTCTCGACCCAATATCGATAGGGATGATCTTTAACACGCCCTTTAACTTGTGCTAGGAACTCAGGAGTATGGGCGAAGTCTTTAAATAGCTTTCTAACCACTCCACCATAATTTTTGTTTGTTTTCTTATAATTATCTATCGAGGTTTGTAAGTTAAAAGAATGATTTCCTATTTTTAGTGTTGTGATTATATCTTTTGCTATTTTAAAAAAAACAGCTTTTGTAAATCTATTTTGATTGTTCCAATATTTATCATCAGGAGGTAAGTTGTATAAGAATTCAAAAATCATTTGGTCTGGAGGAAGGGCGTTTGGAAGTAAGCATAAGCTTTTCTCTTTCTTTGCTTTCTTCGCATTGTCACTATTATCATTAGCAACATCACCGTCTAAGACTACCAAGCTTTTAATTGTAAACTCAGGGATTTTCCTCGCCATTAAATCCAGTATAGCAGTACAGCTGATATTGATGTTTCCCAGTGGGTTCAATATTTTGTTTATTTTTCTGTCCGTTATCAATTGTTTGAAGAAATCGAAGCCTTCTTTATCTTCAAAATAAACATTAGCTTTTGGAAGACTAATGTCATCATTTATTTTTACAGTTTCAACATGCAAGTCAGCGTTGATATCAGCCCATGAAAGATTATCTTTTGTTTTAATGCCTCCATAGGTATCTGTAAGATATATTGTCTTGAAAGCATTATTGTCTTGTTTAGATCGATTGTATATATCTTCTATTATCAATGGGGAATGTGAAGTCATGATTATTTGCAAATCATATTTTTTAGCTGCTTTTGCGAGGATGTTAATAAGTTCTAATTGGGCCGCAGGAAAAAGACCAGCATCTGCCTCATCAATTAATAATATCCCACCATGATAATCAGCATAAATTTCCTTCAATCGTTTAAATGAAAAAAATGCTTGAATTAATTGACCTACATTATCTTCGCCGACAGATACTGATTGATGATCATAATTATCACCATGTACGACCATTGAATCGATAGTACCTTTTGTAGCTGTCACGGAACATCCATTGTTTTTAAGTAAAAGTTGATTGCTCATTATTCTTATGTCATCAGAGTTCTCAGCAATATACTGTACATCCCTTGTCGAGTAATCAGTCCTAAGAGTAATCGGAAGGAGTCTGGCTAAGCTTAAAAAAATTACAGGATGGGTAACGTTTCTACTTTGATTTTTCCCTGGTATAGCATCGTTACCCCTGACTATTGGTCTTGATTTTGCTCTGTCAACGGAGCTGTACAGACCCAAAGTTAGTTTTTCAAGATGTTTGTTAGATGCACCATCATAGACACTGATCTTTACTTCCATTGAACCGGCAGTATCAAACTGTTCTGAAAGTCTAAAATGTTCATTGAAAGCTGACTTGAAGCTGCCATTTGTTAATGTCTTATATTGGGTTAAATCCACCTCAGGGTTCTTGGACAAGTCTTTTGAAAAACTAAAAATTTGAGCGATAATACCAAGGATAGTTGATTTAGACGTGCCATTTTTACCGCAAATAACAGTTAGGCGAGAGCCAAATTCTATATTTATATCTTTTAGACCTCGGAATTTTACTACATTTATTTTTTTTAGTTTGGTTATTGAATTTGCCATGTTTGTACCTTGTTCCATGAAATGGCCACAAATTGTGGCCAATAGTTCAGACATGGATTATATTGTTATCTTCTTCAGGCTTGTTTGTCCATCATATTCCTTCAGATATGAGCCGTAGTGACGGAAAAGCATCTCTGGTCCTTTATGCCCCATTTGTGTGGCTAACCAAAAAAGATTGGCACCTTGGCTAATGTGACGGGTAGCAAAAGTGTGCCGGGTTTGGTATGGATTACGATAGCGGATGCCTGCCTTTCGTAAGGTTGGTACCCACGCTTTTTTTCTTATTGCATCAGCACTTGCCCATGCTTTATTACTTTTTGGATCTTCGAAGATCGTATCATCTTTCATAAAAGTGAACGGTTTCTGACTAACTAACGCAAGCATTGCTTCGTCAGTTAGTTCAACCTTCCGTGTTCCAGCTTTTGTTTTGGTCCCTTTGATTACGCCAACTACGGTGGCATTCTGAACGTGGGCTGTCTTCCCTACAAAATCGATATCACGCCAACGAAGAGCACACAGCTCAGAACTACGCAGGCCAGTTTGGATGGCGAATCGAAAGAGGTTCTCCCATTGTTTATTGCCAGCAGCTGTGAGCAAAGCATGTACTTCGGCTGGTGATAGCGGGTCAACCACATAACTACTTTCTGACACTGATTTGTCACTCTGGTAACGTGAGGCTGTTACTAGTGAAACAGGGTTAATCTGGAGAATACCATCTGTTACCGCTTCATCCATTGCAGAGCGCAGGAAAGAAAGTTGGTTTCGGATGGTCTTCAAGGTCGTTTTCTGATCTTGGATCCATGCCTTCAATGCAGCCGGCGTTAACTCACTTGCGGGAAAAACGTGAAGCGATGACAATGCGCTACGGCATTTTTTGTAGCCGCCGATCGTTGAAGGGGATAACTTCCTCGTTTCGCAAATCACAAGATATTCATCTAGATACATTTTCACCGTTTTGCCGGAGGCAGCATTCCCAAAGATTTTTAACCGGGTAGAACGGGGGAAGTATTCTGCATAAACAAACGTTCCTCTTTCGATTTTGTTATGAATTTCTCCGAGTGTTCGCTCAGCATATTTAATGTTTTTCGAAGAAACTTCCAGATTAGAAAGGGGTTCACGGCACTTAACTCCCTTATATGTAAAAGTAATATTGATAGTTTCTCCGTTGCTATGTTTCCTGATGGTTACGCCGCGCGGGAGTTTAGGCGATTTTGTCGAGCCCATTTTGCAACCTCACTAAGATCTATCCATCTTTCCTTAACGCCTTCGACCTTTAGCACCTGTACCCCTTCACGCCATACGCCGCGCTGGATGCGCTTATTTATGGCATCAGGGGTTTCGCCAGTCTCTTTGCAATAAGTTGAGATGGGAACACAATCGAGGCTCAGCATAGATTTCTCCATTGCCCGGCTGCACCCGGGCGATTAGGGTTATTATTCGTCGTTTGAAGGCAATAGTTTCTGCCAGATTGCCGATACATATTTTGCTTGGTGGCGGGTAAGCGGTGCAGCCAGTCGGCAAGTTTGAGCATCGACTCGCGGTCGCTAAGCTGCTCAGGGAAGTCTTTCAGTTCGATAGTCGGCATAAAGCGACCGAAGCTATCGCGATCCACCGTCAGGAATTGCTCCAGAACCGTCTGCTGAATGCGGCTGTTATGTCGCACCAGGTAAACAGAGCGTGAGTTTTTCTTCTGATAGTCGTACTGATACTCGGTCAGTATCATCTGGCTTCTGGTGCGATCGGTTCCTCTCCACATCACTCAGCCTCCCCGAATGTCTGAATGCAGGTGGTTTTACCAACGAAACGGGCCGGACCTTTTCTTTTGGGCAGGCGATATTCACCATCGAACCGGTAGATGCCGACAGCAGCGCATGGACCATCATCACGAATTAACTCCCAGATGAAGTCCTCTCTGTCAGTGAAATATCCAGGGCCTTCACCAAACGTTGGAAAGTCGCTGTACACCACGTCCATATCGCCATGCTGACCGTTGATAAAAACGAACCAGCCTTTATGTCGCTCCCCCGGCTTCGCGTCCAGGTGTCCGAATGTTTCGTATATAACAGTGGCGGCTCTCTCCGCTGTAATCAGCTCTCCGATTTGGCGCATCACTCCCCCTCAACCTTGATGCCAGCGGCACGCATTTCATGAATGGCGTTATCATTGCCTGAGCACCAACCCTCGGCGTAGTCGCGGCTAAATCCGCTCATATGCATTACTTCACCAACGGTACGCTTCGGCAGTTTCACGGCGCGAGATTCCAAATGATCGATATACGTCTTCAGCACATCAGCGCGGTGTTTGCCTAGCGGCTTCACCATGTCAAATCGTCTGTCCGTCTGAATCCAATCAGTTTTATCGCTCCATTCCATGTAAGCGGTACGAAATGACTCAAGTTCGGCGATCAGCTGGTGGGCTGAATCAAGCTCATTCGCAATAGTTTCGAGTTGCTGAACGCTTAAGCAGGAAACTTGTTCGCTGGTCAGTGAGGCCATCTTTGCCCAGTGGCGCAGATTCTTAACTACGTTGGTGATATCAGTCATACTTCACCTCGCGCAACCAGATACAAACAGGTCCATCTTCGGTATCGTGAATAGAGCCGATAAACCAACCGTCTCCATGTGGTGATTCAGGCTGCCATTGGATGAACGTCCCAAACAGTTCGTGCTCCGCCAACACCGATTTATCATCGATGCTATCCATATACTCTGTAACTGATTCCAGTCCGTTCGTATCAAGCCATTCCCTAAACTCGGAAAATGGAACGCCCTCACGCTCTCCGCATAGATCATCAAATGCGGGGTGGGTCCAGAAGCCGTATTCCGGATCTCGTTCAACTGGAAGCGCTGTAATCGTGCTCATTCGTCATCCTCCGATACCAACTCGGTGTCGTCAGGTACCTGCAGCGTTAAGACCACGCTATAGCCGCGCTCATGCTGGCTAAATGATGTAGGCCATGAGGGGAGCGGAGTCTCTTCATTGACCTGACCGACGCCAATCGCCCAGCATCCCTCGTCCGTATAGCAGGCAATAACCAGCATTTGCCCTTCAGATGATCTGAGGTGATAAACACCAGGATTGCTATACATACAGATTTCTTCACGTATAGCGCCTTCACACTCGAAGAGGTCATCGCTGACGCCGTAGAATTTAAGTTTTTTCATCTGTGGGCCTCCAGGTAGTAGTAAGCTGAAATGATGATTGCCGGGAGCCAGAACAAAATAATGCAAAGAACACAGCTCACAACAGCAGCGCGCCAGAATCCGCGGTAATCAGTTTCTTCGTTCATTTCTTGATTACTCCGCATAACTTTTCTATTTCAGCCGACAGCGCTGTGTTCTGGTCCATTGCCTCTGTAAGGGCGACAAAGGTCACATCCAGCCTTGACGCTATGTCTTGCATCAATTGGGCTTCTGCTGGTGGTAGACCCGGTGCCGCAGCGTACGCTGCAGCAACCAATTCTTTCACTTTCACGTGTGCCATTAGCACCGCTCCATCAGTTGGTTAAAGCGGTTCATGAACATGCCGTAAGACTGGCCAGGGCGGACGGGATTAATCACAAATTGGTCGGTGGGAATAATGCCGTCGAGCATCGGCCAGTGGGTGCCGTCGTCGATCTCAAAGTCGCGTCGTTCGCTGGCCAGCATCACAAGGTCGGCATACTTCACGGTCGGGTGTTGCTCAGTAGGAAGGCCGAATTTTTGGCGAATAGTGGCATCAACCCGATCCTCAATTGCGCGGTAGTCCGGGAGCAGGCGTTTAAGCGGTGCCGGGATATCCTGCAAATAAGCCTCGGCTGCGTCGTGCAGCAGCGCTTCTAGCGCAAACTCCTGCGGCACAAGGTTGCTCGTTAAAACACTATGCTGCGCTACGCTATAGAACTCAGGCAGATGGCCTGCAAAGCGGCAGATATTCGAGAGAGCGTTCGCGATATCTTCTATTTCGATGGCATCCTGCTGGATATCGAGATAGTTAAAGTGTTTGCCAGTAAACGTTTGAATAAAGCTCATTGCATTTCTCCATTTAATTGCGCTCTGCACAGCGCTGTTTTTTGGGTATAGGAATCCCTCGCCAGATGGCGATAAATTGCAGGATTACGCTTTAATAAATCCCCGCGGCGCCGGGGATTTAATGGAGAGCAATCAGGCTTTGAAGTTGCCGATAAAGGTATCCACTGGTTTGCCGTCGAACTTGCCAACAAGCAGGTCACGGAACTCATTGGCGATCGCTTCCTCCTGCGCCTCCAACTGGACAATGCGCAGAACAAATATCGGGTCGCTACTTTTCAGCAGGCTGTTGCGCAGACTGAAACGACGTTCGCCAAGACCTTCATACGGTACGCATTTAAACTCGAACGCCACCGGCATAACCTCCTTGCTGCTGGCTTCGATACTTTGCATCAGAGATTTTTTGCCGCTAAAGTCGCTATCTTCATGATCGGCTTGGGTTGCCTGTTGAATAGTGACGCGGCGAACAGCCTGCGCTGCCTGGGCGATCGTCATCGTGTTCCCGCTAGCATCAAAGGCCAGCAGATAGTCGCTCCAGTCTTCGAGCCACTCAGCGATTTGCTTCTGATTAAGTTGATCGCCGTTGGTCGCCAGTAACGCGCGGAATGGGGCGGTCTTCTTGAGCTTGATCGAGGCGACGTTGTCAGCATGACCTGGGTTATCCAGCGTGCCGATATTGAAGATAGAGCGCGCCAGCATGTTATCGGCATCAATAAAGCAGCGGGCTTTTTCTTCTTCCTGGGCGTAAGCGACAGAATAGCGAACGAAATCGTCAATGCTGGTTGTGTCCATGGCGCCGCGGAAACGGAAGCGCTCAAGAGAATAACGCTCCAGACTTTCAACGCTGGTATTCTGAGGTAGCAGGGCAGTCGGGCAGGCCAGGCCGTGGATATCGTTCAGGTGATAACCGGAAAGCACCAGGTCTTTAACCTGCTGAAAAGTACCGCTGTCTAACTGAGACATAAAAATTCCTTATTAACTGATTAGCGAAGTGGTATCAGTGAATTTGTTCGTGCGGATCACTGAGCCGCTTTAAGCTTTCCGTCCACCGTACCGGTGATACCGAAGAGTTGCCCCTGATCCTCCTGCAGGATAGTGAGCTTGCCGCCTTTGTTAACCCACATTGGTGTTTCGGTGGTGTCCTCTTCCGACGCTTTGCCGCGGGGCGTTGGGGTGCTGTAGTTCAGCTTGTGCTTAATCTTGACGCGCTTCTCTTCAACAGAGTTGCCCATTCGCTCAAAATCAAAGGTAAGGACTACCTTGCCTTTGTTGCCGTTGTTCAGAACGCCGAGCGCGGTGGTATTAAGAGCCGCCGCAATCTTGTTCATGAATACGCCGGCGTCCAGTTCGCCCAGGAAATCGGGCACGACTGTCATGCGATCATTACTCATGGTTTTACCCTCTCGAAAGGCGGCTGCCACCGCCGGGAATTTCTCCGTACACAACACAGAAGAGCACCTGCGGTTGAGAAGCCGCCCGGGTGGATTGGGTAATGAGCCCGTCGCCCGGTGATGCTCTTGTGTATTGTGTAAAAAGGGCGGTTATCCATCAGAACGTTATCCTCTTCCTCCTTTGGATAGTGGAAAACTGGATAACCGCCAAGACTACACACAGCACAGTTAACTAGGTTGTGGCGGTGGTGCCTCCACCTGCCGGGTTAAGCCATAACCGACGACGTACACTGCCCGGAAACGCATTCATTGAACGGGTTTGGCTCGTCACGTGCGCATAGCCGCAATTACCACAACGAAGAGAGCACTGCCGGTGTCCGAATCGAACGGACCTTTTCCCTGCCCATCACCAGATATAGAACTATCCTGGCGTCTGGAATCGAACCAGACTCTGTGCCTTGCTCGTCAATGCCCTCATCGTTGTGTCCCGGACTATTCCCGGGCGTCACACCTTTTCGCCGCGCTGGTGGGGCGCACGTCGTGCCTGAAACACCTGGCTTGCACATTCCAGTTATCCGGATAGCGCATGGAACTTCAAGGGAACCATCCGGGCTGCTAACGCTGCATGTGCCATACAACGGTTGTGAATATTGCCGCTCACAACTGGAAGCGCACCCCTACAGTTACAAACCAGTCCCCACGACGGATGAAGATGGAATGCGCTTTCATGTTGTGTTCGATTCATCTACCCCGGTCCGGCGGCGCCACCTCGCCGGGGCAGATGCAAAGGACCGTTACGCGATCATTCGGCTTGTTGGTATGGCCGGAAGTATCAAGTCCCGACATCGCGGATTCTGCTTCTCCGCCCCGGTTTCACCCCCGCTATTGTTTAGCGCGCAAACCGAGAAAATCGCCTTCAACGCTGTAGGCTTTCGCCATGTTCTTCAGATATCTTCGGGCGGGGTGCTAAGGGAGTGATTAGCCCTTATCCTTAACACTCCTGCTGGTTTTCGGTATTCCTGGCTTGGGTATCGCCACCAGCTATAGGAATTTGACTACGAGTTGCGGGTAATCAAACCGCTTCTCTGTTACCCCTCCCGAAGACATCTGTCAGCGAATCATCCGGTCATTCATACGCCACCGGCGGCTACTTCGTGGGCGTCCTGCCTGTTCGCTGTTGATAGATGAAAATCTAACTTAACTTAGTTTTATCGTCAAGGAAAAACACCAAACTTTTCTTAGCTTGGTGTCGAAGGTAGATTAGCTTAGATCAGAGCTCGTATTGAACGCCTTTAACCACACCAATAATGACGCAGTTACCATTGATGGCGATGTTCGGATAACGGGGATTTAGCGGGACAAGAAATTTTTGCGGACCGTCTACAACCAGTTTTTTGACCGTGGCCTCGTTGGTCCCATCTATTCGTGCAACTACAATCTTTCCATGAATTGGCTCAATGTCTGGATCAACGATGACCGTTGCGCCCTCAGGAATCGTGGGCAGTCCATTAGGATTTGTCATTGAGTCTCCCTTTACTTCAAGGGCAAACGAGTTATCGCTGATGCGGAGAGACGTTTCCACCCATTTTTCGGCATTATGCAAGACATCTTCAGGCTTTGATTCTGTGAATAATCCTGCCTGCACCCACGATATCACGGGAACTTTTCGCATCTTAGTTATTAAGTTTCCCTCAAACTCAGTGCCAAAAAGTATGTAATCAATTGATGTATTGAAGAATTTTGCTAGTTTGGAAAGAGACTCCCCTCCTGGGACGTTTACATCCTTTTCCCAATACCCAACTGCGACATCACTGACCCCACAAAACTTCCCAAGCTCTTTTTGTGAGGTTCTGGTGATTCGCCTAAGCGATTTTATTCGTTGTCCGACAGTTTCCATTTACACACCAGTAGTCAATCAAGCTAAGCAATCTTAGTTTTTATTGACCAAAGATAGATTGGTAATTAATATCTAATCAAACTTAGTTAAAGGAGCCATTATGACCACCGATGAAGTTGAAAAGTACTTTGGAAACGCTGAGAAGGTAGCCGAGTTCTTTGGCATATCCAGCGAAGCTGTTTATCAGTGGCGGAACAGACCCGGTCGCTTGATCCCAAAAGGGAGGGCTGCTGAAGCTGCGTACCGCACCGATGGGAAACTTGTTTTCCAACCGGAGCTGTATAGCAAGCTTAAAGAACAAAAAGTTTGATAGGAACCACAGAGATAAGGGGTAAGCCGTGGGTAATGAACCAACCTGGAAAGTAGAAAAACAGCCCGCGTGGCTGGTGGCAGCAATCCGTAAAACAATAGCCGCATTACCTGGTGGCTATATCGAAGCAGCTGAGATTCTGGATACCACCCAGGACGCGATCTTTAACCGGCTGCGTGCTGGTGGAGATCAGATATTCCCTATGGGCTGGGCAATGGTCCTGCAGAAGGCAGCAGGTGTTAGCTACATCGCCGATGTTTTTTCACGTGAAACCGACAACGGGATCCATGTATCTGGTGCAGCTCATGAAGACGAGAACGAAGAGATTGGTTTGAAGCTGGCGGAGCTGGTGGGACAGCTCGGCGAGCTGGTCAGCGCTTATCGGGAATATATCGATGATGGGGTGGTTACACACGGCGAGTGGCAAAGTCTGAATGATATCGCCTACCAGTTCAGGGTCACGCTGATGACGTTTCTCAACCTGATTTCTCGTGTTTATTGCCTGCCAGAAAATAGTGACGCCCGCGAGTGTGCAGCTCCGGGCGTCGTGGCGAATAAATCAATGTGTATGGAGAAATCCGCATGAGCAATTTAACCGCAAATAATCAGCGATCGCAACTTCGCGCGTTACCAGTTCGCGGTGGTAAAAGCGTTATTGCGTTTTGCTATGCCGTAAGAATACCGGGTGGATGGGCCCAGGTTAACCACAGTTTTACAGAGTGGGCTGTGGGTGACTTCATTGCACGAGGAGGTAAGCACAATGGCGCAATGGATAAATAATCTCCCGGTTTCATCAGTTGCTTCTGTCCCTGCCTTTACTGCTAGCAGCGTAACCATGAGCAGCCGTGAGATTGCTGAGCTGACTGAAAAGCAGCATGGGCATGTTTGCCGGGATATTGAGGCGATGCTGAAACAGTTAGGAGAGAGCCCGGAGGGGTATATCCAACTTTGGACACACCCCCAGAACGGCCAGAAGTACCGCGAGTATCGCCTCGATCGTGAGCATACCGAATGCCTGATCACTGGTTACAGCGCGGTACTTCGCATGAAGATTATCCGTCGCCTGCGTGAGTTGGAAGATAGCGCTAATGCTATCCCACAAACGCTACCGGAGGCGCTTCGTCTGGCCGCCGATATGGCTGAGCAGAATGCGCGCCTGTCTCACAAGGTCCAACAGGATGCTCCGAAAGTCGCGTTCGTCAATCAATACGTTGAAGCCGGCGGCGCCAAAAGCCTGCGTGAAACAGCGAAAATCCTGAACATGCCGGAAAAGGCCATGATCGACACGCTATTGCGTGACAAGGTGCTTTTTCGTCAGTCCGGCAATTTGCTCCCTCATGCCCTGCGCCAGCGCGAAGGTTTGTTTACCGTCAAAACTGGCACTTCAGATTTTGGTCATGCCTATACCCAAACCCGAGTTACACCCCGCGGCGTCCAGTGGATTGCGCAGCGCTACGCCTCTGAGCTGATGGGAGGTTGATATGGAAGAAAATATCCGGTCCCTCGACCAATACTACCGTGATCAGCATGGCATCGTCGTGCATGTCATTGGTTATGACGATGATCGCCAGCGCGTGATCTACCGTCGCCCAGGCTATGAGTGGGAATGTGCTGCCCCGAAGATTATCTTTCGTTCCAGATTCAAGAGGATAGGCAAGTGAGCGTTAAATTATCCGCATATGTCTGGGATGGTTGCGCTGCGGCAGGCATCAAAGGCAATAAATTACTGATCATGCTTCGCCTGGCTGATTATGCCAGCGATGAGGGGATCGCATATCCAAGCGTTGCGACGATTGCGCGCCAGCTCGGTGCCGGACGTAGCACAGTTATCACTTTGATCGGCGAGCTGGTTAAAGATGGCTGGCTGACCAAAAAAGAGCGCCGTGTCGGTCAGCGCAGTACCAGCAACCTCTACACCCTGAATGTGGCTAAGCTGCGTCAGGCTGCAAATGAACATTATGAGGGTCCAAAATCTGGACGTACAGAATCTGAACATTCGGAAGCTGGACGTCCAAAATCTGAATGTCCGAAAGAGCCAAAAAAACAGGGTTTTCAGGGTCCAGAAACTGGACACGATCCGTCAGTAAATTCAAATACAGATCCATCAGTAGGATCTAAACCCTCTTGTCCGGTTCCTGCGGAACCAGACCCGCAAGTGGTGCTCACTGATTTATCAAAACAGGTTCTGACCTATCTAAACCAAACCACTGGCTCACGCTTTCAGGTCTGCGCTACGTCGCTTGAACATATCAGGGCTCGTCTCCGTGAAGGATTTACCGTTGCAGAAATGGCGCTGGTGGTGGACTACAAAAACGAGGACTGGAAAGACTCAGAACAGGAAGAATATCTCCGCCCGACGACATTGTTCATCCCGAAAAATTTTCCTGGCTATCTCAAGCGTGCAGGTAACTGGGACAAGGCCGGGCGCCCGGAGAAGAAAAACGGGAAATGGGCTAAAGGAGGGGCTGAAGATCCAGCGTTCAGATCCAGTTACTCAGACGTTAAGTACACCGTTCCAAAAGGATTCCGCTCATGAAATCGCAGGTTATATCACCAACCCCTGAACAACTGCGCCGCCAGGCTGAAGACATGCTCAAACGTGCCGAACAGCTGGAAAAAACGGGGGCCACAAAGGACGCGCTTAAAAAAGCACTGGTACCGGCGTTGCGTGAACTGATGCAGGCCAAACATCGTGCACAGCTGGCAGTTGATGAGCTTGTTGATAGCGTTGCAGATCTGGAAGGCCGAGTGTCGCATGTCGAGAAAGTAGTGCAGGAGGTACTGGCGTGATGAATGCATATTGTGAATCGCTGGAAGCAATGCGTGTTGCGCCGTCCCATTATTTGAAAGAAGTTGGTGATCAGTGGCGTACGCCTGATCTTTTGTTCTGGGGAATTAATTCGTTATTTGGTCCTCTTGTTCTGGATCTGTTTGCTGACGACAGCAACACGAAATGCCCGGCATGGTACACCGCTGAGGATAATGCGTTGACGCAGGACTGGTCTGGTCGCCTAGGAGAACTCGGCGGTGCAGCCTTTGCTAATCCGCCCTACAGCCGCTCGCAGTACCATAAAAAACAAGCCATAACTGGCATGACTCATATCATGAAATACACCGCCGAGCAGCGTGAAAAGGGCGGTCGCTACATTTACCTCGTGAAGTCAGCAACTAGTGAAACATGGTGGCCGGAATATGCCGATCACATCATGTTTATTCGTGGTCGTATTGGTTTCGATCTCCCTACGTGGTTTGTGCCGGCCGACGAAAAGCAGAAGCCCACCAGCGCCTTCTTTGCCGGGGCCATTGTGGTATTCGATAAGACCTGGCGCGGCGAGCACTTTAGCTATATCGATCGTGTAGAGCTTGAAGCGAAAGGGCGCGCAAGTATGGCTTTGGCTGAGTTTGCAGCAGGAAAATTCCTGTCACCAGCTTCGCCAGCTCAGTCTCCTGAAGTGATCATCCCCGAAGCTGGATTTGCAGCATTGGCTGAGGCTGAATCACGGATATGGCCACTGGAAGTTGGGCTGGTGTTCAACCAGGTTGAAGGCGCTGAGGATCTGGAATTGTCCCAGCAGAACAAGCTGAAGGCCCACATTAACCAGTTGTGGCTGGAGCGCATGCCCACCAGCGAGATCATCACCGTTGCTGGTGGCCTGGTAGGGAGTATGCAGGGGGCCGCTCATGCGTGAGATTATTGTCGATAATTTTGCTGGTGGCGGTGGCGCGTCCACAGGGATTGAGCTGGCGATCGGGCGCAGCGTTGATATTGCGATAAACCATGATGAAAACGCTATTGCCATGCACAAAACCAACCATCCAGATACGCTCCATTATTGTGAGTCCGTATTTGATGTTGACCCGGTCGCGGCGACCGGCGGTAATCCGGTTGGCCTGGCGTGGTTTAGCCCGGACTGTAGGCATTTCTCTAAGGCGAAGGGTGCAAAGCCCGTGAAGAAAGAGATTCGCGGTCTCGCGTGGATCGTTGTCCGCTGGGCGTTGGCGAAGCGTCCGCGCGTTGTAATGCTGGAGAACGTTGAAGAGTTCAAGACGTGGGGGCCATTGCTGGAGGATGAGGCACGTCCGGACCCGACACGCATAGGGGAAACCTTCGCTGCATTTGTCGGGATGTTGTCTACGGGGATCCCGGTCGATCACCCCGCGCTGGCCGAAGCCTGCGAGTTTCTGTCTATTCCTCCCGACAGTGAGCAGGCAAAGGCCCTGATATCTGGCCTTGGGTATACCATCGATTATCGCGAGTTGCGTGCCTGTGATTTCGGGGCGCCGACAATAAGGAAGAGATTCTTTATGGTGATGCGCTGCGACGGTGAAACTATCCACTGGCCAGCGCCGACTCATGGGGATCCCAAATCGCTCGAAGTACAAAGCGGCAAACTGGCAGGGTGGCGTACAGCAGCTGAATGTATCGACTGGTCTATCCCGTGCCAAAGCATCTTTGATCGTAAAAAGCCGCTTGCAGAAAACACGCTGAAACGCATTGCGCGCGGAATCGAGCGGTTTGTGCTGAATAATCCGACGCCTTTCATCGTCAAATGCAATCACACCAGCACCCGTAGTTCGTATGACTGTTTCCGTGGGCAGGATATCGATAGCCCGCTGCAGACCATTACCAAAACTCACGGATACGCCGTAGTGACGCCACATGTCACAAAATTTCGTACCGGCGCCACCGGGCAGGAATGCACTGAACCATTACCAACCGTTACCGCGGGAAGTTCGCAGCGCCCGGGGGGAAATGGACATGCACTAGGGATAGTGAAAGCAACGTTGATACCGTTCATCGCTGGCAATGGCGGCAGTGAGTATCAGGCCAAACCACGCGCAATCAACAGGCCAGCCCACACCATCCTGAAACAATCCCGAGCCTGTTTAGTGGCACCAGTGATCGCACGTCAATTCGGTGCCAGCGTCGGCCACGGTGCCGACGAGCCGAGTGCAACCATTACAGCTGGGGGCGGCGGTAAATCTCAGCTGGTCACCACGTTTCTGGCAAAACACTTCGGAGGGAATTATACAGGCCCCGGCGCTGCAATAGATCAGCCTGCTCACACAGTGACGACAACCGATCACCACGCTTTAGTGACAGCCCAGATTGTTGGCGTTGGTGGTCGAGCGGGGCAAAGCCGCCCTCGTGATGCTGATGAGCCGTTGCAGACTCTGACAACAAAAGCTGATGCGGCGATGGTGACTTCACACCTCGTTCATCTTCGCGGCACCTGCAAGGACGGTCGCAGAGTTGACGAACCTGTGCCAACAATTACCGCCGGCGGTCAGCATGTCGGGGAAGTACGAGCTTTCCTGATGAAGTATTACGGGAACGAAAAAAGCGGTGTATCGCTGGATGAGCCGCTGGGAACTGTCACCACTAACGATCGTTTTGGTCTGGTAACGGTTGAGGGGGTTGAATATCAGATCGTCGATATTGGCATGCGGATGTTACAGCCGCACGAGCTGTACAGGGCGCAAGGTTTTCCTGCGGGCTACATCATCGATCAGGATTACCGCGGCAACCGTTACGCCAAAGACAAACAAGTCGCTAGGTGCGGCAACGCCGTCCCACCGCCGTTCGCTGAAGCTCTGGTAAGGGCAAACCTACCGGAAATGTGTATTCCTGAGCAGAGGGAGGTTGCATGAGAGCTCTGCTTACTCCTGAAGTTGTGCCGCGCTTAGGCGTGGTACTGCTTAAGCCAGGAAAGGAGCTGATGCGTCTTTTCCGCAGCGGTAGGGTGCTGGTGGAGTCTGAGCCAAAAAGCATGGCAGGGCTGGCGACCGGCCGAATCCCTGACGCGCGCCAGCCGCTGGCTGAAGATAAGGCACTGGAAGCCTTTTTCACCAGCGAGAAAGTCATCAATGCTGCTGGAGGTCTGCAGGGGCTTGAGTACTGGCTTCGGCAGAACATCCGGGAATGCCAGTATCCGCATTCTGAATATCATCATCATGAGCATTTAAGCATGCGCCATCCACCCGGCGCTATCATGCTCTGCTGGCATTGTGAAAACCTCCTTCGTGAGCAGACCACCGACACACTCAGTGAGCTGGCGCGCCGAAACGTTATCAACTGGATAATCGATACTGCCCTGCAGAATCTGCAACTGGGCCGGGAGCGGGAACTATCGCTGGCGGAGCTATGCTGGTGGGCTGTATATGCCGGTGCAGCAGACGCTATCACAGAGACAATGGCGCAGCGTGGCCTGCGCCTTCCTGCTGAGCCGTTTCAATCTGTATATAAAGAAAGCGACATTGTTCCTTCAGTACCAGCCACCAGCATTCTGCAGGAGAGGTTGCCAACAGCAAGATTAATACAGAAATGCTGGTCCAACGAAAACGTGCAGGCGTTACCGAAGCTGCCGAAGGTGTTGGCGCTGGCCGTTGACCCGGAATCACCTGAATCCTTTATGTTGAAACCTAAGCGCCGCCGCTGGGTTAACAAGACCTACACCGACTGGGTAAAACGTCAGCCATGTGAATGTTGTCGCCGACCTGCCGACGATCCGCATCATGTTATCGGGCATGGCATGGGCGGTACCGCAACCAAAGCCCACGATCTCTTCGTGTTCCCTCTGTGCAGAGAGTGTCACGACGAGCTACATGCCGACGTAAATGCGTTTGAAGAGAAAAACGGCTCACAGCTGCAGCTGCTGTTCCGTTTTCTTGATAGAGCCATAGCGATCGGCGTGATTGTGAAATCATAAGTGTATGGAGCACTGAGCAGTATGAACCTACAAAATCTGGAATATACCCGTATTGAAGTTCGTCGAGCGTTGTTGGATCTATCCGGCACAACAAAGGGACAACTCGAGGCATTCAGCGAGAACCCACCAGCAGATAAGAATAAAAATCCGCGGTACTCTCGCCATTTTGTCGATCTGGATGGGGGAATTGGTTGTGGCCCGTCGGTGGTTAAGGCACTGACTACTCCAGTTTATGTGATGGAGACCCGAAGCCGCCGCCGACCAATGCCACCCATTAACGATATTGAGTTCGGTTATTCGCCGTGGCGCCGTGCAGTGAATCAACTGGAAGCCTACCAGCAAGCGTGGGTGCGCTATTGCTATGGCTTCGATCTAAACTTCCATTATCAAACATTAATGTGCCAGCACGTCTGGACTGAATACCAGAACTACCAAATAAGCAAGCCGCTACAATCGCGAGTGATTAAAAAGCTGGTAGGGCTGGTCTGGCTGGCGGCACAAGAAGTTGCGGCTACCCGCAATAATGAGACCTATAAAGCCTACGCGGGTGCCGCACTGGCGCGTTTGGTTTCAGTTGAGCGGTCCACTTGGAAAAGGGTGTATGCAGGCCATTGGGAACGGTTAAAGATGGCTTTCATCGATATGGATAGCAGCGCGTTGCAATGCATATATAAGCTTCATGAGGAAATAGAAGACTTCAGGACGGAAAAGTGTGATTAAAGTTGGCTATCTTCGTCAAACGGGCTTGCAAAATGCAACAAAATGAGCCATATTTTACGGTAATTTGATATTTTGCCATATTTATAAATAACCTCGCTTCGGCGGGGTTTTTTTATGCCTTCTGCAATAACTTCTTGATGGGGTTCGCAACCAGAGTTATCTGTATGTCATACCGTTTAAACAGGAAAAAGACATGCTAAATCAAGATGATATGACAGAGGTGGCGCGCGCTGTTTTTAATGAGTTAAGTGATGAACCAGCTACGGCCGGGGAGATTGCGCAGAACACGCATCTAACGCGCGAACGCTGCCAGTTAATTTTAACGCAGCTGGTAATGGCAGGTTTATCGGATTATCAATTCGGATGTTATAAGCGCCTCCCTGAGTAGAGAGGCTTTCTGCTGTGAAAATGGGCGGCTGGTGGGTGTTGTAGCACCCGGCCAGCCATTCGCTCATGTACATGGTCACAAGCGAACCTAGGCCCACTGCTTTAGCGCAAAAGCAAAGTGAGCCTATCATGAGTTACGCTTACTGATCTATGAAAAATACTGTAAAAATATCCAGTGTTGAGTTGATCAACTCTGACTGCCTGCAATATCTCCCGTCCATCCCCGATAACTCCATAGATCTCATAGTTACGGATCCGCCGTATTTTAAGGTGAAGCCGAACGGTTGGGACAACCAGTGGAAAGGGGATGAGGATTATTTACGTTGGCTTGACAGCTGCCTGGTGCAATTCTGGAGGGTATTAAAGCCATCTGGCAGTATGTATCTGTTTTGTGGTCACCGTCTGGCATCAGATATAGAGCTTCTCGTCCGTGAGCGGTTTAATCTGCTTAACCATATCGTCTGGGCTAAACCTTCCGGACGCTGGAACGGGTGTAATAAAGAGAGCCTCCGTTCATACTTCCCGGCGACAGAACGCATAATTTTCGCCGATCATTATCAGGGGCCATACAAACCAAAAGATGATGGCTTTGCTGTTAAATGCAACGAGTTAAAGCAGCATGTCATGACCCCGTTAATTACATATTTCCGCGCCGCTAGGGATTCCCTTGGGGTAACTTCAGCTCAAATTGCTGCCGCAACAGGCAAGAAAAATATGGTTTCCCATTGGTTTGGCCTTAGCCAGTGGCAACTACCGAACGAAACCGATTATCTGAAGCTGCAGGCTTTATTTCAGCAAATAGCCCTGGACAAGCATTCGCGCAACGAACTCGGGAAACCCCATCACCAATTGGTCGCTACTTGGCAATCCCTTAATCGAAAATACTCCGAACTTCAGCAGGAATATCAGCGTCTGCGAAGACCGTTTAGTGTCTCCGTCACGGTGCCATATACCGACGTCTGGACGCATAAACCAGTTCAGTTTTATCCAGGCAAACATCCATGTGAAAAACCTGCCGATATGCTGCAGCAGATCATTACAGCCAGCAGCCGGCCAGGTGAACTGATCGCTGACTTTTTCATGGGATCCGGTTCTACGATAAAGGAAGCGATTAAATCAGGCCGTCGCGCCATTGGTGTTGAGCTGGAGGCGGAAAGATTTATTCAGACATCTGAAGAAATCAGAAGGTTAATAGAAATATAACGGTTTACTGCGGCTAAGCGTTGCTGTGGTGGCCATCACTTTCAGGCTCAGGGATTCACCTTTGACATTGCCACTTAACAGAGTAGCCCTGAAGCCTGAACCCATCACACTAACACCCGCAACCCTGCGAGGTGAGAGACTATGAAAATGCCCAATAACCCGAGCAACTGGCCTGATTTGCTGGAGTTGCTGCAGAGCTGGTGGCGCGGAGATACGCCGCTGGGCGCAGTATTGTTTTCTTTGCTTATGGCTGGGCTGCGTATTGCTTATTTTGGCGGCGGTGGCGGCTGGAAGAAGAAAACTCTCGAAATTCTACTCTGTGGTGCTCTGACGCTGACATGTTCATCCGCGCTGGAGTATCTCGGATTGCCTAAAACACTCTCTGTGACTATCGGTGGCGGTATTGGACTTATTGGTGTGGACACCCTCAGGGCATTCGCAATGAAATATTTAGGCAGCCGGTTTGGTATCGGCGGCGGAGATAAAAAGGCTTAACAATGACAGCAGATCAAATCATTGAGGGGATCCTCGGTAAAGAAGGGGGTTACGTAAATAACCCGAATGACAAAGGCGGTCCTACGCGTTGGGGTATCACGCAGATCACCGCCTGCGCATACGGTTATAGCGGCGATATGAAAGCGTTACCTCGGGAAACAGCCAAAGCCATTTACCTGTCGCAATACTGGACTGAACCGAAGTTCGACCGCATCGCCGAACTGTCACCTACCATTGCACAGGAGTTGTGTGATACCGGTGTAAATATGGGGCCGCGCGTCGCTAGTACATTCTTGCAGCGCTGGTTAACGGCATTGAATATGCAGGACAAGCTATATCCAGACCTTAAACCGGACGGTGTAATTGGCAATATCACCATCGCCGCTCTGAAGAGTTACCTTGCTGTTCGCGGCAAAGATGGCGAAACCACATTGCTAAAAGCGCTGAATTGCAGCCAGGGTGCTCGCTATCTGGAGCTAACCGAAGCGAGGCCTGCAAACGAGGCGTTCCTGTACGGCTGGGTTAAAGAGCGGGTGAGCCTATGAAGATGATTATTTTCGCTCTGCTGGCGCTGGTGGCCTTGCTCGTTCTGTTGTTACTGCGCAAATATACCCGGCTGGAGTTCGTTGGGCATGCCCGATTGCTGCTAAAAACATGGTCTGTCCGCCTGGGCGCTGCCGGCGCGTTGGTCGGTGTATGGGCTCAATCATTCCCGGATGCTGCTCTTCATGCCTGGGCAATACTGCCGCCGGATATCAAAGGTATTCTGCCGCCCAACGTTGTTGCGATGATTAGCCCCGCACTGGTAGTTCTCGCCATCCTTTCTCAGTACGTCAGACAGCCAAAGCTGAAAGAAAAAGCCGATGAGCAGCAGGAGGCACAATGAGCCTTGAATTTATAAGCGGGCTGGTAGTCGTTCTGCTTGGCTTAATCGCTGGCGCATTTGGGTTAGGCCATGTCCGCGGGACCAGCAAGGCGGAAGCCAAAGCCGAACAGCAGCGAACCAAAGAGAATGCAGCAGCCATCGTTGCCGCAGCAGAACGTAAAGCGGAAGTCACGAAAGAGGCCAGCAATGTACAGCAGACTGTTAGCCATATGCCTGATGACGATGTTGATCGCGAGCTGCGCGAGCACTTCACCCGCTCCAGTGGTGGTTGATACCGCATGTAGTTGGGTGCGGATCATCTATCTGACTGACCACGATATTGACGTTCTCGACCGTCAGACGAAGCGCGACATTCTGACGCATAACAAATCAGTGCTGGCGAACTGCCCGCAAGGTACAAGCAAATGAACATCAATAATGTTAACGCCGCTTCAATCTTATGCGAACAGCTTAGGGAACTCGAAGCACAACGTGCAATCGTCGCGCGTGGGGAAGGGCTAGGTGTCACGATTCAGAGTCGTTATCAGGATGATGCCTTTGTTAATGCAGTACGCAGTAGCGTCACTGGTGAGCTTAGCCGACGCATTGGTGCGGTAAAGCATCAGCTTGCTGAACTCGGTGTAACGTCATTTACCAAAGAGCAGTAGGCATTACAGCAGGCATTCACTGAGTGCCTGCGATAATGCCGGGCTCAATTGCGGTGTTATTGTTTCCCCTGTTAATCTGTCCCAAACAAACCGATGGGGATAGGGACATGAAAAAGTTACTTTTTGCAGCATTAATTGGTGTTTCAGCTTTAACAATTACCGCATGTGCACCAACAGTCCAGAAAGTAGATTACAACCAGAGATCAATGCTTTTATCTCTTGGAATGAACAAAAACGACGTCATGCAGATCATGGGGTCACCACGCAGGACGGATGTGAACCAGGAACGTGAGCGCTGGATATACTGGAATAAGGCTCTCTATGGCTACACAATCATTGATAACGAACAATTGGCTAACGATCGACTGGTTATAACTTTCGTTAATGGTAAGGTCACCAAATGGGGCCAGCAAACGCTGACTGATGACATAATGGAGTCATCACAAAAGAGCGCTCAGGCTTATGCTGAGGCACTCAAGAAATAGCCATTTCAGTCAAACGAGAACCTCGCTTCGGCGGGGTTTTTTTATATGCAAAAAGAGGTAATAACCGATGAGCTTTAAACATGAACTTGGTCAGGTGGTAACCGTCAGTATCAGTGAAGAAGAAGGGCATATCAAAGCTCGTGCTGAATATACGCATGGCCCCAATCAGTACCTTATTCATTATCGTGCAGTAGACGGGCGAGCTGTAGACGCATGGTTTGAAGAAGGGGAGTTGTCCCCGTCTGCACTGTAGACGTACGCATTACAGGAGCCCTTCGCAGTTGCGAGGTAGTTTGATAATGCGAATGAATACCATTAACGATTTCGGTATGAGCGAACTCGGTGGTTTAGACGTCTAAACGTCCATGATGGCTGATTTTGGTCATCTTTATGCAAACAAGAATCATTATCATTTAATGGGTCCTCCCGGTGGGTGGGCCTACCACGGGGCGGCGGACTCGCGGAAAACGGCTAGTTTTCGAATTACATAGTCATCATCATCATGTACGCAGGTTATTGATTATCCAGATGTAGGGTTTTCAATGATGTCGAATTGTACAAAAAGTGTTCACCATCATGGACCAGGAAATCGCTGCTTTAAAACTAAACATCAACCAGCTCGCTGGTATCACAGGCGTACACCGTCAGACGGTAGCCGCCAGGCTGAAAAACGTTGTTCCGGCACCAGGCAGTAATAGCAAGCTCAAACTCTATCTCGTCACTGATATTTTGAGTGAGCTGATGATTCCAGTGGTCTCAACGGCAAGCGTCGAAGAGATGGATCCCTCAGACAGGCTCGCGCACTGGAAGGCTGAGAACGAGCGACTGAAATATGAGGTTGATACAAAGCAGCTTATTCCTGCCGAAGACGTTGCCAGAGAATTTTCACTGATGGCGAAAGCCGTTGTTATGGTGCTTGAAACACTCCCGGACATTCTTGAACGCGACTGTGCGCTTACGCCGGTTGCGGTATCACGTGTGCAAAGCGTGATTGATGACCTGCGTGATCAGGTCGCCCAAAAAGTAATGGACGCCGAACCAGAGGAGGATGAGCCAGAGGAGGACTGATGGCAAAACGGGCATCTGCAAGGGGTATCCGCCGCGATGTCTCCGGTATTCTACGTGCCCCGCGGCGTATGCTGGTGGCCGATGCGGTCAGTTCATATATGCGTGTGCCGATGGGGGCGGGTAACTCCGTACCATGGGATCCCAATCTGGCGCCTTATATTATTGAGCCGATGAATTGCCTGGCATCCCGTGAATATGATGCCGTGGTGTTTGTCGGCCCAGCCCGAACCGGCAAAACGATCGGCCTGATTGATGGCTGGATTGTCTACAACATTGTTTGTGATCCCGCCGACATGCTGGTTATTCAGGTGTCAGAAGAGAAAGCCCGCGAGCACTCGAAGAAGCGCCTGGACCGCACTTTTCGGTGCAGCCCGGAAGTAAAATCACGGCTTAGCCCGCGCCGTAATGACAACAACGTCCACGACCGTACATTTCGCGCCGGGAACTACCTTAAACTCGGCTGGCCGTCAGTAAACATTATGTCGTCGTCAGACTACAAAAGCGTAGCGCTGACTGACTATGACCGCTTCCCTGAGGATATTGACGGGGAGGGTGATGCCTTTTCCCTGGGTTCTAAGCGTACGACTACCTTTATGTCCAGCGGGATGACACTGGTAGAGAGTTCGCCTGGCAGGGACATCCGCGACACAAAATGGCGACCAACTACTGCGCATGAAGCGCCGCCGACTACCGGCATATTATCGTTGTTTAATCGCGGTGACCGCCGCCGCCTTTACTGGCCTTGTCCGCATTGCGGAGAATACTTTCAGCCGGAAGTCGCTAATATGACCGGCTACCGGGATTCCCCTGATCCCGTTCTGGCAAGTGAGTCTGCTTATCTCCAGTGCCCGGCATGCAAGGGCAGGATCACGGCGGATATGAAACGTGAACTGAATATCCGCCATGTCTGGTTGCGCGACGGGGAAAAAATAGACCGTGATGGCAACAGATTTGGTGAACCGCGTCGATCACGCATCGCTTCATTCTGGATGGAAGGGCCTGCAGCTGCATATCAGACGTGGGCGCAGATGATATACAAATTCCTGACTGCCGAGCAGGAATACGAGTCCACACAGAGTGAAGAGACGCTGAAAACGGTGGTCAATACCGACTTTGGTCGACCTTATCTACCCCGCGCCAGTCTCGAACAACGTAAAAGCGAACTGCTGGAACAACGCGCCGAAGACGTGCCAAAGCGCTCTGTACCAGATGGCGTGCTGTTTATGACTGCAACCGTCGATGTGCAGGGCGGTAAATCCCGTCGTTTCGTGGTTCAGGTGACTGGCTACGGTGAGCAGGGTGAGCGATGGCTGGTCGATCGCTACAACATCCGCCAGTCATTACGGGCAAACGAGCACGGTGAATGTTACCCCATTGATCCAGCGGGTTATCCGGAGGACTGGGATTTACTTCTGTCTGACGTGTTCGAAAAGGCATGGCCCTTAGCGAGTGACCCGTCTAAACACATGCGGCTCATGGCGATGGCTGTCGATTCCGGCGGCGAGGATGGTGTCACCGATAACGCGTACAAGTTCTGGCGTAAATGCAAGCGGAATGGGCTGGGGAAAAGGATTTACCTCTTCAAAGGTGACAGTGTCCGACGCTCAAAACTTATCACAAGCACATTCCCTGATAACACGAACCGCTCAACCCGCCGGGCAAAGGCTGCCGGCGATGTGCCGCTTTACCTTCTCCAGACCGATGCACTGAAAGATCGGGTTAATAACGCCCTGTGGCGTGAATCACCCGGCCCGAACTATGTGCATTTCCCGAAATGGCTCGGCAGCTGGTTCTACGATGAGCTGACCTATGAGGAGCGTTCACCCGATGGAAAATGGAGCAAACCGGGCCGAGGTCCTAACGAAGCTTTCGACCTGCTCGTTTATGCCGATGCACTGGTCATATTGCACGGGTACGAAAAGATCAAATGGCCGGATGCGCCTGAATGGGCGAAGCGGACAACGTGGATCGAAGAAAGCACGTCGGAAACTGGCGAAGTGTCATCCACGTTACCAGCAAAAACGACCCATAACAGGAAAAAACGGAAGGCAAATAAGCCCGACGTTGAAAACAATCCCTGGACCACATCATCAGGAGGCTGGGTGTGAAACAAACCGATATTGAATCCATTATCCAGCGTTATACCGATGCGGAAATAGCTGTGCTGGAAGGGAAGTCCGTTACATTCAACGGACAGCAGATGACGCTGGAGAATCTGTCCGAAATCCGCAAGGGGCGTCAGGAATGGGAGCGTCGTCTTGCTTCCCTGCTGGCTCAGCGTAACCGGCGACCCGGTTATAAACTCGCGAGGTTTTCATGAGCCTGTTAGATGATGCAATTGGCGTCTTTTCCCCTGGATGGAAAGCTGCACGGTTACGTTCGAGAGCGATGATTCAGGCATATGAAGCGGTTAAGCCCACTCGAACACACAAGGCCCGCAGGGAAAACCGTTCCGCTAATCAGCTAAGCCAGATGGGGGCTGTATCCCTCCGTGAACAGGCGCGCTATCTGGACAATAACCACGATCTCGTTATTGGTGTATTCGATAAGCTTGAGGAAAGGGTTGTTGGTGCTAAAGGGGTTATTGTTGAGCCCCACCCGGTACTGAAGAACGGAAATATAGCGAAGAAACTGGCTGAACAAATCAGAACTAAGTGGGCTGAATGGTCGGTCAGCCCTGAGGTTACTGGGCAGTTTACCCGCCCGATGCTTGAGCGGTTGATGCTCAGGAGCTGGCTCAGGGATGGAGAAATTTTCGCTCAGATGGTCAATGGCTCTGCTATGGGGCTTGAGCCGGTGGCTGGCATTCCTTTCTGGATTGAAGCGCTTGAAGCTGATTTTGTGCCGATGACTAATGATGAGTCTCAGCAACTTTGTCAGGGAGTTTATGTAGATAACTGGGGGCGGCCTAAAAAGTACCTAGTCTATAAAAGTCTACCTGTTACTGGCCGTCAATTGGATACAAAAGATGTGGATGCCGGGAATATGCTTCATCTCAAATTTACCCGCCGTCTTCATCAGACCCGAGGTACATCTCTCCTTTCAGGTGTACTCATGCGCCTCAGTGCGCTGAAAGAATACGAGGATGCGGAGCTAACGGCAGCACGCATTGCAGCTGCACTGGGGATGTACATTAAAAAAGGGGACGGGCAAAGCCTTGATGGTGACGCCAGTAAAGACAATCGCGAAGTGATGATTGAACCCGGCATTATCTATGATGATCTGCTCCCCGGTGAAGATATCGGGATGATCAAATCTGACAGACCAAATCCCAATCTTGAAACATTCCGAAATGGGCAACTGCGCGCTGTCGCTGCCGGGGCGCGTCTCAGCTTCTCCAGTACAGCAAGAAACTACGATGGGACATACAGTGCCCAGCGTCAGGAGCTGGTTGAGTCAACAGATGGTTATTTGATCCTCCAGGACTGGTTCATCGGAGCAATTACCCGGCCAATGTACCGAAACTGGTTAAAAATGGCGGTGGCTTCT